>ERZ795062.383-NODE-383-length-38595-cov-10.540088_pt1 | contig 38595 bp, 35 predicted proteins | sample MGYA00375146_ERZ795062 | MGnify/ENA primary metagenome ERZ795062 (study PRJEB30191, sample SAMN05720281) | activated sludge metagenome | isolation source: Anaerobic digester | place: USA | collected 2015-07-16 ...
GTAAAATCGCCTGGCAAAATATACCAGGCGATTTTATTGGCTATCTATTTCCCGATAACCCCTTTTTAATTATCCTTCAAAGCTTCTATTACCTTTTATAGCATGTTCCTCTAGTTGACTTTTACCATAAGTAAGGCCTGTTACCGTTTTTGGTTCTTCTTTTATTTCTAATTGTTGAAATCCTTCGCATATAGGGGTAAGTATTTCTATACTGGTTTTAAATAGGGTTGAATCCTTTTCATACTCCCCTTCTGTTATCAACTTGTTTATGTAAAAGTTAATTTCACGTAAATTTGAAGAAATTTCATCATCCCCACTAAATTGGACTAACAATTCTGCTAATATATCTCGGGAATGATTGGTTATTTTGTTTAGTTTTTCATAATCTTTTTCATCTATAGCTCTTATACCATTAGTAAAATTATGAATTAATGCTTCATATAGTATGGCTATTAGTCCTGCCTCGTTGGTAGTAGAAATTCTCTTTTCTAATCCCATGGTATCCATAGTTTAAATCATCTCCTATTGTAGTAGTTGAAGTACTGACTGAGGTAGTTGATTAGCTTGAGAAAGCATAGCCGTCCCTGCCTGTTGTAATATACTTAACTTCACAAATTCACTCATCTCTATAGCCATATCTGCATCTTCTATTCTAGATTTAGCCGATGTTAGATTTTCTGCTGTATTGTCTAGATTCTTTATAGTATGCTCTAATCTATTTTGATAAGCCCCTAATTTAGAACGATGGGAAGCTACTTTTGCTACTGCATCATCATATATTTTTATAGCTTTTTCAAACATTTCTGGTTTTAATTTTTCTTCAGTAACTTTAAATCCGCTATCATTATCTTTTATTATTATTACACCATCAATAAGTTTTAGCCCTTTACTTTCATCATCGCCAACTATAATATTTATCTCCGACATATCTATTTCTATGGTTTGATCTTTATTGGCTCCTATGTGAAGCTTAAGGTAGGGATCTATCTCCCCAGAGGCACCATCATCTTCTACTTTATCACTACTTAAGTTACCTTGCAACAGTGGTATTCCGTTAAATTCCGTATCATTGGCTATTTTATCTATTTGCTCCGTTAACTCCTTTAGCTCATTGGCTATAGCTTCTAAATCATCTTCTGCATATACTCCATTAGCTCCTTGTACTGCTAATTCTCTCATTCTCTGTAACATAGCATGAACTTCGTTTAATGCTCCCTCTGCTGTTTGAATTAAAGATATTCCATCTAAAGCGTTTCTTGAGGCTTGTCTTAAACCTCTTATTTGTGCTTCCATCTTTTGCGATATGGCTAGTCCTGCTGCGTCGTCAGCAGCTTTATTGATTCTCTTTCCCGATGATAACTTTTCCAAAGCCTTCTCCAGTCCATTGGTATTTAGATTTAACATCCTGTGAGTATTTAAAGCTGGTATATTATTATTTATCCTCATCTTTTTTTCCCTCCATATTATTTACATTTTCTATAAAAGATAAAGTTTCTCCTAAAATTTGAAACAATTCTTTTGGAACTTTTTCCATATTTTCTATTCCTAGTTCCTTTTTTAATTGGGTATTCCCTTCTTGTTTCTTCTTTTCATAGGCTTTTTTTATCTGTTTTCGTGGAACTAAACGTATTTTCATACTCTCACCTGAGATAAATTATTTATTCCCTTTAAGTTGTAGCCAATGCTATTCAATCCCCTTTCTAGCATATGAGCCTTCTCTAGTATAATCTCTCCCTTATACCCTTCAAAATCTATATATACATCCCTTCCCTTTACTTCTAAATGTAAGGTTAACTCTCCTAAATACTCTGTATCCATGTTAAAATAGAACAACATTTGATTTTTATCTATACCTTTTTTTATATTAGGGATTATCAAGTTTATGTTTTTATATCCTTCTCCTGCTACCATAGGCAATTGTAGGATTAGATCTTCTTGAGAGATTATATCCTGTAATTCTATATATTCTTTCAATTGCCTTTTTGTCTCGTCTTCCCTTCCCCCATGAAAGTCCCAAGACTGGTTTAAATCTTTAAATCCCTTTAACACATCTTTATAATCCTCTTTTACCCTATCCTTACCTTCTTTAAGGGATGTAGAAAATTCCTTAATCCTATCCTCTAGCACTTGTATCCCTTCTTTTATATCTTTAGTCATAAGATATTTTTGTTCCATTAATATAGAATCCAATATATATCCTAACCCATTGCTACCGTGTAAAAGATTGTTTAGAGTACTTAACTGATTTATGGACATATTTAAATGGTTTTTCATTGCCATAGATACAAGAATTCCTTCCTTCCCTTTCATATGAATTATATCCTGGGATAGTCTTTTAAGATTATTAGTTTTTTTCATATTCTTGTCTATATATTCATTTAATTCTCCTATATCCATATATTCTATATCTAGTCCATCCTTTATACTCATCTTTATTAAATTTAATGTAGTGTTGTTTTTAGCATTTAAGTATTCCTGTTTAATAAAATTTTCTTCTACCTGACTTATAGGTTCTAGGGCTATCTCTTCAACATGGTTTAACTCTAGTTGGGATTCATATAGATTGTTTAAGCTTATGATACTATACCTTTTTGTCGCAAGGGCTATAGTATCTGAGTTTAATTCCCCTAAAGCGTTAAATATATTAGTAATGGCTATAGCTTTTTCTGCAACTTTCCCATTTAATCCTTTGTTTAAGTCTATATCCATAAATTTTATTTCCTTTAGATTCTCTAGTTTAAAATCTTCACCTAATTTTATCAAGTTTATCAAATCCCTATAGGTAATGGTTTTTAGTTCTTCTATTTCCTTTAGTATATCCTTTCCTTCCCGAAGCTCTACTCCACTATCTATGGGGTTCAAGGTTTTTAGTTTCTCTACCAATTGAGATATATCCTCTTTTAATGGATTTACCCCCTCTTCTATTAATCTAATTACATTAACTTCATCTAAAAGGTTTACTAGTTCTTCTAAATCCTTTTTCATATTTATTATCTTGGATATATTTTTCTCTGTAATCTCCAATTCATTTACTATGAATTCCCTTATGAGATTTATATTCTCAACTTTTTCATCTAAGCCCAATTCCTTTAATATGGATAATATATCTTCTAGAGATAATCCTTCTTCTACGGTAAAGCTATCATATATAAAAGAAGTAATATTTGTATCTATGATGCTAGTATTATAGGAATGTTTAAGCTTATATAGATTTTCAATATTTATGGTAATTTCTTCTTTTAATGCTCTTATGAGTATTTCGTCATCATATTCTTTCAAATCCTGAAGTTTATGTATTACCTCCATAACATTTTCAATATTTTCCTTGTTTATAGGAATCTTTTGCCTATGTAATGCCATGATACTATCATAAACATCTTTCCCCATCTTGGTTCCATATATATCCCTTGCGATGGTCTCTGCTTCCTTATAACTTAAATCTCTATTGGATTTTAAAAGTTCCATTATAGATATATCCTGTTCATCTTTGCTTATCTCCTTTAGACCTTCGGCTATTCTCTGAAGGGAGTCCTCTTCTATATCTATATTCCTATAAAATAGTTCAATACAGGAATTAAAATCTATATTTTCAACTATTTCCTTTAAATATCTCTTGGACATAAAAAAGGATTCTAGATTATCCTTATCTATAGAAATATTATTATTTATCAAATATTCTATAGCCATTTTGGTTTCTTCTATATCCTCAAAACCTAATTCCCTTATTGCTTTATCCAAGTCTATAGATTCAAGGGTATTCTCTTCTTCTATTTCTTCTACTTTGATAGACAATATATTTCCCTTATCAATCTTAACCTTTTCTCCTACTTGAAATGGGATTTCTTCTTTTAATCTCAAATCATATATGATACTTTTTTCCCCTAAAGTTTTCTCAATCCTTATCTTTCTGCTATCCTTCTCAACTAATACTCCTTCTATATCATAAGGAAGGGTAGGTTTTAAGGAATAGGCTTCTATTATATTTTCTTTTTTATTTAAACTTATAGCTTCCATACCATCATCCTCATCTATTGTCTCCAATAATTATATCGACAATTTATTGTTTTTTCTTAAGTTATTATTATATTTTTATTTATATTGCCGATAGTATATAATAGAATAGTAAGGGAAGGTGGAGCTATGCCTAGAGTTGAAAGAGCTGGTATGAACAATATACCTAAAATTGATAGTGTGAAGAAAGCCCCAAAAAAAGAAGTACAAGAAACCTTCAAAAATAAATTAAATGAAATAGAACAAGAGCATATTAGGGAGCAACTTAAGGTATTATATGATAAAATAGAAGTACAGTCTAGTAGACTTCAAGATAAATTGTTCATTGAAGATCTAATAGAATATAAGGAGTTAGTAAAGGAGTTTTTAGATATTACTATAAATAATTCCCATGTATTCTACAAAGAAAATTCTTTGGATAGAAGAGGCAGACATAGGGTATATTCATTAGTAAAGAAGGTAGATAATGAATTAGATGAATTGACTAAAGATTTTTTAGATTTGGAAGGCAAAAGAATAAGAATACTTAAAAGGCTAGACGATATAAAAGGTATGCTTTTAGATATTCTCACATAAATTTAAATATTTTGGGGAGGGATAGTCATGGAAGACCTATTAAAAAAGATATTCTTTGCAGGTGTAGGAAGTCTTGCTTTAACCTATGACAAGGCAAAGGATTTAGTAGAAGATATGGTAGAAAGAGGTAAAATCACAGTAGAACAAGGTAAAAAATTAAATGAAGAATTAAAAAGGGTAGTAGAAGATAATAAGTCCAATGCTCAAAACATCTCTGAAGTAGAAAACAATATAAAAAATTACATCAATAGTTTAAACCTTGCAACAAAAGAAGATTTAGAAACTTTAAGCAATAGAATCGAAAAATTAGAAAAAAATAATTAATATGGAGGGATAAAACACCTTGATTCTTCAAGGTGTTTTGTTTACTATGGATAATGATTATACAAAAAAAAGATTAAAAGAAATTATATCCGTGTCAGTAAAACATGGATTTAAAAATGGAATAGGAGATCCTAAGGAGCTAAGATTAGTACTAGAAGAACTAGGACCTACCTTTGTTAAAATTGGACAAATACTATCTACCAGACCAGATATATTGCCTATAGAATATGTAGAGGAATTCCAAAAATTACAGGATGAAGTAAATCCAATGGATTTCTCCACAATGAAAGAAGTTATAGAAGAAGAATTAGAGGGTTCTATTGATGATATATTTATGGAATTTAAAAAAACTCCTATAGCTTCTGCTTCCTTAGCTGAAGTATATTGGGCTAAGTTAAAAACAGGGGAAGAAGTGGTTGTCAAAGTCCAAAGGCCATTGGTCAGAAAAAGGATGTTAGCTGATATTCAAATTCTAAAAAAACTTGCTCCCTTTGTAAACTTTACTACTACAGGAGAAATAGTAGATATGAAAGAGGTAGTTGAAGAATTAAATACTGCTGCCCAGAAGGAATTGAACTTTGTAGAAGAGATGAACAATATAATAAAATTTGCTGAAAACAATAAAGATGTGAAATTCATCACATACCCTAAAGTTTATGAAGAATACTGTACAGATAAAATTTTGGTCATGGATTATATCTCAGGAACTAAGATTGACGATGTGGATGAATTATTAAAGCAAGGATATGACATCCATGATATAGCAACTAAACTTACTTATAATTATTTTAAACAGGTATTTGAAGATGGTTTTTTTCATGCAGATCCTCATCCTGGAAATATACTAATTCACAAAAATACTATAGGATATATAGATTTTGGTCTTATGGGTAATTTGGATTATAATTTAAGAAAAAAGTTGAATCAAATATTAGAAGGAGCCGCTACAGGAAATATAAATTTGATGACTAAATCTGTTTTGAAAATTGGTATAATAAAAGGACCTATGGATGTGGATAGACTTTATAATGATATAGAAATTATGTACAACAGTTATATAGATGAATCTATCCATAATTATGATCTACCTCAAATACTAGAACAAATAATGATTATATGTAAAGAAAATAATATAAGTATGCCTAAAGATATAACCTTATTAATTAAAGGAATGATGACCCTACAAGGAGTACTAGCTAAAATAGATAAGGATCTAACTATAATGGACATTGCTATTCCATATTTTAAAGAACAGATATTTAAGGATAAACTTAACAATATAGATTTGAAAGAATTGATTCTTCATGTATATACTTCGATCAAATCTAGCTTGGATTTGTCTACAAAAGTGTTAGATCTTGTAAATACTGCATTATCAGGAAAATTAAAATTAAACTTAAAACATCAAAACATAGAAGATGGATTAAGTGAAATAAACCGAATGATTAATCGCCTCATATTCGCTATAGTAGTAGCAGGATTATTGGTAAGTTCTTCATTAGTAATTAATGCAAATGTAGGATTGAAAATATATGGTATTTCAGCTATAGGTATAATAGGTTATCTAGGTGCTGGTATAGCTGGTTTATTATTATTGATTTCCATATTCCGTTCAGGAAAACTTTAACAATATATGTATTCTACATGCTTTCGCTTAATAAGATAATTTAAGCGAAAGCATGCTTATATTATTAGTTTTTAACTTGTATGTTTAGATTATCTCTATCAACGCCTACAACTACTCTGTCCCTATCCTTTAGTTTTCCTTTGATGATCATCCTTGCCATATGTGTTTCTAAATTCTTTTGTAAAAATCTCTTTATTGGTCTTGCTCCATATTGAACTGAATAAGCCCTATTTACTACAAATTCTTTAGCTTCATCGGTAAATTCTATAGTTATCTGTCTATCCTTTAATCTATCTTCTATTTCAGCTATTTGTAAATCAATTATCTTAAATATATCCTCTTTTTGTAGAGGCCTAAACATTACTATTTCATCTATTCTATTTAAAAATTCTGGTCTAAATACCCTCCTCATTTCATCCATTACTCTCTCTTTAGTATGCTCATCTATTCTTCCATCAGCTTTTAAGCCTTCTAATATATAGGATGAGCCTATATTGGAGGTCATTATAATTACAGTGTTTTTAAAGTCTACAGTCCTTCCTTGATTATCTGTCAATCTTCCATCATCTAATACCTGTAACAATATATTGAATACATCAGAATGAGCTTTTTCTATTTCATCAAATAGTATTACAGAGTATGGTTTCCTTCTAACAGCTTCCGTTAGCTGCCCTCCTTCTTCATAGCCTACATATCCTGGTGGTGCTCCTATAAGTCTTGATACAGCATGTTTTTCCATGTATTCACTCATATCAATTCTTATCATATTTCTTTCATCATCAAATAAGGCTTCTGTCAAAGTTTTAGCTAATTCTGTCTTACCTACTCCTGTAGGTCCTAAAAATATAAAGGAACCAATTGGCCTATTTGGTGGTTTTATACCAGCTCTCGCTCTAATAACTGCATCTGCAACAGCTTCTACTGCTTCATCTTGACCTATAACTCTTCTACGAAGAATTTCATCTAGTCTTAATAACTTTTCTCTTTCTGACTCAACTAATTTTGTAACGGGTATTCCAGTCCATTTGGATACCACTTCTGCAATTTCTTCTTCTGTTACTTCTTCTTTTAACATCCTATCTTCATCTTCTTTATATTTTGCATTTGCCTCTTCTAATTCTTTCTTTAATTGAGGTAATCTTCCATATTTAAGTTCAGATAATTTTTCTAGATCATATCTTCTTTCAGCATCTTCTATTTCTATTTTTACTTTATCTATTTCTTCTTTTATAGCCTTGATCCTTTCTATATGCTTCTTTTCTTCCTGCCATTTTGCTTTCATAATATCGTATTCTTCTTTCAAATCCGATAGCTCTTTTTCCAAATTTTCAAGACGCATCTTAGAGGCTTCATCAGTTTCCTTCTTTAAAGCTTCCCTTTCAATTTCTAATTGTAATATTTTCCTTCTAATCTCATCTAATTCAGCAGGCATACTATCTATTTCGGTCCTTACCATAGCACAAGCTTCGTCCATCAAATCTATGGCTTTATCTGGAAGATATCTATCACTTATATATCTATCAGCTAAAGTAGCTGCTCCTATTATAGCATTATCTGATATCCTAATACCATGATGAATTTCATATCTTTCTTTAAGTCCTCGAAGTATAGATATAGTATCCTCTACACTTGGTTCATCTACAATCACTCTTTGGAATCTTCTCTCCAAAGCAGCATCCTTTTCTATATATTGTCTATATTCATCTAATGTAGTAGCCCCTATACATTGGATTTCACCACGAGCTAGCATAGGTTTTAATAGATTAGAAGCGTCCATAGAGCCTTCTGCTTTTCCTGCTCCTACTATATTGTGAATTTCATCTATAAACATTATGATTCTTCCTTCAGACTCTTCTAATTCCTTCAATACTGCTTTTAACCTTTCTTCAAATTCCCCTCTATATTTTGCCCCTGCAATTAAAGCTCCCATATCTAGAGCGAATATGGTTTTATCCTTTAAGCCTTCTGGCACATCTCCATTTACTATCCTCTGAGCTAATCCTTCCACTATAGCAGTCTTACCTACTCCAGGTTCTCCTATTAGCACTGGATTGTTCTTAGTTCTTCTAGATAAAATTCTAATAGTATTTCTTATTTCCTCATCTCTACCTATAACAGGATCTAATTTACCTTTTCTTGCTTCTTCTGTTAAATCTCTACCAAATCTTTCTAAAACATTATAGGTATCTTCTGGATTGTCTGAAGTTATAGTTTGGCTGCCTCTAATCTTTTTAAGAGCTTCCTTAAATCTCTGTAAATTTATATTATATCTATTAAATATAGCTTCTGATATGGTACCTCTTTCCTTTAAAAGAGAAATGTATAGATGCTCAACCCCTACAAATTGATCTTCAAATTTTTTTGCTTCATCTTCTGCATTTAATAATATTTTAGTATAAATTCTACTAGGATATAAATTTCCGCCCCCTCCAGATTGTTTAGGTAATCGCTCTAATTCCCTTTGAATATCATTTTTAATTAATTCTACATTTTCACCCATGTAGGATAATATCCTTGGAATTAAACCATTTTCTTGATCAACTAATGCATAATGAAGATGTATTTCCTCTAGTTGAGGATTGTCATATTTTATTGCTATCTCTTGAGATTTTTGTATTGCTTCTACACTTTTCTGCGTGAATTTACTTAAATCCATAAACATCACCCCTTATTCTCTTGGATTATATTTAGTTATAGATTGCAATCTTTCATAAAGTTTTTTCTGTTCTTCAGTTAAATTAGGTGGATTTACTATGTTGATTTCAATATACAAATCTCCAATATTTCCTTTCATATCTCTATAACCTCTTTTAGGTATTCTAATTTTCTTACCTCCACTCATATTAGGAGGTATATTTACTCTAATTTTATCTCCAGATAATGTATCTACTGTTATTTTACTTCCTAAAGCAGCTTCCCAAGGAAGTAATTCCACTTTTTGATATACATCTAACCCTTCAAGTTTATATCTTTTATCAGGTTTAATATTGACCTTTAGATATATATCTCCATCAATTCCAGCTTTTTCGCCTTTAATCTTTATTTTTTTCCCGGGCAATATTCCTTGGGGTATTTTCACCGATATAGATTTGGTTTCGTTCCCTACCCTAAAGGATATAGTCCTAGTAGTACCTCTATATGCTTCTTCTAAACTTATGTCTATTTCTGATTCATATTGAGGTTTAGGTTCATAATAATGTCCTTTACTTTTTGTTCTACCTGCTCTTCTACCAAACAAATCGCCTATTCCAAAATCATTATCTGAAAACAAATCCTCACCAAAAAACATATTGAAAAAATCGCTAAAACCTTCACCACCAGTAGTAGTATAAGTATATCTATACCCATTTCCAAAATTTTCAAATCCAAATTGTGAAGGATCAAAATGCTGTCCATCTGTAAAATTATATCCACTACCAAAGGCGTCATATTTTTTTCGTTTTTCTTCGTCTCCTAAAACCTCATAGGCTTCATTTATATCCTTAAATTTTTGTTCTGCTTCTTTATTACCTGGATTTAAATCTGGATGATATTTTTTAGCTAATTTCCTATAAGCTTTCTTTATTTCATCAGTACTAGCATTTTTATCTACTCCCAGTATTTTATAATAGTCTTTATACTCCATAGGCTTCATCACCCCTTTTCCATAAAACATGAAAATCAAAAATGTTTGACTATCTTTGACCTTCATTATTATTATACCCATTTCCCTACTAAAAATCAACATTATATTTAATATTTATTATTAATTTGTATAAACTACTCTCACTTATAAAAATAGAGAATCCTTATTAGAAAAGGCTACAATTAATTCTAATCAATAAAAGCTAGTAAGTGCTTACTAGCTTTTATTGATAGGTTTTTTGTTTTGTAATTGTTTGCCTTTATGATATTTTACTATAAGCTCATCCAATTCCTTACTTATCTTTAAAACATTATTATAGTCAATCTGATCCCCATCCATTTCTTTATGCAAAAGCTCTCTTAAATTATCTATTTTTTCTTTCACATCTTTCCTCCTTGACCCTAAAACATTATTATTTTATATTCTTTAATTATATTTAAGTACCAAGTTTTGGGAATTATCCCATTGTATTTTGATATTTCTCATGTGAAAATTTAAATTGATTTCTTTTTATTTTCGCCTATTTTGAACATAAGTTCTCGTCATTTATATTATACAATATACTTAAATTCTTGTCACTACATAATTCATCCCCCACCTATTTTTTTGAACTTAAAGGTGGGGGTATTCTTATTTGTTTTGTTTTTCACTATTTTTCCTCCTCATTTAATAAGTAATTTATTTATATCAATTGATTATATTAATACAATAATATATTTTATATGAATTGGCAACTATTTTTTTATGCTTATAGCCAATTCAATAGATACCGTTTTAATAATAGAGTTAATATAAGGAGAGTGGCATAATAATGAATGATAGTTTGTCTGTTTTAAATTTAAAAAATGTAGGTGCTAAAATCCGTTTTGAACGGGAAAGATTAAATTTAACAAGAGAAAAATTTGCAGAACTACTTAATCTTTCTCCTTATTACATAGGTCAAATTGAAAGGGGAGAAAGAAAAATGAGTATAGAGACTTTGGTAAATATTGCTAATACCCTTCACATATCTACTGATTATCTGTTGGATAATTCTTATAAGATAGATGACCAATGTCTCATCTCAGAGTCTTTTAGTCAATATAATTCTGATGTAATAGACGATGAACTAAAGGAACTATTTTTTATATTAAAACGCTGTTCTAAAAAAGAAATAGATTTAATAAAAGATATTACTAAATTAATAATACCATATATAAAATAAATAACTATCTTTTAATTATTGATAATTAAAAGATAGTTATTGGCTATTATTTTATATACTTATCTATTATCATTATTATCTCATCAATTTTTTCTTCTCCTTCTTCCTCTCCTTCTAAGATTGCATCTTTTACACAGGATCTAATATGAGAATTTAATACATCTATATTGGCTTTTTTAAGTAATCCTATGGCTGATAATATTTGTGTGGATATATCTACACAATACCTGTCTTCTTCTATCATCTTAATTATGCCATCTATCTGTCCTCTTACCGTCTTTAACTTTTGAGCAGCTTTTTGCTTCCCTTCATTCATATAATATCACCAATTTTCTATTTTATTTCTATTACATCATATCCTGCATCTTCTATTTTTTCTTTTATAATTTCATCTGGGATTATTTCTCCTTCTACTATTGCTCTGTTGTTATTTAATTCTACATCTACATGGGAAACTCCTTCTATTTGGGATAATGCATTTTTTACTGCCATCACACAATGATTACAAGACATACCTTCAATAATTATTACTTTTTTCATCTCAATCCCTCCTTCATCCTATTATTTAAACTTTTTTAATCTTAAAGAATTGCTTACTACTGATACAGAACTAAAGGCCATAGCTGCTCCTGCTAACATTGGATTTAAATACCCTAGTGCAGCAAAGGGTATACCTATGGAATTGTAGAAAAAGGCCCAAAATAAATTTTGTTTAATAATCCTCATGGTACTATGACTTAATCTAATAGCTGTAACAACACCATTTAAATCTCCTCTCATAAGGGTTATATCTGCAGCTTCCATAGCTACATCTGTACCAGTACCTATAGCAAATCCTATATCAGCTGCTGCTAAAGCTGGAGCATCATTAATTCCATCTCCTACCATTCCTACAATTTTTCCTTCTCCTCTTATTTTTTCTACCATTTCTGCTTTATTCTCAGGAAGAACCTCAGCTAGTACATTGTCTATCCCTACCTCTTTGGCGATGGCTTTAGCTGTCCTCTCATTATCTCCTGTTATCATATACACTTCAAGATCCATAGCTTTTAAATCTTCTATAGCTTTTTGAGAGTTTTCCTTAATTTTGTCTGCCACCGCTATTATTCCTGCTAGTTTGTTATTTATTGCTATTAACATAGGGGTTTTCCCTTCTGATTCCAATCGAAGCAATTCTTTTTCTCCTATTTCTATAGAAATACCTACTTCCTCCATTAATTTCCTATTACCTATATATATTACCTTTCCTTCTAAAGCCCCCTTAAGTCCTTTACCAGGCAAAGCCATAAAATCCTCTACTTCAGTTAATATAAGTAGTTCTTCCTCTCCTTTTTTTACAATAGCTTGCCCAAGAGGATGTTCTGAAGATTTTTCTACTGAAGCTGCTATTTGCAACAATTCATACTTATCTAAAGAATCAAAACTTATTATATCTGTTACTTCTGGTTCTCCCTTGGTTATGGTTCCAGTTTTGTCTAATATTATAGCTTCCATTTCATGAGCTCTTTCTAGATGTTCACCAGATTTTATTAATATACCATTTTCCGCTCCCTTACCTGTACCAACCATTATAGCTGTAGGTGTTGCTAGACCTAATGCACAAGGACAAGCGATTACCAATACTGCTACTGCATTCATTAACCCTGTATTAAAACTGCCTTCAATAAAATAGAATACTAAAAAGGTAATTAATGCAATAACTACTACCAATGGTACAAATATACCAGATATTTTATCTGCTAATCTCTGCACTGGTGCTTTAGAACCTTGAGCATCTTCTACTAATTTAATTATCTGAGAAAGTACTGTATCCTTTCCAACTTTAGTTGCTCTAAACTTAAAAGAACCAAATTTATTTATAGTAGCTCCTATTACTTCATCCCCTTTAGTTTTATCTACAGGGATACTTTCCCCAGTTATCATGGATTCATCTATAGATGAATTTCCTTCTATTATTATGCCGTCTACAGGTATCTTTTCTCCAGGTCTAACCACTATTATATCCCCTATTTCTACTTTTTCTATAGGAATATCCATCTCCATACCATCTCGAACTACTCGAGCTGTCCTAGGTTGAAGTCCCATTAGTTTCTTTATGGCTTCAGAAGTTTTGCCCTTAGCTATCGCTTCAAAGGTTTTGCCCAATAGTATTAGAGTAATAATAACTGCTGAGGCTTCAAAATAGTATTCATGAACTCCTGTCAGCAAATTATATAGACTATAAAAATAGGCTGCTGAAGTACCCATGGATACTAACACATCCATATTGGCCCCTCCGCCTCTCAAAGAATTGAAAGCCCCTTTATAAAATCTATAACCTATGATAAATTGAACAGGAGTAGCTAATATTAGCTGAAAATATCCATTGGTAAGTATGTTGTCCACCCCTGCCATATGGAAAAACATAGCAGAAAATAATGGAATAGTTAATATTGCAGAAATCACAAAGGAAGTTTTTAGGGATTTTATTTCTTTTTCTCTAAGCTCCTTTTCCCTATCTATATCCCTATCTATTTCCACTTCTGCCTTGTATCCAGCTTTTTCTACTGCTTCTACCAATGTCTCATCTTCTACTACTCCAGATGGGAATTCCACTACTGCTTTATTAGTGGATAAATTTACATTAGCCTTGATTACCCCATCTATCTTGTTTAATACTTTTTCCACTCTAGCAGAGCAAGCAGCACAAGTCATTCCTTGTATTAAAAGGGTTCTTTTTTCTAAGGGTACTTGATATCCAGTATTTTCTATAGTCTCAATTATTTTAAGTATATCTATTTTATTCCTATCATATTCTATGGTGGCTTTTTGTTGTAACAAATTTACTGCTACATTTAACACGCCATCCTGTTTCCTCAATACCTTTTCTACTCTAGCGGAACAAGCAGCACAGGTCATTCCTAATACATCTATGGTAATAGTTTTAGTTAACATAATAATCTCCTCCTTAAAGAATCCCCTCCCCCCTGGGGTGTGTTTCTATTATATCCTAATACTTAACTTTTGTAAACATATTTTGTTTTATAGCCTTAAGCCAATTCTGTATCATTTGTTGATATATTTCTATCATAAAAAATTAATTAAATGATTATTTTACCCAAAATAGTTGCATTTACTCCAAAAATATATTATTATATTGATAGTAATTATCAGTTTCAAAGTAAAGTATAGATAGTTTATCTAAGTTTATATAAACTTTAGATACTTACGAAAGGGGGATTGTTATGGGTAAAAAATCACTAATCCAATTAAATCCTGGAGATAAAGGAAAAGTCCAAAAAATAGATGCTGGAGGCAATGCTACTAGGAGGCTTTATGAAATGGGATTTAATACTGGATCTAATGTTCAAGTGTTAAAAAATGATCGAGGTCCTTTGATTGTCTCCCTATCAGGAAATAAGATTGCAGTTGGTCGTGGATTAGCTCAAAAAATAATAGTCGAAGATTTACATTAGGATTTTTATTTTTGTCTTTTGTTGATAATGATTATCATATGGTAAGGGGGATTCAAGTGAATACAATAGCTTTAGTAGGAAATCCTAATAGCGGTAAAACTACATTATTTAACGCCTTAACTGGCTCTAACCAACATGTAGGAAACTGGCCAGGAGTTACCGTAGAAAAAAAAGAAGGAAAAATTAAATTTAATGGGAAAACTTATAATATAGTGGACCTTCCTGGTATCTATAGTTTAGGTGCCTTTTCAGAAGATGAGATAGTTGCAAGAGATTTTATTCTCAAAAATAATCCTGACATAGTTATTAATGTTGTAGATGCAACTAATATTGAACGTAATCTATATTTAACTACCCAATTATTAGAAATGGGTGCTAAAATAGTAATCGCTTTAAATATGATAGACGAAGCAGAGGAAAGAAATATTAATTTAAATATAGATGCTCTTTCTGAAAAATTAGGTGCACCTGTAGTGCCAACTATAGCATCCAAAAAAAAGGGGATTGATGAACTAATCAAAAAGTCCATAGAATTAATGGAAAAAGATATAGAACATAAACCCCATATATCTTATGGTGAAAGTATCGACAAAGAAATAGAAAAAGTGAAAGATTTTTTAAGCAATAAAAATTTAGAATATCCTCCCCAATGGATTGCTATTAAACTATTGGAAGGGGACGAATATATATATGAATTTATAAATAACCATGAAGATTTAAGCTCCTCTGAGGAGTTTAATAAAATGGTAGAACAATTCAAAAAAAATGCAGAAAAGTATGAATTAGAGATTATCGACAAAAGATATGAATTTGTAAATAGCATTACAAATGAAGGGGTAAAAAGACCTGATGTAATGGAAGAAACAATGACTGATAAAATAGATAAAATATTAACCCATAAGTATCTAGGACTACCTATATTTGCACTGATAATGCTTATAGTTTTTCAACTAACTTTTGCTATTGGCGAAGACCTATTAGGAGGATTAGTAGAAGAAGGGATAGAAATCTTAGGGGGATTTATTGAATCATTCTTAATCAGTATAAATTCTCCAGATTGGATTATATCCTTTGTAGCTGAAGGACTTATTGGCGGTGTGGGAGCAGTTTTAGAGTTTATTCCTTTAATAGTGGTATTATATATGCTAATGGGGATACTGGAAGATACTGGTTATATGGCTAGAGCTGCTTATGTAATGGATAATATAATGAGGGCTTTAGGTCTTCAAGGTAAGACCTTCATCTCCATGATTGTAGGTTTTGGATGTAATGTTCCAGGAATTATGGCTACTAGAACTTTGGATAATAAGAAGGATCGAATGATTGCTACCTTGATCAATCCCTTCATGTCCTGTGGAGCTAAATTACCTATTTATTTGGTATTTATTGCAGCCTTCTTCCCAGATAAAGGCGGTTTAGTATTATTTTTCATCTATCTTTTGGGAATTTTTATAGCATTATTGATGGCAAAAATATTTAGCAATACCTTATTTAAAGGGGAACCTTCCTATTTTATCATGGAACTTCCTCCTTATAGATTACCCACTTTGAGAAATGTTTTAAGAAATATGTGGGATAATGTTTCTGGATTTTTAAAGAGAGCTGGTACTACTATTTTTGCAGTTGTAACTATATTGTGGGTTCTAGCTATGTTACCTATTGGAGTAGAGCCTTATGGAGAAAGTAGTATATTAGGTAGAATTGGTTCCTTCATAGCTCCTGTTTTTAAACCTGCAGGCTTTGGAACTTGGCAAGCTGCTGTAGGATTGTTCGCTGGGATTGCAGCAAAAGAAGCTGTAGTAGCTACTCTAGGTATGGTATATGCAGGTGTGGGAGAAGGTACAGAACTAATAGCAGCTATGCAAAGGGTGTTTACTCCATTAACAGCTGTATCCTTTATGGTAATGACCTTATTATATACACCTTGTGCTGCTACTATAGCCACTATAAAAAAAGAAACTAATTCAAGTAAATGGGCTTTATTTACTGTCCTATATACCTTTATAATAGGATGGATTGCTGCTGTGTTGGTATATCAAATTGGTAGACTTCTAGGTTTCAGCTAATATTTAAGGAGATGGTTTTTTGCTAAAAGAAGTGTTAAAGGAAATTTATAATTCAAATTATATATCTAAAAGCAATATAGCACGAAACTTAAATATACCTGAGGAGCTAGTTGAAGAGGCTTTTACTCAGCTAGCTCGTATGGGCTATATTAGGGAAGATAATGGAATAAATGATTGTAATATTAGCTGTAGTAAATGTCCTTATGCTAACCATTGTAATAAAATTTCCGTAAATTCAGTTACTATTACGGAAAAAGGGGAAAAACTATTAAATATGTAAACTATTTTGTCAATATTTTCTGAAAATTGCTTTACAAATACTTGAATCTAGTATATAATTAAATTAAATAGAACTAATAGTTATAGCCAACCTACTAGTTAAAAATAACAAAAATTTAGATGAGTCGATAAGAGTAGTTTTAGGTTTAAAGTTAAGTATTGTTTAGGCGTTTAATGGTTTGAAATTCAAATTCAATAATGTCTATTTTAAGTAGTAGGCGTTAAACTTTTAGGAGTGTTGATAGAAAATTGCAGTTAATGTTTGATACAAAAGTTAGAGGTTGGTATAACTACAGAAAGTTCTATTTTAAATGACGGAGGGTGAAGATATGAATATATGCCCTCCGTTTATTATTTTCTAAAATTTGTTGATAAATTTGTGTTTTTTTCCACAATGTTGAACTTTATCAATTTAGGTAATATAATTGATATAAAAGATATACTAACGATTATAAAAAGGAGATTTTTAAAATGACCAATATTGATTGGAAGGAAAAGAAAAACCTGACTATGTTAGCAGATTTCTATGAGTTTACCATGGCCAATGGGTATTTTGAAAATGGTATGGAGGATAAAATCGCCTATTTTGATATGTTCTTCCGATCCATACCTGATGATGGTGGCTTCGCTATTATGGCTGGAGTAGAACAGCTAATTGGATATCTTCAAAATTTAAAATTTTATGATGAAGATATAGAATATTTCCGTTCTAAGGGAATGTTTAGCGAAGAGTTTTTAGAATATCTTAAAAATTTTGAATTTCAATGCGATGTATGGGCTGTTCCTGAAGGTACTCCTATTTTCCCAGGAGAACCTATAGTAATAGTAAGAGGACCTATAATTCAAGCTCAAATAATTGAAACTATGATATTGCTAACCATCAACCATCAAAGCCTAATAGCCACAAAAGCTAATCGAATAGTAAGAGCTGCACAAGGTAGACCTATAATGGAATTTGGTTCTAGAAGAGCTCAAGGCTATGAAGGTGCCATTCTAGGAGCTAGAGCTGCATATATTGGTGGTGCTATAGGTACTGCTTGTACCATAGTAGATAGGGATTTCAATATCCCAGCATTAGGTACTATGGCCCACAGTTGGGTACAACTATTTCCCACTGAATTAGAAGCTTTTAAGGCTTATGCAAGACTATATCCAGATAATTGCGTATTATTGGTGGATACTTATAATGTATTAAAATCTGGTGTACCTAATGCTATAAAGGCATTTAATGAAGAAGTGGTCCCAAGGGGATTTAGACCAAAAGGCATTAGGATAGATAGTGGAGATATCTCATATCTCTCTAAAGAAGCAAGAAAAATGCTAGATGAAGCGGGATTTCATGATTGCCCTATTGTAGCATCTAGTAGCCTAGATGAATATGTAATTAGAGATCTGTTAAATCAAGGAGCTAAGGTTGATTCCTTTGGAGTAGGAGAACGATTGATTACTGCCAGATCAGAACCAGTTTTTGGTGGAGTATACAAGCTTACCGCCGTAGAAGAAGAAGGGAAAATAATACCTAAAATCAAGCTTAGCGAAAATGTAGAAAAAATTACCACACCTAGTTTTAAGCAAGTTTATAGGCTTTACGATAAGACTACGAATAAAGCCATTGCTGATGTAGTTACATTACATGATGAAAAAATCGATGAAACTAAGCCTTATGAAATATTTCATCCTCTATTCACTTGGAAAAGGAAAACTTTAACTAACTTCTATGCAAGAAAATTATTAGTTAAAATATTTGATAAAGGCAAATGTATATACGAAACTCCTCCAATAGATGAGATAAGAGACTATTGTGCAAAAGAAATAGAGACCCTTTGGGAAGAAGTACTTAGATTTGAAAATCCCCATGAATATTTTGTAGACCTTTCAAAACCCCTATGGGATATTAAAGATCAATTACTAAAAGAATATGAGTAATCAAATATTATATAGCAAATAAGACAAGGGATTATCCCTTGTCTTATTTTTTAAAGGAAGTCTTATAGGCTCAGGCCCTTTTCAAATGCCTTTATATTAACATCATCTATTCTTCGGATTTCATAAAATATTTTAAAGATTCAATACTTTTACTAAGTATCCTAACATAAGTATATTTTAGTACTTTTCCTCATCTTCTGCTTATCCAAATAACACTAATAAGAATACATTTTTTCGTCATTCAATATTAATATACCATCTTTTCTAATATGTTTCAAATATATATTAGAGAAAAGTACTATTCTCAAAAAACAGCCACCTATTTAGGTGACTGTTTAAATTAAGCTTATTCTATAGGAATTCTGTTTTCCTTTGGAGGAATTGATTCTTTTTTAGGTAGTTTTACTTTTAATACTCCATTCTTAAATTTGGCTTTAATTTTATCCTGATCTACATCATCAACATAGAAAGATCTTCTAAAGGAACCATATCTTCTTTCTCGTCTTATATAGTTTTCTTTTTCTTCATTTACTTCTTCTTTTCTTTCTACAGCTATAGTTAATACATTGTCTTTTAGCTCTAGCAATATATCATCTTTATCTACTCCTGGAATTTCTGCTTCAAGTACATATTCCTTATCTTTTTCTTTAATGTCTACTCTTAATGGATGATAAGAGTCTATATCATCAAATTCTTGTAACATAGAATCAAACATCCTATCAATATCCCATCTAAATTCACTGGGCATTCCCCTTCTCCATCCTCTATAAGGTGTGATTCCAAACATAGTATCAACCTCCTTATATATAATTAAACTTTGACTTTCTTTGACTTTCAACTATAATTTATCATATACTATATTATTATTCAAGTTTGTTTTCCTATGTTAATCTGTTAAAATTTAAGTTTTTTTTGATTTTTCTTAACTTTTTGCTCTTTTTCTTACTTTATCAAACTTTTTCAAAAATAAAAACAGAGAATTAAATTCTCCGTTTTTATTTCATTATAACTATTAACGGTTTACCAATCTTTTCCTCAATATTTAATTATAGATGAATTACAAATTTTGTAATAACTTTGGTTTTATAGTATAATTTGTCTTTTCGATATATTTAAACCCATATTCGTCTATAGAAATTATATTAATACTACCATTTTCCACTTTGAATTTAAAAAAATAATCTATATTATTAAATACCCAGCTTAAAGCAATCCTTATAACCCCATCATGGCATACTAAAACTACATCTTCGTCTTTCTTGGATATTTCCTCTAAAAATGATGTAACCCTTTCATAGGCAAGCTTAATACTTTCCCCTTCTGGAGTTACATAGTTTATATAATTTTCGTCCCATTGTTTAACTTCCTCTGGAAACTTCTCTTTGAGAGCTTCATAGCTATTTCCCTCAAATAGTCCAAAGTCCACTTCCTTTATTCTTTCTTCTTTTTCTCCTTCTAAGCCTAGGATTTCCATAGTTTCAATGGCTCTATATAATGGGCTTACATATACTTTGTCAAAAGATAAGGTATCTACAATTTTCTTAGTGTTTTTAATCTGTTCCCTACCTTTTTCTGTCAACTTAGTATCCTTGGTACTAAATATTCTATCTGCATTATCTTCTGTTTGTCCATGGCGTATCAATATTATATCCACTTAACCACCTCCAAAAATAAAAAAACTATTAAAGATGTTATTTCACCAATTTCAATGGTAGCTCCATATACATCTCCAGTAAAACCATCTATCTTCTTATAACTTATCCATGTCATTATTTCTGCTGCCAAAAATGAAAATATAAGTGGTAGTATATATATTGGGTTAATCAAAAATAACATGATAATATATATAATTCCTCCTATTAGAGCAAATATTTTTGGATTGCTCTTATGAAACATATCTCCTAGGCCACCTTTTCTACTTACCTTTTTGGTAGACATTATATAAGATATTACTAATCGACTATTACCATAGGATAAAGCCAATATTAAGGAGAGATTCCCAGCAATGCTCAATATGAGAATATACTTAAAAAGTATATCTAATACTATAGATATAACTCCAAAAACCCCAACACGACTATCCTTCATTATTTCAAGAACCCTATCCTTTTCCCTATAAGAAAGAAAACCATCACAAGTATCCGATAATCCATCTAGATGAAGGCCTCCTGTTATTGCTATCATAGATACTAAGGCAAAAAAAGTCCCTATGTATTCATTTAAATGGGAAAATATGTGGTAAAATAATCCCCCAATACTTCCAATTATCAAACCTGCCAAAGGGAAAAATAGGATACTTCTAGATAAATTTTTATCATCAAACTCTACGGGCTTTTTTATAGGCAATCGGGTTAAAAACTGAATGGCTAATATAAGTCCATCTATCATTTTATCTTCACCGGTATACCACAACATACCAAATAAACCTCGTGGGATAAAGCAGCTATTCTTTGGTTTATCCTTCCCTGAATATCTCTAAACACCCTACCTATATGATTTTCCGGAACTAATGAATATCCTACCTCATTGGTTACTAATACTAAATTATATTTTTTGTTTTCAACGGCTTTTATTAGGGAATATAGTTCTTCGTATATTTTATCCTCCACTTGACTTTGAAGCTGATAGTCTATGTATTCTTCTTCCTTGGTCATATCAAACATTATATTTGATGTAAGCACTGTAATACAATCTAATAGGTAATTTCTTTCTTCTCCTAGGGCATCTACTAGCAAATAATTAGCCTCATAGGTTCTCCAACAGGAAGGGCGACTCCTTTGATGGAGCTTGACCCTCTCTTCCATCTCTTTATCCCATATTTTAGAGGTAGCAATATATACCACATCTTTTTTATATTCGTATAGGCTTTCTGCAAAAGTGCTCTTGCCACTTCGTGCTCCACCTGTTACTAAAATTATCATGATATCACCTAAATTATTATTTTTCTTCTCTAATATCTATTAATACTTCGCTATCAATGGATGCTTCTTCAAAAGTAGCCATATTGTCCATTATATATAAAGCCCCATCTATTATTTGAAAAGCTAATGGGCAACCTGATCCTTCTCCTAATCTCATATCCAAATTTAACATAGGTTCAAGCCCTAGCTCTTTTGACATATAGACAGCACCAGGTTCCTTAGATAGATGAGAAGGAAATATGTATTCCTTGACTAAAGGATTAAATCTTACTGCACATAGAGCTGCTGCTGAGGATATGAAACCGTCTATTACGATGGGCTTTTTATTTTTAGCTGCAGATAAAAATAGTCCACACATACCAGCTATATCAAAGCCACCAACTTTAGATATTACATCTACTGGATCTTCCTTGTTAGGCTTATTTATTTCTAGGCCTTTTTTGATGGCATTTTTCTTAAAATTATATTGTTCTTCTGTAAGCCCTGCTCCTTTACCACTAGTAATATCTGTATCTAATCCACTAAAAGCACTTAGAACTGCAGCAGAAGTGGTAGTATTCCCTATTCCTAACTCTCCAGTTCCTAATATATCATATCCTTCAGAATAAAGGCTATCTCCTATATCTATTCCAACTTCAATAGCTTTAACTGCCTCATCGTAAGTCATACTTGGACCTTTTGTAAAATTTTTGGTTCCATAATTTATTTTTTTGTTTAACACTTTAGGATTGTCTATATCCCCATTTAGTCCAATATCTACAATAGTCAAATCCGTATTGGTCATTTCTGATAATACGGATACTCCTGTAAAACCCTTTGTCATATTCTCAGTTAATATCATAGTAAATTCTTGGGGACAAGCACTTACTCCTTCTGCTACTATCCCATTATCAGCACACATAACTACTATATTTTTCTTTTCTATTTTGTTATGAGGTTTCCCAGTAATTCCTGCCATTTTGATAACTATTTCTTCTAATTTACCTAAGCTTCCTATAGGCTTTGCTAAACTATCCAATCTTTCTTTAGCTCTTTTTTTGGCCTCTTCGTCTGGTGGCCCTATTGCTTTTAATGTTTCCTTGAGTAATTCCATAATTATCCCTTCCTTTAGTTTATTTTATACAATTACATTTTATCAGAAATAGTTGGATTATGTACAAATAAATAGCCTATGTAATGTAAAAACCTAGCTAATGCTAGGTTTAAAATCTAATGGCGGAGAGAGAGGGATTCGAACCCTCGGTACAGAATGCCTGTACAGTGGTTTTCGAGACCACCACCTTCAACCTCTCGGACATCTCTCCATAAATAAAATAAGATGAGTAGTATTAAAATTTGTACTGTTTGTTATTTCTTATTTGTTTGAAAAAATTCGTAATTATACTACTACATTCATACTCTAGTACCCCAAATTTTACATCTGCCCTGTGATTAAATCCTGGATTATCTAGTAGATTGATTATGGAGCCACAACAGCCTCCTTTAGGGTCTTTTGTACCTATTACTACCCTATCTATTCTAGAGTTGATTATAGCCCCTGCACACATGGCACAAGGCTCTAAAGTAACATATATAGTAGCCCCTGTAAGTCTCCAACCTCCTAAATACTTACTGGCTTCTTTTATAGCAATAATCTCTGCATGAGCTGTTGGATCCTTATCTATTTCCCTTCTATTATACCCTCTTCCAATCACTTTGTCTTCATGTACAATAACAGCACCTATAGGTACTTCATAGGTGCTAAGAGCTTTATATGCTTCTTCAAGGGCTAATCTCATATATAATTCATCCATAAACATATCACCAAATATATGGTGCACCCGAGAGGAATCGAACCCCCGACACACGCCTTAGGAGGGCGCTGCTCTATCCTACTGAGCTACGGGTGCACAACTAATATTCACATTAATACATTTTACATTAGTTTTCCCCTTTTGTCAATTTAAATTTCCTCTACCTTTTTAATATTTTGGTGAACATTAAGGTTACAAAGTCCTTTATATGTCTAAATAGGACTATTAATAGCCTTTCCTTTTTTATATCTTCACGAACTATTAAATCTATTTCATCTAATTTCTGTCCATTTTTATATATAGATACTTTCCCTATCTTGTCCAACTCCTTCAAAGGTAATTTTATATTTTCGTCTATTTGAATATCAAGGTCTAAACTATCCCCTGTTTTTATCAAAGTACTATAGTTATTAACAGGATAAACTTCTATATCCTTATTTCTACTCTTAGGTATAGAAATAATATCTATAGGTACGTTTTTATTTGCAATAATCTTTTTAGAATAGTTATCCAATCCATATTGTATTAACGCTTTAGCCATTTCCTTTCGCTTCTGTTCACTTTCAGTCCCCATTACTATACCTATGAGTCTAAAATCTTCATGTTCTCCATCTAAGGCACAAACTTTAAGGGTGGATACTAGGCAATATCCAGCTTTATTGGTAAATCCCGTTTTAAGTCCATCTATTCCCTCTATTTCTTTTAACAAAGGATTTGTATTTTTCTCTTTATAATTCCTCATTGGAATTTCTATTTGGGGAATAGTAGCTAAAGATAAAACCTCTGGAAATTTATTTATAGTATATCTTGAAAGGATGAATATATCCTTAGGACTCATTAAATTTTGAACTTCTCCCTCTGGTAGTCCAGTGGAATTGAAAAATATAGCAGTGTCCAGTCCTAGTTCTTTAGCCTTTTCATTCATCTTCCTTACAAAGGCTCCTTCTGTGCCTGCCGTATGTTTTGCAAGGGCATAGGCAGCATCATTTGCTGATACTACCATTAAGCCTTCTAACAATTCCTTTACCGTAAAAATCTCTCCCTCTTCTAATTTTAAACTAGAACCTTTAATCTTAGCAATATCCTCATCTATACGAATTTTATCTTCCATAGAAATACTTCCCTTTTGTATTTCCTCCATAATCACTAAATAAGTCATGATTTTAGTAATACTGGCTATTTCCATAGGCTTATTAATATTATATTCTTCTAGTATTTCTCCAGTTTCAAAATCCCCTAATAGATAGGCAGAAACCTGATTTTCAATGCCTATTATGGCAAATGTAGTTGAATTTATAATAAATACAAATAATAAAGATAGTATAAGAATCCTTGTAAGTCTTTTTTTCATATACATTTCCCCCATTTTTTTAGTTTAATTCTAACAATAATATAACATAAATTTGGTGTAACCTATTACCCTTCATATCTATATAATATAATACAGAAATTATAATATTACAAAGGAGGTATTTATATGACGGATCTGCAAAGAAGAGGGGGATTCTGGGGTGGTGATGACTCTAGTCTACTATTCTTCTTTCTACTACTAGTAATACTATTTGGTGGAATGGGATGGAATGATAGACGGTACTAATATAAAAGGAGGGTCACGACCCTCCTTTTTCATCTTTTCCATATAGCCATTTATCAACTCTCTTATCAAAAGAGGTATTGGTCACTTCTTCACATATATGTATAAAATCTTCTGTTGTTGCATTATAAAATCTATATGTGTTATAGTACCTATTCAATATATGGTATAATACCTCTACCCCAAAATCCTCGCCTATCTCCTTTAAAAACATAGCCCCTTTAGAATATACCAATAACCCATAATCATCCCAATTGCTAAACTGATTTACAGGTTTATTGATTATTTCATCCTTAGTTATGAGGAGTTTTCCGTATTCGTAATTGTTCTTACAATAATAATTATAATACTCTTCTGCTATTTTTTCACCATATTTTTCAGCAATATATATTACTTCCGAATAGGTAGCAAAGGATTCATCTAACCAAGGTTCATCTACCTGATCATTGCCAACTACTCCATACCACCATTGATGGGCAGTTTCATGGACTATTATGGTTTCTAAAATTTCCTTGGAAGTAGTATTAAAATAGTTTTTGCCTATAAAAACTATGGTAGGATACTCCATGCCTGTAGGAAATTCCGTCATAACTATAGAATATTGTCCATAGGGGTATTTGCCAAATATTTTATTAAATATGCTTATAGAATCTATACCTACTTGGGAGGCAAAATCCTCTATTTCCTCTTTTTCTTCTAAAGAGTATAATTTTATAACTGTGTCTTCTACTTCCACTTCTTTTACTGTAAACTTAGGGCTAGCAACCCAAGCAAAATCCCTAATCATTTTACCTTCTATGGTATAAATCCTTTTACCTTTTTTTATTTTTTCTTGTAATATGTTTCCACTAGCTGCTACAATGAAATCCTCTGGTACTGTAATGATTACATCATAATTGCCTATATCACTATAAAAAGGATCTCCAATATTATAGTAAGGATCTAGACTCCAACCTTTATCATCGTATACACAAGCTATAGGATACCAATTTCCAAAATTGAATACATCTTTTCCATAACCAAATCTATCTACATTTAAAGGAAGTTTAACTTCGTATACTAAATAGACTTCTAACTTTTCATTGGGTTTTAGTGGGGAAGGTAAATGGATTTTCAATATGGTATCGTCTATTCCTTCTATCTGAAAATTTACTGGTTTATTATCTACTAATATATCCTTTAATTCCATATAGCCTGGTTCAAAGTCCTCTTGGGTAAACAGGGATTCATCAAATAAAATAGGAGCTGTTTCTAATGATTTATATGCATTGGGATATAGATGAAAATATATGTAATCTAGTTTTTCTATTGAAGAATTTATATATTCTACTTTTTGTTTAGCCTCATAGGATTTGCTATCTGGATCTAAGTCTACCTCTATCCTATAGTGATGAACATTATCTATGTCTACACCATTATAATCCTCTACTATCAAAGTAGGAGAATCTCTTATGTCTCTATTACAGCCTGATACAGCAAGGGCTAAGATGATAATCAATATAATCAGTATACGCTTATTTATATTCAACTTCCCACCTCCTAAATCTATTCTTATCTAATTATATCTATATTTCTACTAAAATATTATAATTCCTCTTTATCTTATTTAAAAAGCACGGTTCCCTTGCTTCAGAAACCGTGCTCTATCTACAAATTACAACCAATTACATAGATTCATCTTTTTATTTTTTTATTTCTTCTAGTCCCCCTGCATAAGGTTTCAAGACTTCTGGTATTTTTATACTACCATCTTCTTGCTGATAGTTCTCTATAATTGCTGCAAATGTTCTACCTACTGCTAGCCCTGAACCATTTAAGGTATGAACAAATTCTAGCTTTTTAGTATCTTCCCTTCTAAATCTTATATTAGCCCTTCTAGCTTGGAAGTCTTCAAAATTACTGCAAGAAGATATTTCCACATACCTGCCATAACTTGGCATCCATACTTCCAAATCATAGGTCTTTGCTGCTGAAAAACCCAAATCTCCTGTACTTAACATAACCACCCTATAGGGAAGCCCTAATAGTTTTAGAATTTCTTCAGCATTATTGGTAAGCTTTTCTAGTTCATCATAGGAATCTTCTGGTAAAGAAAATTTAACTAATTCTACTTTATCAAATTGATGATTTCTTATAAGGCCCCTAGTATCTCTACCTGCAGACCCTGCTTCTTGCCTAAAACAAGGGGTATAGGCAGTATAATACATAGGTAGCATATCTTCATCTAGTATTTCATCCCTATACAAATTAGTGAGGGGAACTTCTGCAGTGGGCACTAAAAAATAATCTTTGCTAGGTATATGGAACATATCGTATTCAAACTTTGGCAATTGGCCAGTACCTATCATACTATCTCTGTTTACCATAAAGGGAGTGGCCATTTCAATATATCCATGCTCTGTAGTATGAAGATCTAACATAAAGTTTATCAATGCCCTTTCTAGCCTAGCCCCTGCGTTTTTAAATAGAGAGAATCTAGCCCCAGTCAACTTTGAAGCTCTTTCAAAATCCAGTATATCCAATTCAGCTCCTAAATCCCAATGGGCCTTAGGTTCAAAACCAAAATCCTTAGGTTCACCCCATTTTCTAATCTCCACATTGTCTTCATCGGATTCACCTTCTACCACCGATTCATGAGGAATATTTGGAATATGAAGGAGTAGATTTAATAGCTTGTCATCTATTTCCTTTACTTCTCCATCTAGTCTTTTTATCTCATCAGATAGCTCCTTCATCTCACTTATTAAAGAAGATACGTCTTTGCCTTCTTTTTTAAACTTTGGAATTTCTTTGGATACAGAATTTTGCCTAGCTTTCATCTCTTCTACTTTAGTCAACATACTCCTTCTTTTTTCATCTAGTTCTAATACTTCATCGATGGGAAAATCTCCATGTCTTTTGTTTAATGCCTTTTTTACTTCTTCTGGATTTTTTCTTATACGTCTAATATCAAGCATCTCTTTTTCACTCCTATCCCTATATTTTTATATAAAAAAACTCCCAATCCCTAATATTAGGGACGAGAGTTTATCCCGCGTTGCCACCCTATTTAACCTTTCGGTTCTCTTATATGGATAATAGCTCTGGGTCGGATTCAATAATAGCCCTTGCTAATTTTCACCAGCCATTAGCTCTCTATAAAGGACTTGATTATCTACTTTTCCCTTCATAGCTATATATTAAATTTAAGTTATAGTATACCATATTTTTAATTTATTATCAATCTAAATGAAATAGCAAAAACACTGATTTTAGTTAAAACTAAAATCAGTGCCTCTCCTGTGGTTTTGTCTTTTGTTGTTAGTCGATTTATCATTTGTGGGAGATGCCTAAAATATTGGCTTTCTATTCTAGGCTATTATTTATATACCCAGCAAGGTATATTTCTAACACCTTTTTTAATTTTATAGTTTCATATCCCCAAATTCTATATATCCCTTTTTCCTCATCCATTGAGATATTGAAAAACTTATAATTCCTGGTAATATAAAATGCATAATTAATATACTTATTATTACCTTAGGCGATGTTCCCATAACATCTATAACTGCAAATTGTCCCACTAAACCACTAGTTCCCATTCCTGCTCCTATCATATTGCTTTCCATTTTAAACAAGGTTGTAGATATAGGGCCTAAAATAGCGGATGTAATTATAGGAGGGAGCCATATCCTTGGATTTTTTATTATATTGGGAATCTGTAACATAGAAGTACCTATACCTTGAGCAATAAACCCGCCAAAACCATTTTCTTTATAAGAGGATACTGCAAATCCTATCATCTGAGATGCACAACCTACAGTACTAGCTCCAGCGGCTAAACCACTTAAGCCTAAAGATATGGCCAAAGCAGCAGAACTAATAGGAAGAGTTAAAACTATGCCCATCAATGTGGATATTATTATTCCCATAGGAATAGGTTGAAGCTCTGTAGCTAAATTTATAACATTTCCTATTAGATTCATAAAAGAAGATATAGGAGGTCCTATATAATATCCTGTTAAACCTCCTACCAAAATTGTACATAGAGGAACTAATACTATATCTACACCAGTTTTCCCCTCTATCAATTTGGAAAATTCAGCTCCTAATAAAGCAGCTACAAAAGCTCCTACTGGTTCTCCCACCTTTATCATCATAGCACCTTCTTCTAAGTATATAGTTCCTGCTCCTATTGCACCTGTTATCACCGACGCAAATATCCCCAATGGAGGAGCCCCTATACTATAAGCTACACCTGCACCAATAGCTGGTCCCATTAACATTTGAGCTATGTTGCCAAATTCTACCATAAGATTAATTTTGAATAAAGTCCCTAATTGTTTGATTATCAATCCTATTAACAAAGATGAGAAAAGTCCTAATGCCATACCATTAAACACCTTAACTAAATAGTCTTTGATTCTACTTCCTTTACCAGAACCTTTATCTACCATAATATCACCTCATATTAGTGTATTTACATCTGTCTTGTCACCTATAAATACAAATATATCATTTTATTCCTCAGCTATCAAGTACCCTTTTTCTGTTAATGCTTTTTTTATTTCCATAAGGCTTTTCTCGTCTTCTACCTCTATAGTATGAATATGTATGCCTTCTGTAAGGGATGATAAAGGTTCTCCCTTAGTTCTTACTAAACTGTCTATAAATTCCTTTAATTCCATTCTAGAACTAATTTCTAGAGGACTTCTTATCTCTCCATATACAGGATGATCTACTATTACATCTATTACCTTTCCACCCATATCCACTATGGTTTTAATTTCATCCTCTATCTCATCATAGCCTTTATGTTTACATACTATTTTTTTTACAAGTTTATTCTCTCCATAGGAATGGGGAATTATGTATCCTTGAGAAGTTGCTAATATATCCTCACCTCTGGCTCTTAATAAAGCTATATCCTGAACTATCACCTGCCTACTTACTCCAAATTTTTCAGACAACTGAGTTCCTTTGATTGGTTTCTTTGAATCCTTTAGGACTTTTAATATCTGCTCCCGTCTTTCCCATGTCTCCATATATATTCTCCTTTCAATTTGATAAGTTCTTCTATTTTTATTTTAACACAAAATTCTACTTGACAAGTTAAAATTTTTATAGTAACGTAACTTTGGTTTTTCCTAAAAATTTAATTGGCCCCATGGTCAAGCGGTTAAGACACCGCCCTTTCACGGCGGTAACCCGGGTTCGAGTCCCGGTGGGGTCACCAAAATTAAAAGGGGAATAAGCTAAAATTCTAACTTATTCCCCTTTTACATTAAACATTATTTTTTGAGGCCTGTATTTTACTTGAAGAGACTACTTTTATATAGAAAATAATTCCCAACACTATCCATAAAATCAAAGCTATTAATGATTCCTTCCCTAATGCTGCTGGGGATGAGGGGATTAGCAGTAGTGATACTGTTAATATGGAAGCTAACATCCCTAAAATGGAAAGGATTTTTCTAAATATAGTATTACCTAGTTTAATAGCAATAAAACAAACATAAAAATATGCTATAGCTGCTCCTAATGAGGACATATCCACTATCCATAGTATTACCTCCCTACCAAACCAAGGAGCTATAAGGCTTATAGTTGTTGCGAATAATATGGCATTTTGAAATACTCCATTTTTATTAATATAAGCATATTTCTTAGGAATTATATGGTGATTAGCTATAGAACCCATGAGTTTACTAGTGGATATCATAAAACCATTAATACCAGAAGTAACTGCAGCAGATAAAGCTATTACCAATAATAAAAAACCAAATTTCCCAATAGTCTCTAAAACTCCTGTTCCCAATGCCCAATCTAGCGCTACAGCTTCCTCTGGTGAATATACTAATGCTGTAGTTAAATTTAATATAGAGTAGATTAAGCTACCAATAGACACAGATAATACTGCAATTATAGAAGCTTTTTTAGCTCCAAAGTCAAACTCTTTGCATATTTGCGGAATATTGTCAAATCCTACGAAAGCAAAAGGAGTAATTGCAAATATCCTTAAAACTTCTCCTAAATCAAATTTATAGTTATAGATATAATTGTCTAAAAATTTACTTCTATCCACCTTAATAAACATGGTAATGAATACGATAAATACCAATAAAACTAAGGTAAGAGCTATTATATTTTGTACCTTTGCAGAATCCTTTATTCCCTTGATATTTATATAGGCAAATAGTATAACTATTAGGCTAGATAATATGATTTCTCCAATATACACTTCATATCCTGCTATACTATATAAATATCCAAATTGAAATACATCTCCAAAAATTTTTCTCATCACCAAGGGAAAAGCAGTACCATTTAAAGGGATTATAGTCAGATAAGCTAATAATAAAAACCAACCTACTATAAACCCATGATTTCTACCGCAATGTTTATAGGCGAAGGAGAACTCTCCTCCTTCGTCATCATGATTTTCTAACATAATATAATAACTATTTTGAATGATTATAATAAATAAGGCTCCCAAAAAAAGTCCTAAAGTGGTATTTATTACTCCCGCTTCCTTCAAAAATTTAGTTCCTGGTAGCATAAAGGAGCCCCATCCAATTATAGAACCTAATACTATCGAAAAAACATCTAATTTAGTTAAACGGGATTTCATATTTTTCACCTTTTCTGTTTGAAAAATAGGTTATGCAAAATAAAAGTATTCTGCATAACCTTGTGTTTAAGTATATTATTCAAAATTATAATCTGTAACTATTGGTTCTCTTCCTGTGGTTTTATCGTTGAAATATTCATAAAAAGATAAACCTAAGAAACTTCCCGATACATTATATACATTTGTAAATCCCATATTCTGTAAGGCCATCACAGCATTATAAGACCTTTGTCCAGATCTACAATGTAGATAAACTGGTCTATCCCTTGGTATTTCATCTGCTCTATCCCTTATCTCTCCTAAAGGAATATTTACTGCATTGATTATATGACCTTTTTCGTATTCTTCTTCATCTCTAACATCTATAAAATAGGCTCCTTGTTCTACTAAATCCCTGACCTGGTCAACATGTATTTGTTTGTAGCATGAGTGAAGTATATTTAATCCTACTAAAGCTGCAAAATTCACCACATCTCTAGCTGTACCAAAAGGTGGTGCATAACATAGTTCTAAATCTTTCAAATCTTCAAGGGTACCATTAAACTTAATCAATGTTGCTATTACATCTATTCGTTTATCTACATTTCCTTTTCCGATAGCTTGAGCTCCCAATACTCTACCTGTAGGTATTTCGAATATTAATTTAAAATGCATAGGCTCGCTATCAGGCATAATAGCTACTTTATCATTAGGAATTATCATTACTGTATCATAATCTATTTGCATATTAGTGGCTTTTATCAATCCTTCAGTTAAACCTGTAGAAGCACCATTATAATCAAATACTCTAATTACAGAAGAGCCTATTACACCAGTATTATTTACTGGCCTTCCATACATATGATCTGCTGCAGCCCTGGCTTGTTTTTGAGCAGGTCCTGCTAGTGCTAATTTACTTTGAGTATGCAAAAGTCTATTATATACTTCTATTGCATCCCCCACAGCATAAATATCTGGATCCGATGTTCTAAAATTTTGATTTACATAAATAGCATTGGTTCTTCCTAATTTCAATCCCGCTTGCTTTGCTAAAGTTGTTTCTGGAGATACCCCTATAGCCATTATTACTGCTTCAGCATGAATTTTCCTTCCAGATTCCAATACCACAGTGTCCTTTTCAAATTTCTCTACTTTATCATTTACTATTAGATCTATTCCTTTATCATATATTTCTTTATGTAATATTTGAACCATATCATAATCAAAAATTCTCATTATTTGAGGCATAGCTTCTACTATAGTTACATTGTAACCTGCTAATTTTAAGTTTTCTGCAGCTTCTATCCCTATAAACCCACCACCAATTACTACTATATCTTTACAATCGTTTTCTTTTATAAATACATTCAATTTTGCTATATCTACTACATTTCTTATAGTGAATAAGTTTATATCATCCATTCCTTCAAAAGGAGGTACTATGGGATTAGCGCCAGGAGACAATATAAGCTTGTCATACTTTTCCGTATATTCTTCCCCTGTTACAACGTTTTTTACCTTAACCTCTTTGTTCTCCCTGTCTATTGCAATAACCTCATTATAAACTCTAGCATCTATCCTGTATTGATTATAAAAATCATCTGGTTTCATAAGTATTAAATCTTCATGATCTTCGATTAAACCACTTAGATGAAAAGGTAATGCACAGTTGGAAAAGGATACATGAGGTCCCCTTTCAAACATTATAATTTCACATTCTTCATCTAATCTTCTAATCCTTGCTGCTGCTGTAGCACCACCTGCCACTCCACCAACTACTAAAACTCGTTTAGGTTTCTTTACCATGGATTATTCCCCCTTATTTTTTAAAAATATGAATAAATTTATAACATTTCCAAAATATATGATATAATATATCATGAAATAAATACTAAAAATAGTTAAAAATTTAATTAACTTATCTATATATTAATACAAAATACTTCATCTTAGTAATAAATACTCTTTATACATGATAACTCTTTTTTATACATGTATTACTACATTAAAAATTTGTTTTTAGGAAGTGAAAATATGGATTTAGATTATCTAAGATCATTTTACGTAACAGTAAAATGTAATAGTATTTCAAAGGCCGCAAAGTTGCTACATCTTACCCAGCCCGGGTTAAGTATGCAAATCCAAAATTTAGAGGATGAAATTGGAGCTACTCTTCTGGAAAGAAGCAACAAAGGGGTGAAGCTAACAGAGGAAGGCAAAATAGTATTTGAACATGCTACTACCATGCTTTCCTTGGAGGACAATATTAAAAAGAGCCTTAAAAGTTTAGAAAAGAATAAAAAGAACTTATCCATATGTGCTTGTAAAAGCCTTGGGGAATACGTTCTCCCCTGTAGTATATATACCTTTCAAGAGATATATACCGATGTAGATGTGGAATTAGAAGTTCATAATACAAATACGGTAATAAAAAAACTACTAAGCCATGATACCAATATTGGTGTTATCACAGGATTTCACGAAACTGAAAGTATAACTACTATACCTATATTAGCCGATAGATTGCTATTGGTTAGCGGCCCTAATGAAGAATACGATGAAATAGACATAGATGAAATTTTAAATATTCCTCTCATCCTTAGAGAAGAGGATTCTAACAACAGAGCAGTTTTAGCTAATATATTATTGAAACATGGAATAAGTATAGAAGACTTAAATGTGGCTCTATCTTCAAATTCTCCAGAATCCATAAAATCTACAGTAGCTTCTGGCCGTGGATTTGCTTTTTTACCTGAGGTAGTGATTAAGAAAGAATTGAGAAGGGGTATACTAAAGAAAATTAACATTAAGGATTTTAATGCAAAATTCAACTATTATTTGGCCTATAGGAATAATTACAAATTTAAAGGATATGAAGAAACCTTTAAAAGGTTTATAACATCTAAAAAAAGATGCTTTTGCTATTAGCTGGGACAAGGGGGATAGATTCTCCCTGTCCCATAAATTTGGGACGACAAGAATTTCCCTGTCGTCCCACTATTATTAAGCATCTTTTGCTACGTTTTTAGTATCCTCTAAAAATACTTTTTGATATATTTTAGAACCAATTACCCCACCTATGGTCATAGCTACTAGGAAAAACCAACCAGAAAGGGAAAAGTTACATATACCTGAGTATAATGCTCCCACATTACAACCTCTAGCTACCTTTGCCCCATATCCCATAAATATTCCTCCTAGTGCATAAAATAGCACATCTTTGCCTTTAAAATCGAAGTTGAATTTAAATCGTCCTGCTAATAATAGAGCAATAGCAGCACCAAATATCATTCCAATATTTCTTATGGATACAGGATGGTTCATAAGACCATTGTTTACTGTCTCCACTGCTCCAGCTAATGCTGGATTAGATGAAAAGTCTATTCCAAACTTTTCAAATAACCATATTCCCCATAAGGTATATGGTCCTGAAGCCCCCCAGCTAGAACCTGTGGTATTTATTATAAATATAAAAACCAATGTTAATAATACAGCACCAGTAGTGAAAGACCATCTTTCTATAAATAATTTGTGATAAGTCTCTTTGCTAAATAATTTAAATTCCTTAGGTGCTGGGAGAGGTTTTTGCCAATCTTCATAGCTTTCCTTGATATAAGTTCCTTCTCTTTTTCGCTTATCTTCGTATTTTCTAGTTAATATATATAGTAAGGATAATAGAATTAAAGAAATTATAACTGCTCCTATATACCCAAATACATCGGGTAGATAAACTGTAGTTCCTACTTTTGAAAATACGCTTTCTGACCACCAGGGTTCCCTATTGGTACCAAGTATACCTCCTATACAAAAGAATAATGTAACTATCCAAGCTCTAGCTTCTCCTTCTCCTGAGTCAGTTAATGTACCTGATGCACAACCACCACCAAATATCATGCCTATTCCAAATATAATTCCTCCTATTATAGTAGATAAACTTGCAGATTGTACATGTCCTGTCCCAGGTATTATAGCTTCTCCTTCTGCTGCCTTATAGGCTACTACGGCGCCTTTTTGAACTGCACCATAATGTATTCCTGCTGTAGCTATTAGAGACAAAGCAAACATCAATAGTAATGCTTTAGTTAATGAACCATCTCCTGTAAAATAAATTTTTCTTACTCCACCAGCAAAACCGTATCTAGATCTGGTGAGTATGTAGCCTAACATCAATCCTGTAATCAATGATAAAGTTAAATTACCATTCCTGGAATTTAAGGATACTGCAAAAACTATCATTAGGACCAAAACCAAGATGCCAATAAATACTTGATTCTTTTTCATGGATAATCCCCCCTTTAAATAATTTTAACAAGTGACTTTAAAAATAAAAATTGTTAAAATAATATCTACTCGTTTTTATTTTAACATCCTCCTGGGGGATTGTATAATAAATATCCTTTATATATAATAAGACTCTTTTATACATAAAATAAGCAGCAGAGCTGCTTATTTGGCTTCCCATCTATAGTATCTTAAATCTGGCCCAAAAAATTTTAATGGAATAAATTTTTCTAATATTCTAGAAAATACCCTATCTGTATAGATATTGGATATTTCATCTGGTGTTAAATTTGTAGATATAATAGTTTTAGTTCCATCTATTAATCTAGTATTTACTATATTAAATATTTCTGCATTTGTAAAAGCATTGGATAATTCCGTGCCTAGATCATCTATTATTAAAAGGTCAGCATGGAATAATAGATCATATTCATAATCTTCAAATCTATTGTCTCCTCTTCCAAATCTTCTTTTCTCTATAATCTCCAAAATCTTAAAAGCTGTTTGGTATATAACTATCTTGTTCATATCCAGTAATGCTTTAGCTATACAATTACACATGAAGGTTTTCCCCACACCAGTACTACCATAGAACAACAAGTTCTCCTCATTTTTTTCATTAAAATTGTTTACATAGTCTACACATATATTGGATATATATTTCATATTCTCCCTAGGGGTCATACTTTCCCCTTCAAAGGGCTCATCTGGGAATATATTTATGTTAAATGTATCAAAGTTTTCTTTTTTAAGTACATTTTCGATATTTGACATCTTATAGGTTTCATTTATAATAGCTTGTTTTAAACAATTACACTTTTGCCCACTGGGTAAATAGCCTGTATCTTCACATTTATCACATTGATATTTAATGTCCAAATAGTCTAAGGGTATATTGTTCTCAGTAAGTAAGTAGGCTTTTTCCATTCTCAATTCTTCTATTCTCTTTTTTACTTTCAATAAATCCTCTTTATAGCCTTCTGGATTTTCTATAACAGCTTTGGACATAGATAGACCAGCCTTCCATATTTGCTCATCTATTTCCCTTATTCTAGGAACCTTTCTATATACCTTTTCTTTTTTCAACCTCTGTTGATAGATGGCTTCGTCCCTCTTTCTTTCGTATTCCATCAATATATCCTTTAGAATTTGATTATACATCATTCAATTCCCCTTTTACCTTAGAATAGTATTCTTCCCGTTTTCTTCGAGCAATATCTTCTAATTCCTCAGCAGTATAATTAGAAGTCCTCTGTTCAAAGTTATGAAATTTATTTCTCGATGTTCTTATCCTCCTATCCTTCTTTTCAAATCCCTGCTCCTTTCTAACAGGAGGTTTGTCTTTCTCTTCAATATCTTCTAGGGTTTTTATACCTTTTTGATGCCAGGAGGACAATATACCATCTATATAACTAATACTAGGATTAGATGTTTTTCTAGAATTATCACAGCCTTTAAGGACTATCTCCATTGAAAAATCATATTCTTCAAACCACTTATCTATTACTTTCATTTCCCCTTCAGTAGGCAATCTCCCTCCTATACCTAATGCTTTCATTACTCGTTCGTATCTATAGTATTTTTCATCTGTAGTCTTTAGATGTTCTTGTAAAGCTTCCACATTTGTTATTCCTTGATCATACCAATTTCTAATTATTCCAGCTACATAGTTTATATTTCTTTTCCCCTTTTTTTCTACTGCATGAAAAAAAGCCCTTTCTATAATATCAGGATTCATATTGTAATTATGTATCCATTCTAAAATCTTTCTCTTCTCATTAGGTACTAATTGCCTTCTCATTATATAATCTATAGAATTAAACATTTCATTTATACGAGGTATTTGATTAGCACCAACTAAATCCTCTACTGAACAGGTATAACCTTTTGTTATAGCTTCTTCATTCATATCTACAGGTTTATAATTATTCTTTATATAGAGCTGTTTTAAGTTTAAAAATTTAACCTTATAATCATATTTGTCCTTTTCATCTATGGGAATCTTTTCTATTATGCCTTTTTCCTCCCAAAAGTCCCAAGCACATAGCACATCTATTAAGGGTATATTCAAATGTTTTGCTATGGTTTCGTTTGTTACTTCTATGTTTACATCCTTATCATAAGCGTATTTATAGCCCAAAAGATATACCTTCACATAGGTACCATTAGCCATAGGCATAAAATCGTTTAAAAATATATTTTCAATTGGTGTATCGCCTAAATCTATATCGGTAATTTCAATTGTAAAATTCATAATCCCACCCCTAATTACAATACTACATGTTTAAAATCTAATAACATAGCCTTATCAATATAGCCTTTTT
>ERZ795062.387-NODE-387-length-38331-cov-9.688630_pt1 | contig 38331 bp, 34 predicted proteins | sample MGYA00375146_ERZ795062 | MGnify/ENA primary metagenome ERZ795062 (study PRJEB30191, sample SAMN05720281) | activated sludge metagenome | isolation source: Anaerobic digester | place: USA | collected 2015-07-16 ...
CAGAAAGAAATGGAAAAACGAGGATATAAGTTTGATGAAAAGGGTTCGTGGTGTATGGAGCTATATAACTGTCCACGATTTACAATACCGATGGACAATGGAGAAATAATTTTAGATTATTATTTACCATGTGAGTTAGTGAAGAAAGAAATTTAATTAAATTCTAATTTTGAAAGAATAAGTATAAATATAATAGGATAAGTAATTATAAAAAATGTTATCAATAATTTTTAGAAAGGAACCAAATCATGGGATCTAGATTGATGCATTATTGCATATCTACAATACTGAAACAAAACTTGAAATAAATGATAATCAGTTTTTATTAGGTGGGCTTGCTCCAGATGTACATAAAAGTAAAAGTAGATTAAAGGAAATATCACATTTTACGATGAAAGACAATTCTGGTATAGGATATGTGGACTATGAAGCTTTTTATACTAAATATTTGACTAAAAATAAGACGCCGTTTCATCTGGGATACTATTTTCATCTAATATCTGATTATATTTGGTTGGAGGAAATATACTATAAAAAAATCAAATGGTTACCTAAAGATATAAAAATTGAAGCCAAAAGAATGTATTATAGAGATTTTTGGAGATTGAATTGGAAATTAATTGATTACTACTCCTTGGAATTAATCCCCTTGGAGAAACAACCAATTGACATTGATGAGATTGATGAAATGCTCCTAGATGAATTAATTAGAGATTTGGAGACAGATTTTAATATGGTTGACTCTACTAAGGGAGAGTCCTTGAAAATATTAGAGCTTGAAGAAGTTATAGGAACTATTGAAAAAATGGTAATAAGTTGTATAGCAAATTTTAAGAAAGTGCATGGCAAGGGGATGTTTTGCTTGCCACCAACCTCTGAAATAAAAGGGATAGCCCCTAAGGTTTGAAGGGTACCCTTCGTATTGTTCAATCTGATAAAATTGTTAATAGTTTCCAGCAAATTGGGGAATGAATTTATATTGAATTTAATAATTAAGTTTAAATAAACTCCGAAATATTTCGGAGTTTATTTATTTAGAAAAAAACCGTCTACATAAGAAGTATTAAAAACAGAAATTCATTTATAGAATAAGTTAATAAAAAGTTAGTACCCTATTATTAAATTCTATTTTACATTATAAATAATGGAAGTTATACTTATTATGGTTATAAAATAAGTTTTATAATATATAAGGAGGAGAATATTTATGAGCAGAGGTATTAAAAAGTTTATTTGCTTATTTTTATGTACTATTTTAGTCGGGTTAATAGTATGTGGATGTAGCAATGATACTAAGAAAACTTCTAAAGATGGAATAAAAGAGGAAAATGCAGAAAATGTAGAAAACGGAGAAATTCCAGAAATAAGTATATCTTGGGGTACTGCTTTACATGTGGTAATTCTTGAAGCACCAAGAAATAGAGTAGATGAATTTAAAGACAAAGGTATATATTTAAACCCATTATCTGAAGACAAATTTGAACTTATAGAGGATGGGAAAAAATTAGCTGTTTTAAGTTATATGCCAAATAAAGGAGCTTCAGAAGTAGCTACCCTTATGGGGCAAGGCCATTTAGATTCTGCTATATGTTCAAATACTGGGATGCTCACTGCAATAGATAGTGGGACTGATATAAAGATTTTATGTCCTGTTCACACACGTGGGATGGGATTAGTTTTTCCACCAGACAAAGATTTAAATAGTTGGGAAGACATAAAAGAATACATATTAAATTCAGAAGTTCCTGTAAAGTTTGGATATCATTCACCAGTGAGTGCACCTAGATTAGTTTTAGAATCAGTTCTTAAAGAAGAGGGATTAAAGGTAACTGAAGATCCTAATGATTTTGAAGCAGATGTTCTTTTGGTAGATTTAAAAGGAACTAATAATTTAATTCCATCATTGGCAAGTAAACAAGTAGATGCTTGGGTAGGGCCATCTGTATTTCCAGAGACTGCAGAATATAAAGGGTTAGGAAAATTAGTACTTAGATTAGAAGATTTTCCTCCTAAAGGAAAGTGGGACAATTTCCCTTGTTGTGTATTTTCAGCTAGAGAAGAGGTATTAAATAAATATCCAGAGGTATTTAAAGCATTGGTTCGTTTAATAGATGAATCTTGTAAATATTGTATGGAAAATAAAGACGATGCATCAGAAATAATATCAGAATATATTGGCGTAGAAAAAGAAATTGTTAGCAATACTACTATAAACTATACTACTGAACCTACTGATGAATGGCTAAGTGGAATTAAAGTTTATGTAGATGCCTTAAATAAGATGGATAAATTTAATGGTAGGTTAAAGGGTAAACCTTTTGATGAAGTAGTTAAACAAGCATTTGATTTTTCATATGTTGAAGAAATAAAGAAGTAAAATAGTAAATAAAAATTTTCCACTGAGTGGGAAATTTTTTATAGGGAGTGAAGTTTATGAATGAAGGTATAGAAAACGTTAAGAATATACAAAAAAAGAGAGAGAATAGACAAATAGTTAATTCTATGAATGAAAAATTAAAGAGAGTATTTATTAGTATAATAGTGCCTATATTATTTTTATGTATATGGACTATTGCTGCAAAAAAAATAGATAATCCTATTATATTGCCTCATATTAGTCAAGTTTTAGACAATTTTAGACATGCTACTAATGATTTTATAGGATTAGGCTCAATTCCTAAAAACATATTGGTAAGCCTTGTAAGGGTTTTATTAGGATATGTTATTGGTGTTATTATTGCTTTACCATTAGGAATATTAATGGGATATAAAGAAAATATAAGCTTGCTTTTTAGCACTTTTATAAATATATTCAGACCAGTACCTGCATTAGGTTGGGTTCCATTGATATTGGCTTGGTTTGGAGTTGCAAGCCTTGCTACACTTTTTAAAATCCCATATGGTCCCAAACAAGTATTTTTTGATAATTTTAAATTTGCTATGATATTCATTATAGGAATAGGCACATTTTTCCCTGTAGTATCAGGTGCTGCTTTTGGTGTAAAAAATGTACCTAATACATTAATCGAATCTGCAAAAGTTTTAGGAGCTAGCAATAAGGATATTTTTTTTAAGATACTTTTACCAGGGGCAGGCCCAAATATTGTAAACGGATTAAGAGGTGGATTGGGTAGTGCTTGGGGTTGCTTAGTAGCTGCAGAGATGTTACCAGGAAGTTTGTCAGGAGTTGGATATATGATAACCCATGCTTATGAATTAGCTAGGACAGATTTAGTTATAACAGGGATTATATGTATTGGATTAGTGGGAGCTTTGTTAGATTATATATTTATTTTAGTGGAAAGAAAACATTTTGTATGGGTGAGTAGGAGATGAATAGTATAATAAAGATACAGAATCTTAGTAAGAGATTTAATTCCAAAGAAAATATTACTGTGGATGCATTGAAAAATATAAATTTAGATGTAGAAGAAAATGATTTTATTTGTATTGTTGGACCATCAGGATGTGGAAAATCTACTTTACTTCGTATAATAGCAGGACTTGAAGATGCAACAGAGGGGAAGATAAATTATAAAGGTAAAGAATTATTAGAACCTACAAGTGAGATTGGGATGGTATTTCAAAACTATTCTCTTCTTCCATGGCGTACAGTAATCGATAATATATCTTTAGGTTTAGAATTTAAAAGGGAAGATAAAAGGACCAGATTAGAAGTAGCTTCTAAATACTTGGAACTTATTAATATGCAGAAGTTTGCAAATGCATATCCATATGAGCTTTCAGGGGGAATGCAACAGAGGGTTGCCATAGCTAGAGCATTAGCAAATGATCCACAAGTTTTATTGATGGACGAGCCATTTGGGGCTCTTGATGCTCATACTCGTATAATTTTACAAAAGGAATTATTGAGAATATGGGAACAAAACAAGAAGACTGTTCTTTTTGTGACACATAGTGTTGATGAAGCTGTATATTTGTCAGATAAAATAGTTATTATGTCTAGTAATCCAGGTGAAATAAAGGAAATAGTAAATATTGATATGGAAAGGCCAAGAGATAGAGGAGATATTGAATACGCTACTATAACTAGTCGAATTTTAAAAATGTTAGAAAGTAATTAATATAACAATAATACAAAAACAAACATCTCAGTCTTAAAGAGTAAATATTTTTCGGGCTAATTTTCCCAAAAGTTTAGTAATAAACGGTATAATAAAGGTAGCAAACATATTGATATTACTACATTATCAATATATCAATAAAATAATGGAGAAAAGATATTATTTGCTGGAAGAAGTAGATGGAAAATTGAAAGTGAAGGCTTTAAAGCTGGATTTTTATTTGTGAAGTTGACAATATTAATGATAAATATTATAATTGATATAACTAAATAAACATCTTCAGGGCGAGGTGCAATTCCTCACCGGCGGTATAGCCCGCGAGCTGGTAAATCCAGTTGACTTGGTGAAATTCCAAGGCCGACAGTGAAAGTCTGGATGGGAGAAGATTATACTTGAACTATTAAATGTGTTTGTCACGCCCCGAAGATTTTCCTCGGGGCTTGTTCATTTTTCAAAATATCCCTGAAGAAATAATTACTTGGAGGGATTTTTATGTATACGTTGAGGAAGGAAGATTTCAACACTAGAACCATGGTAAAGATTTCAGTACTTGGGGTGATAGCTTTTATACTTATGCTATTGGATTTCCCCCTTTGGTTTACACCACCTTTTTTAAAATTTGACGTATCCGATGTACCAGCATTAATTGGTTCTTTTGCATTGGGACCTATGGCAGGGGTTATAGTTCAATTGGTTAAGAATCTGTTGAAGATACTATTAGCTGGTACCAATACTGCAGTTGTAGGGGAGATTGCTAATTTTATAGTAGGTAGTGTATTTGCCTATGTGGCAGGTTTGATTTATTATAAGGAAAAGACCTTTAAAAATGCAGTAATTGGTCTAGTAGTAGGAACTATAGCTATGACTGTAGTTATTTCCATAGCTAATTACTATATTATGATACCTTTTTATGCAAAGGCCTATGGTATGCCTTTAGACAAGATTATCACTATAAGTGGAGCGGTAAATAAATATGTAGTGGATTTAAAAAGCCTTATCATATTTGCTGTAATACCTTTTAATTTATTAAAAGGAGTTGTAGTTAGTTTGATTACCATATTATTATATAAAAGGGTGTCACCAATATTAAAAAGTTAAAAACATATTATATAAATTATGTTTTACAAAATGCGGGTCTTAGACCCGTATTTTTAATTGTGCATTAGATGACTAAATGCTATAATAAAAGGTAGTTTAAGGAATAGGAAGGTTGATTTTATGGTAAGAATAGTATTAAAAGGATTAAAAGAAACAGAAGAATTTGGAGAGAAATTAGGCAGTATATTAAAACCTGGAGATATTATATCCTTAACTGGAGATTTAGGTGCAGGAAAGACTGCTTTAACCAAATCAATTGGTAAGGGTTTAGGAGTAGAGGACTATATAACCAGCCCTACTTTTACTTTGATAAATGAATACAAAGGAAGGATAAATCTATATCATTTTGATGTATATAGATTGGAAGGTTCTATGGATTTATATGATTTAGGATTTGAAGAATATATTTATTCTGATGGTATTTCCATAATAGAGTGGGGAGATAAAATAGAGGAAGCATTACCAAAAGAAAGGATAAATATAAGAATAGAAAAAGGTACAGAATTAGATGAAAGGATAATATATATATATGGAGAAGGAGAAAGATTTGAACAATTTATTAAGGAGTTGAATATAGATTGAAAACATTAGCTGTAGATACATCTACTATGATGGCCACTTGTGCCCTATTAGATGAGGATAGATTATTGGGGGAGTTTTCATTAAATCAGGATATGACTCATTCTGAAAATCTAGTTCCTATGATAAAGGAGATGTTGGATAATTTAAATCTAAAGGTAAAGGATATAGATCTATTTGGAGTTGCAATAGGTCCTGGTTCTTTTACTGGATTGAGGATTGGAATAGCAACTATAAAATCCTTTGCTCATGTATTTGATAAGCCTGTAATAGGGGTTTCTACTTTAGAAGGATTAGCTTTTAATCTACCCTATAATGGCTATATAGTACCTATAATAGATGCTCGAAGGAATAGAATATATACAGGTATATATAATAGGATTAAGGGTAATCTTATAAATATAGTAGAACCTACCATAATGGAAGTGGACAAATTGATGAAATTGTTACAAAAGGAATATGACCATATAATTGTAAATGGGAATGGCACATTAGTCTATAGGGATATTATATTAGAGGCACTTGGAGATCAAGTGATTATGGCTCCTAAGAATTTAAATAGTTGTAGAGCCTCTAGTATTGGAGAATTAGCCTTATTAAAATATAAGGAAGGACAGAGGGATAGTTATTACCATTTAGTTCCAGAATATCTTAGAGAGTCCCAAGCCCAAAGAGAATTAAGAAAGAGGGATAAATAGTATGAATGTATCTGTTAGGGAAATGAGGGAATCAGATATAGATAGGATATTAGAAATAGAACGGGAAAGTTTTTCTCCTCCTTGGTCAAGGGAGGCATTTTTATTAGAACTAACTAAAAATATACTGGCTAAATATATAGTAGTAGAAGTAGATGGAAAGGTAGTAGGGTATGGAGGGATATGGCTTATAATAGATGAAGGCCATGTAACTAATATTGCAGTAGATAAGGAATATAGAGGATTGGGTTTAGGCAACAAACTATTAGAAGGATTGATTCAATTGTGCATAGATAGAGACATAAAGCATATTACATTAGAAGTACGAAAATCCAACGAAGTGGCCAAAGGCTTGTATAAAAAATATGGATTTAAAGAATGTGGTATTAGGCCAGGATATTATACGGATAACAATGAAGATGCAATAATAATGTGGAAAACTATTGAATTTTAGAGAGGTGATAAAATGACCATAACATTAGCAATAGAAACTTCCTGTGACGAAACCTCTTGTGCTGTTTTAAGAGATGGAAGGGAAGTATTGTCCAATATTATATCTTCCCAGATTGAAATTCACAGAGAGTATGGAGGAGTAGTACCTGAAGTAGCCTCTAGAAAACATATAGAAAATATTAATATGATAATTCAACAAGCTTTAGATGAAGCCAATATAGGCTTTAACGATATAGATTTAGTTGGCGTTACCCAAGGACCTGGATTAGTAGGTGCTTTATTAGTAGGAATATCCACTGCAAAGGGTATAGCCTATGCTCTTGATAAACCTATAGTGGGGGTAAACCATATAGAGGGACATGTGTGTGCAAATTATATTGTTCATAAGGATTTAGAACCTCCCTTTATATGTTTAGTGGTATCAGGAGGACATACTTATTTAGTCCAAGTCAAATCCTATACAGAATATGAATTAGTAGGTAGGACAAGAGATGATGCTGCAGGGGAAGCTTTTGATAAAGTAGCCAGGGCTTTAGGTCTATCTTATCCTGGAGGGCCTTTAATAGATAAATTAGCTAAAGAAGGGGATAAAGATGCGATAGAATTCCCTAGGGTATATTTGGAACAGGATAGCTATGATTTTAGTTTTAGCGGCTTAAAAACAGCTGTATTAAATTATTTGAATCAAAAGAAACAAAAGGATGAAAAAATAATAATTGAAGATGTGGCAGCTTCCTTCCAACAATCTGTAATAGAAGTACTAGTGGAAAAATCCATAAGATTAGCCAAAGAGAGGAAATCGGATAAAATAGTTATGGCTGGTGGGGTGGCAGCTAATGAAGGATTGAGGAATTTGATGATGGATAGGGGAAAGGAAGAAGGAATAAAAGTACTTTATCCTTCTAAAATATTATGCACAGACAATGGAGCTATGATAGGATCGGCCGCTTATTTTCATTATATAAAAGGGCATGTCTCAGATTTACATTTAAACGTAGAACCAAATTTAGAGCTAAAAGGATAATTATCAACAATTTTTCCACATTATTTCCACAGATAGGGATTTGGTTTACCATAAAAAAATGTGGATAATGTGGGAAATTCCTCTCCATCCCTTAATAATGGGACATACTATTGGGGATAATTCTGTGGATTCTGTGCATAATTTGTGGATAAAATGGGGAAACTATTCTTCTGTTAATATTATCCATTGTTCATAAAGGGAATTGATTTTTGCCTCTAAAGCTTCTCTTTTTTTAGTAAGTTCTATCACTTTTTCAGGCTCATCATATATATTTGGCTTACAAAGTAACATATCAATCTTTTCTATATCCATTTCTTTTTGCTCAATCTTTTTCTCTAATCTTATTATCTCCTCTTTCTTTTTCTTTATAAATTCTAATTCTTCTCTTTCTTTTTTTCGTTCTAGTTTTATTTGGGTCTTTGTCTTATAATCCTCTTCTTCTTCAACTATAATTTCATTTTTCTTTTCCAAGTAATAATCATAGTTCCCAATATACTCTTTTATACCTTCTTCTGTTAATTCTAATATCTTGTCCACTACTTTATTTAAAAAATATCTATCATGAGATATGACAAACAAAGTGCCTTCATAATCTATTAGAGCATCCTCTAAAACTTCTTTTGAATCAATATCTAAATGATTGGTAGGTTCATCCATAAGGAGGAAATTAGCATTAGAAAGCATCATCTTTAGAAGGGCAAGTCTACTTCTTTCTCCTCCACTTAATTCTCCTACTTCTTTGAATATATCGTCTCCAATGAATAGAAATCTGCTTAGTATAGAGCGAATTTCATAATAATTTAGTTTAGGATTATCATCCCATATCTCATCTATTACGGTTTTATCTAGATTAAGCTTAGTCTGTTCCTGATCAAAATATCCAATATGAACATGATGACCTAGGGATATAATACCGCTATCGTAAGGAATTTGGTTCAATATCATCTTGAATAGGGTGGTTTTTCCAATTCCATTAGGCCCAATTAAACCAACTTTTTCCCCTCTATATATAGCAAAATCAATATTTTCTAAAAGTTTTTCTCCATCAAAGGATTTACAAAGTTTTTCAACTCTTAAAACATCTCTACCGCTTTTGATCTTTGGTTCAAAGGTTATTTTAGCTTTTTTATTGTCCATTGGTTTATCTATTAGTTTCATTTTATTTAACATCTTTTGTCGAGATTGGGCTTGCTTTATATAGCGACTACCACCATAGTTAGAAAATCTTTTTATTATTTCTTCTTGTCTTTTTATTTCCTTTTGTTGATCTTCATATTTCTTTTTTAACAATTCTATATCTTTTTTTCTTTGTTCTGTATATTTAGAATAGTTCATATTATATACTTTAATTTCTTTATTTTCCAATAAGAATATTCTAGACACTATATTATCTAAAAAATATCTATCATGGGATATGATTAGCATTGCACCAGAGTATTCTTTTAGATAATTTTCTAACCAACTAATAGCCTCTATATCTAAATGATTAGTAGGTTCGTCTAATAGCAATAACTCTGGTTTTTCTAGAAGCAATTTAGCCAAAGATAATCTAGCTTTTTGACCTCCACTTAGTAGATTTACCTTCTTATTCATTTCTTCTTCTTTAAAACCTAAACCTTTTAGAACTCCCTTGATCTCTGATCTATAACCATAACCATTGCTATTATTAAAGCTCTCCATAAGCTGGGCATAGTCATTCATCAGTTTTTCTAATTTAGTAGAATTAGATTTACTACCCTCTATACTCATATCCTGTTCCATTTTTCTCAATTCTTTTTCCATTTGAATAAGAGGTTCAAATACTTTCAAGCATTCGTCAAAGATGGAATCGTTGCTTTTTATATTGGTATGTTGTTTTAGATAACCTATTTTTAAATCTTTTTGAAAGTATATTTTTCCATTGTCCATATATGTTTCTTCCGATAATATATTAAAAAGGGTGGTTTTACCTGAACCATTAAGACCTATAAGTCCAATTTTATCTCTATCTTCTACGGTAAAGGATATATCCTTTAATATTTCATCTGTTCCATAGGATTTTGATATATTATTACATGAAAGAATTATCATACTATATCTCCTACTTTCTATATACTATATAATCTATTTTATCAAAAAAAATAGTCCTTTAAAAGTAAGGACTAGCTTTTTAAATCCAATTCCATAGCAAGGCTGGATAATATCTTATCTATTAAGTCTATATCACATTTACCCTCTTCGGTGAAATGAGTACAGTTTTCACAACTTTCAAATTTTTTATCATATACATTTATGTTAGAGTATAGATTTAAGGAATCCTCATCTTCCTTTGGGGTATAGGAATCACAATAAATTGCTATCTTTCTAAGTTGTTCTTTACTTGCCATAATAAAACCTCCCATATTATAGTGATGGTAATATTATTAGTATTTGAAAAAATTATATACATTTAAAATTAATTGAATTAGACAGCATATTAAATGGATGCGTTAAATGGATAAATTGACCTATTGATGTCAATCTGTTATAATAAAAATAAAATAAAATGGAAAGATATATTTATAGACGAGGACGAATAGGGGGGAAACAAGTGGATAAAGAGAATAGAGTATCCATAACTGTTATTCGAAGACTACCTAAATACTATAGATATTTGGGAGAGCTACTCAAGAAGGGTATAAATAGAATATCATCCCAAGAGTTGAGTAAGATGACTGGTTTTACTGCATCCCAGATAAGACAAGATTTGAACAATTTTGGTGGATTTGGACAACAAGGATATGGATATAATGTAGAAGAATTACATCACCAATTAGGTAAGATATTAGGTTTGGATAAAACATATAATACTGTAATAGTAGGTGCTGGAAATTTAGGTCAGGCAGTAGCCAATTACAAAGGATTTGAAGATGCTGGATTTAAGATACTTTCTTTATTTGATAAGAATCCCAAATTAATAGGGCTTAAGATTAGAGATATAGAAATAAGAGATGTGGATGAACTTGAGGAGTTTATTAAAGAAAATGATGTGGAAATAGGCATTATTACTACTCCTAAAGAAAATGCTCAGGATATAGCAGATATATATGTAAGAAGTGGAATAAAAGGTATTTGGAACTTTGCACCAGCAGATTTAAAAGTGGATGATGATATAATAATAGAAAATGTTCATTTAAATGAATCCTTGTTTACTTTGTCCTATTTCTTGAACAACAAATCCGATTATGTTAGAAACTAATAAGGATTAAAGGGATTATAGTTTTCAGCTATAATCTCTTTTTATTATTTTATATTGTTAAAATTACTACGTTAAATACATATAAAAGAAAAATAAAATGTCCATAATTCCATAATATTAGCGAATTATGGACATTTTATTGTAAATTAATGAAATTTTATAGTTTAAAATCCAATTATAAAGACAAAAAATTAACAATTTTTATGGAATTAAACATGTAAATGGATTATAATATATTTGATACTACGCTTAATATTAGGGAGGGAAATGTATGAATTTCAATTTAACGAGGGAGCAGGAAATGGTAAGGGAAGTTATGAGAAAGTTTACAGAATCAGAAGTTGAACCTATAGCTGCAGAGATCGATGAACAAGGCAGGTTTCCTAGAGAAACAGTGGAAAAAATGGCTAGATATAATATGCTAGGCATACCTTTTCCTGTAGAATATGGAGGTGCAGGTGGAGACGAAATAGCCTATGCTATTGCTGTTGAAGAATTATCTAAGGCGTGTGCTACCACTGGTGTTATTTGCTCGGCTCACACTTCTCTAGGATGTTGGCCTATATATAGATATGGAACAGAAGAGCAAAAACAAAAGTATTTAGTCCCCTTAGCAAAAGGTGAAAAACTAGGTGCTTTTGCACTAACAGAGCCTAATGCTGGCACTGATGCGGCTGGTCAACAGACTGTAGCAATGCTAGATGGAGATAACTATATATTAAATGGGACGAAGATATTCATAACCAACGGTGGACAAGCAGATGTATATATTGTATTTGCTATGACTGATAGGACGAAAGGTACTAGGGGTATTTCTGCTTTTATAGTGGAAAAGGATTTCCCAGGATTCAGTATAGGTAAGGTAGAGGATAAAATGGGTATTCGAGGCTCTTCTACTACAGAGTTAATATTTAGAGACTGTATAGTACCTAAGTCTAATCTTCTAGGAAAAGAAGGACAAGGTTTTAAAATTGCTATGTCCACATTGGATGGAGGGCGAATAGGTATAGCAGCACAGGCTCTTGGTATAGCAGCAGGTGCCTTAGAAAAGACTATTCAATATATTAAAGAAAGGGAACAATTTGGAAGGCCATTAGCTAAATTCCAGGGCTTACAATGGATGGTAGCTGATATGGCAACTGATATAGAAGCAAGTCGATTATTGGTATATAAAGCAGCTTATAATAAAGCAAATGATCTACCTTATAATAAAGAAGCAGCTATGGCAAAATTGTTTGCGGCTAATACAGCTATGGATGTAACAACAAAGTGTGTTCAGCTACATGGAGGATATGGATTTACAAAGGATTATCCTGTGGAGAGAATGATGAGAGATGCTAAGATTACTGAAATATATGAAGGAACTTCCCAAGTGCAACAAATGGTTATTGCAGCTAATCTATTAAGATAAAAGATAGAGGAGGTATTTTGATGAAAATTATAGTCTGTATAAAACAAGTTCCTGATACCAATGAAGTAAGGATAGATCCAGTTAAAGGAACTTTAATTCGAGAAGGAGTACCTAGTATTATAAATCCAGATGATAGAAATGCCCTAGAAGAAGCTTTAAAGATAAAAGATGAATGTGAAGGTGTAGAAGTAGTAGTGCTTAGCATGGGACCACCTCAAGCGGAGGTAGCATTGGTAGAGGCTATTGCTATGGGAGCAGATGAAGCTATATTGTTAAGCGATAGAGCTTTTGCTGGTTCAGATACATGGGCTACGTCAACAGCATTAGCAGCTGGGATTAAGGCCATAGGGGATTATGACATCATATTTTGTGGAAGGCAGGCTATAGATGGAGATACTGCTCAAGTAGGACCACAGATTGCAGAACATCTAGGGATACCTCAGATTACTTATGTAAAGGAGCTAAAGCTTGAAGGTAAAAAAGTAAAGGCAAAAAGAGCCCTTGAAGATGGGTACTTTGTAATAGAAGCTGAATTACCTGTTTTAATTACAGCCATAAAGGAATTAAATGAACCTAGATATCCATCTATAAGGGGTATATATGAGGGATTTAAGGGAGATAGAATAAAAATTTTATCTGCAAAGGATATAAATGTAGATGAGAAGAATATAGGATTAGATGGATCACCTACTCAAGTGAATAAATCCTTTACCCCTCCTGGAAGAGGCGGAGAATCGGAAATAATCGAAGGAAGTCCAAAAGAGCAAGCAAGGCAATTGATAGTAAGATTAAAAGAAGAAAAGTTAATATAGTATATGGAAAGGGGGAAATATCATGGCAGTAAAAGTTATACAAGAAAAGTGTATAGGTTGTGGAATATGTATTGATACCTGTCCCTTTGATGCTATAGACATGGTAGATGAAAAAGCAGTAATAACGGATAAATGTACTGCTTGTGGGAATTGTATAGACGTTTGTCCTAAAGAAGCTATAATAATGGAAGAAAGGGAAAAAGATATTATAAATATAGATGAATATAAAGGTGTTTGGGTGTTTGCTGAACAAAGGGAAGGAAAATTACTCAATGTATCTATAGAATTGATTGGAGAAGGAAGAAAAATAGCTGATGAATTAGATACAGAATTGACAGCAATACTTTTGGGTAAAGATGTAGATGATTTATCAAAACAGCTTATCAAATATGGAGCAGACAATGTACTATATGGGGAATCAGAATTATTACAAATATATACTACTGATGGATACACAAAGGTGATATGTGATTTGATTAAAGAGAGAAAGCCTGAGATTATGTTAATAGGTGCTACTAATATAGGAAGGGATTTAGGGCCAAGAATTTCAGCAAGAATCCATACAGGTTTAACAGCTGATTGTACTAGATTAGAAGTGGATAAGGAAAATAGAAGATTACTTCAGACACGTCCTGCCTTTGGCGGAAACCTTATGGCAACTATTATTTGTCCCAACCATAGACCTCAAATGTCTACAGTAAGGCCAGGGGTTATGGAAAAGGCTAAATATGATGAAAGCAGATTAGGAAATATTGAAAAGTTCGTTCCAAATTTAAGGGAAGAAGATATCAAAGCTAAAGTATTAGAAGTAGTAAAAGAAGCAAAAGCTCAGGTAAAATTGGAAGAGGCTAATATAATAGTATCTGGTGGCAGGGGATTAGGTAATCCTGAAGGATTTAAGTTAATAGAAGAATTAGCAGAAAAATTAGGAGCAGTAGTGGGAGCTAGTCGTGCTACAGTAGATGCAGGTTGGATAGATCAATCCCATCAGGTTGGCCAAACAGGTAAAACAGTAAGGCCTACCTTATATATAGCCTGTGGAATATCGGGAGCAATACAGCATTTAGCTGGAATGCAGGAATCTGAGGTTATTGTAGCTATAAATAAGGACAAAAATGCCCCCATATTTAAAATAGCAGACTATGGCGTAGTAGGAGATGTATATGAAGTATTACCAGAGTTAATTGAGGCTTTGGATAATATAGATGAGATACTAGAAAGTGTAAATTAATTGATAATGGCATGAGATTAAAACCTCATGCTATTTTTATTGTTTTATTCATATCTGTAAAGATAAAATTTACCTTTATTGAGTTATAAATTGAATACTTAGTCTTTTTATGATAGATTTAAGTATAGACAATTTAGAAGTAGGTGGCGAACCCTATGAAAAAACCTTAGCTAAGGAAGGACTAAGTATTTTAGAATATATTAGATTGGGTTAAAGGGTGTTAAATTTTAATACCATTTAACCTAAATATATAGAAAGGCTTTAAGAAGTCAAGGGCATTTATATCAAGAATAGTTAAAATATTCATAATATTCTAACCGAGGTTTGTTGCCACAGAAAGTGCGTCCTTAATATATTTAAATTTAAAGAGGGAGGTAGTATACATGAATTATGGATAATTAAATAAAGTCATTTTACATATTTAACAAAATAAAAAAGAATAAAGGAGGATCATTGTGAACAATAAGGAATTACAAATAAAAGACAATAGAGAACAGTTTAAATCAAATTTTGGATTTATCATGGCAGTAGCTGGTTCTGCAGTAGGTTTAGGTAATATATGGAGATTTCCATATATTACTGGTGTCCACGGCGGTGGGGCATTTGTCATGATTTATTTAGTTAGTATCCTTGTAATTGGAGTTACTATTGCACTAACTGAGATGGCTATAGGTAGACATGGAGGTTCAGATGTTGTTGAAGCATATGGCCAGTATAATAGAAAATTTAAAATTCCTGGATATCTTTCAATGATAGCAGTTACAGTTCTTCTATCTTTCTATAATATAATTGGAGGTTGGTCAATCTATTATTTTATTCAAACTATATCAGGCAAATTAATTGGTTTAAGTTCGGCACAAGTAGAAGCAACTTTTGGTAATTTTGTTATTAATTCTCCTCAAGTTGCCCTATTTACAATTATATATTTAGCGATTAATACCATGGTAATAATTAAAGGTATAACGGAAGGGATAGAAAAAGTTTCATCTATTGTGATGCCTGCATTACTTGTATTGTTAATTGTATTAGTTATTCGTTCTGTGATCCTTCCAGGTGCAAAGGATGGTATAATATGGTATTTAAAGCCAGACTTTTCTAAAGTAACAGGTTCAACCTTTGTTGCTGCTGTAGGACAGGCATTTTTCACTTTAAGTCTTGGTTCAGGAGCCATGGCAACATATGCAAGTTATTTTAGTAAAGATGAAAGTCTACCTAAGGCAACATATTCGGTTGTAGTAGCTGATACAATTGTTGCACTTTTAGCTGGATTGGCTATTTTACCTGCTGTATTTGCATTTGGAGTATCACCAGGTGAAGGCCCAGGATTAGTTTTTGTAACTTTACCAAGTGTTTTTGGGCAAATGCCTTTTGGGACTTTTTTTGCAGCAATATTTTTTGTATTCTTTTTTCTTGCTGCTCTAACATCTTCTATTTCTATGTTAGAAGTATCTGTAACATACATTATTGAAAATACCAATATAAAAAGGAAAAAAGCAGCTATTATTATGAGTATAGTAGTTATGCTTTTAGGTATTCCACCTTTAATGAGTTTTGGAGGATGGAGCCATGTTGAAATATTTGGTTTAGGACTATTTGATTTATATGATTATTTTGTATCCAATATTTCTATGCCTTTAGTTGGATTAGCTGGAGCTTTGGTGATATGCTGGGTATGGGACAAACAAGTTGCTAAAGATGAAGTTACTAGTAATGGTAAATTTGAATTTAAATTATTTAATATATGGTATAATGTAACTAAATATATTGTTCCTATATTATTAATATTTGTATTTTTAACTGCTACTGGTATTTTAAAAATATAATTAATGGCATGTAATTTGCGTTATATAATTATTGTAGAACTTAAGTCTTTGAACTTAAGTTCATGGGATTATATAATATATTTAAGGTTTTCCTTTTTATATTTTTGTAATATTATTAATATGTTTATATAAAGAAGAAAGGAAAACCTTTTTTTAGAACATCAATTGATGAAAAGGAGGACGTTAAATGAAAAAGCTATTGACAGGAAATGAAGCCATAGCTCTTGGAGCTTATGAAGCTGGTATTCATTATGCTTCTGCTTATCCTGGAACACCAAGTACAGAGATATTAGAAGAATTAGCCCATTATAAAGAAAAAATAATAGCAGAGTGGGCACCAAATGAAAAAGTTGCATTAGAATCAGCTTTAGGAGCTTCCATATTTGGAGCAAGATCCCTTGCTGCTATGAAGCATGTGGGATTAAATGTGGCTGCGGATCCATTCTTTACTGCAGGTTATACTGGGGTTAATGGAGGAATGGTATTAATTACTGCAGATGACCCTGGACTACATTCCTCTCAAAATGAACAAGACAACAGATATTATGCCAAATTTGGTAAAGTTGCCATGATAGAGCCAAGTGATAGCCAAGAGGCTAAGGATATGGTTAAGATTGCTATGGAAATAAGTGAAGAATTTGATACCCTTGTTTTAATGAGATTGACTACAAGAGTATGCCATAGTAAATCTTTAGTAGAAGTAGGGGAAAGAAAAGAAGTACCTCTAAAACCATATAAAAAGAATTTAATGAAATATTATGTAGCTCCTGCAGTTGCTAAACAATTACATGTAAAAGTAGAAGAAAGGTTAAAAAGATTAGAAAAATTTTCTAATGAAACGGATTTAAACTATATTGAATGGAATGACAAAAAAATAGGTATAATTTCATCTGGAATAGCCTACCAATATGCCAAGGAAGTATTTGGGAATAATGCATCTTATTTAAAATTAGGCTTTACCAACCCTCTTCCTGTAGATAAAATAAAAAAATTTGCTCAAGAGGTAGAAACTATATATGTAGTAGAAGAATTGGAACCATTTATAGAAGAACAAGTTAAGGCTTTGGGTATAGACTGTATAGGGAAAGACAAAATCCCTAATATTTGGGAATTGAACCCAGAAATTGTAGAAAAATCTTTACTTGGCAATGAACGAGAAACTATTAAATATGATAAATCTATTGTGGTAAATAGGCCCCCTACTTTATGTGCAGGATGTCCTCACAGGGCATTTTTCTATGAACTAGGGAAAAGGAAAAATACTATAATAACTGGAGATATAGGCTGCTATACATTAGGTGGTGCAGAACCATTAAATGCTATGGATACAACTATATGTATGGGTGCTAGTGTTAGTTTAGGACATGGTATGGAAAAATTAATCAATAAATATAATGATGATAGAAGAGTGGTAAGTGTTATTGGCGATTCTACTTTTTTCCATTCTGGAATGACTAGTCTACTAGATGTAGTTTACAATAAGAGTAATACTATTACTTGTATACTTGATAATAGAGTAACTGGTATGACTGGACATCAGGATAATCCAGGAACTGGATATACTCTTCAAGGAGAAACGACTAAGATGGCAAACATTCCTGAAATCGTTAAGGCTTTAGGAGTAGAACATGTTAGGACTATTAATCCTTTAAAACTAGATGAATTAAAAGAAGCTTTTGATTGGGCTTATGATCTTGATGAGCCTTCTGTAATTATTTCAAGATGGCCTTGTGCACTTAAGAGATTGTCTGAATATGATAAAAAAGAATTTAAATATGTACCAGGTGTATGTGAAGTAGATCAAGAGAAATGTATTGGCTGCAAAATGTGTGTAAATACTGGATGCCCAGCAATATACTTTGATAAGGAAACTAAAAAATCAAGTATTGATGAAGTACAATGTGTAGGCTGTGAACTATGTATGCAAGTATGTCCAGTAAAAGCAATAAGCAAGGTGGGTGAATAAAATGGCAGAAACAAAGAGTGTATTATTGGTAGGGGTAGGAGGACAAGGAACAATTCTTGCGAGTAAAATTTTATCTGCAGGACTTGTTGAAGCAGGTTATGATGTTAAGATGTCTGAAATTCATGGTATGGCACAAAGAGGAGGAAGTGTTTCTACCCAAGTAAGGTATGGATATGAAGTTTTTTCGCCTATTATTGGTAGAGGAGAAGCAGATGTATTAGTTTCTTTTGAAGCTATGGAAGCTTTAAGATGGTTAGAATATTTAAAACCTAATGGTAAAGTTGTGGTGAACGATTATAAGATTCCTTCAGCTCCAATACTTATGGGAAAAGAAGATTATCCAGAGGGAGTAATAGATATTATTAAAAGTAAAGCTAATACTAGCGTAATAAATGCAGCAAATATAGCGGAGGAACTAGGAAATATGAAGGTTATGAATATTGTATTACTTGGGGCATTAGTTAAAGCAATGGATTTATCAGATATTGACTGGGAAAAGGCAATAAAAGACAATGTAAAAGAAAAATTTGTTGATATAAACCTTAAAGCATTTCAGAGAGGAATGGATGCTGTATAGTTATTTTTTATAAAATAGATTGTTCAGTAAGAATCTGCATTTCTTACTGAACAATTGATTAAACTTTCATAAGGAGAGGGATTATGACGATTAATAATTTTGAGCAATTAATAAAAAAAGTTAGCAAATTTGAAAGAAGAAGAAAAGTAGCAGTAGTAGTTGCTGAAGATACACATACTTTAGAAGCAGTATTTAAAGCTAATGAAGAAGGAATTATAGATCCTATACTTATTGGGAACAAGAAGAAAATAAGTGAAATTTTATACAAAAAAGATCATTCTATTAATGATGGAATTGTTATAGATGTGAAAGATGAAAGAGCTGCTGCTTATAAATCTGTTGAATTGGTAAATATGGGTGAAGCTGATTTTATAATGAAAGGGAAAATCCAAACTGCCGATCTTTTAAAAGCTGTTGTTGATAAAGAAAAAGGAATTAGAACAGATAAACTTATGTCACATTTTGCAATTTTAGAGGTACCTACTTACCATAAATTATTGGTTATTACTGATGGAGGTATGGTTATGTATCCTGATCTTGAAGAAAAAAGGAAGATAATAGAAAATGCAGTAGATGTTATGCTATCCCTTGGTTATAAAAAACCGAAGATTGGAGTTTTAGCAGCAGTAGAGAACGTTAATCCAAAGATGCCAGAAACAGTAGATGGAGCAGAATTAAAGAAGATGAATCAAAATGGAGAAATAAAAAATTGTATCATAGAAGGCCCAATATCTTATGATCTATCGATAAACAAGGAATCTGCAGAGGTAAAAGGTTTTAATAGTCCCGTTGCTGGAGATGTGGATATATTATTAGCTTCTAATATAACAGTAGGTAATATTTTGGCAAAATCCCTTATATATTCAGGTAATTCTAAGATGGCAGGATTTATTGTTGGAGCAAAAGCTCCTATTGTATTAACATCTAGAGGTTCTTCGGCAGAAGAGAAATACTTATCTTTAGTATTATCTGCAGCTGCAGTTTAATATTAAAGATTATATATTTTAGTTATTATTATTGATATATTAAATTGAAAAGGAGAATGATAATATGTCAAAAAGTCTATTTAGAAATGAATTATCAAAGTTACAACCTTATGTACCTGGGAAACCTGTAGAGGAGGTACAAAAGGAATATGGTTTGACAGATGTTGTAAAGTTAGCATCTAATGAAAACCAACTAGGACCATCTCCAAAGGCTGTTGAAGCTGTAAAAAATGAATTAAAAAATTTAAATGTTTATCCTGACGCTGGAGCCATGGAATTAAGACATGCATTAGCTAAAAAATATGGATTAGATTATGAAAACATAGTTATAGGGAACGGGGGTGAGCAGGTATTAAGAATAATTGCTCAGACTTTTATAAATACTGACGATGAAGCAATTATGGCTGATACAACTTTTAATATATACTCTAATAGTGTAACTCATATGGGAGGAGTACCAGTGGAAATTCCTCTTACAGAAGATTACAAACATGATTTTGAAGCTTTTGTTGAGAACATAAATGATAAGACTAAATTAATATATGTATGTAATCCAAATAATCCTATACCCAATATAATGACAAGAGAAGAGATCAATTATCTAGTTGACAATGTGCCAGAGGATATAGTTATTGTATTTGATGAAGCATATTATGATTTTGCTAGGGTTAATCCAGATTATCCTGAAACTTTGGAAATATTAAATAAAAGACCAAATACTATTATTTTAAGAACTTTTTCCAAAGTAAGTGGTTTAGCAGCTGTACGTGTAGGCTTTGCCCTTACATCAAAGGAGATTGCTACAGAAATGAGTAAAGTTAAAGGTGTGTTTAATGTCAACAGACTTGCTCAAGTTGCAGCTTTAGCAGCATTAGAAGACCAAGAGCATATTGATAAAACAGTTAAATTAAATTATAAATCTTTAGAGATGATGGAGGAATTCTTCGATAGCTTAGGGCTTGAATATGTAAAATCCAATGCTAATTTTACATGGGTTAATATTGGAACTAGCTCAAAGATTGCATTTGAAGAGCTAATGAAAAGAGGAGTAATAATAAGACCAGGATACCTATGGGGATGGGATAATTGGCTTAGGGTTAGTACTGGAACTGTAGAGCAAACGGAGAAATTTATAACTGAACTTAAAGCGGTATTAAACAAATAAATATTTTATAAGGAAGAAAGGAGACCTATGATGAGCTACAAGATATTGGCTATTAATCCAGGTTCAACTTCAACAAAAATAGCATTATATGAAGATGAAAGAGAAGTTTTTACCGAAACCTTAGAACACCCTATTGAAGTCATAGAGAAATTTGAAAATGTACAAGGGCAATATGAGATGAGAAAAGATTTGGTATTGTCATTTTTAGAAGAGAAGGGTTTAAATATTAAAGAATTGTCTGCTGTAGTAGGAAGAGGAGGTATGCTTCCCCGAGTAAAATCTGGTGCTTATATAGTAAATGAAAGGATGCTTGATACCCTTAAAAATAGACCTGTTATGGAACATGCTTCAAACTTGGGGGCGCCTATTGCATATGCAATAGCAAAAGATGCTGGAGTTAAAGCATATATATATGATTCGGTAAGAACTGATGAATTACATGATATAGCAAGGATCTCTGGCATGCCAGAGATAGAGAGGACAAGTACTTGTCATGTATTAAATACTAGAGCTATGGCCATAAAAGCAGCTAAAAAATATGGGAAAAAATATCAAGATATGAATATTGTAGTTGCTCATTTAGGTGGTGGGATATCCTTAAATGTTCATGAAAAAGGTCGAATTGTGGATATTATCTCTGATGATGAAGGACCTTTTTCACCAGAAAGGGCAGGCAGGGTACCTTGTAGAGAACTTATTGAATTATGTTATTCAGGAAAGTATGATAAAGTTACCATGCTTAAAAAATTAAGGGGAAATGGTGGATTAAAAGCCTATCTAGGTACATTAGATGCTAGGGAAGTTGAGAAGATGATTGAAAATGGTGATGAAAAAGCTAAACTTATATACGAAGCTATGGCTTATCAGGTTGCTAAAGGTATAGGAGAACTTTCAACTGTGGTAGAAGGCAATGTAGATTTAATTATTCTAACAGGTGGAATTGCATATTCTAAAATGATTACTTCATGGATTAAAAAGCGTGTAGAATATATTGCACCAGTTGAAATAATGCCAGGAGAAAATGAAATGGAATCCTTAGCTTATGGAATTTTAAGGGTGTTAAGAGGCGAAGAAAAAGCTAGAGAGTATATTGAATAATAGTACTAGTATAGAAAGCCTAATTATCCTTAGTTATACTTGAACTTATGCTAGTCCAATGATAAAATAAATGTGGTAATTAAAAAAATCACAAAGTATAGTATAAAATTGAAAATAGGATTTAATTGAAAAGGTTTTCACTAACAAATCAAGGGAGGTAGTATTTATGGCAAAAGAAAGTTTAAACCCATTAGAGAGTGCACAAAAACAAGTTAAGGCTGCTTGTGATGCTTTAGGATTGGATCCCGCAGTATATGAAATATTAAAAGAGCCCCAACGAATGATTGAAATATCTATACCAGTTAAGATGGATGATGGTACTACTAAGGTGTTTAAAGGTTACAGAGCTGTACACAACGATGCTATAGGACCTGGTAAAGGTGGGATTAGATTCCATCCAGGAGTAAATCCTGATGAAGTAAAAGCCCTATCCGTATGGATGACTTTTAAATGTGGGGTTATGGGTGTACCTTATGGTGGAGGAAAAGGGGGTATTAAAGTAGACCCTCAAAGTTTATCTCAAGGGGAATTGGAGAGGTTGTCTAGAGGTTATATACAAGGATTGCACAAGTATTTAGGAGAAAAAATTGATATACCCGCTCCAGACGTTGGGAGCAATGGACAAGTAATGGCTTGGATGGCAGATGAATATAATAAATTAACTGGTGAATCCTCTCTTGGAGTTTTAACTGGCAAACCAGTTGCATGGGGGGGTTCTGAAGGAAGAAATGAGGCTACAGGTTTTGGAGTATCCGTTATTACTAGGGAAGCAGCTAAAAAATTTGGTATAGAAATAGAAGGCGCAAAAGTAGCAGTACAAGGTTTTGGAAATGTTGGCTCTTATACTGTTAAGAATGTACAACGTCAAGGGGCTAAGATTGTAGCTATAGGTGAGTGGACACCATCAATTGGAACTTATGCACTATACAACGAAGATGGTTTAGATTTTGAGGATCTAAAAGCTTATATGGATGAGCATAAAAATTTGGTTGGCTATCCAAAAGCTAAACAGATTTCCCTTGATGAGTTTTGGAAATTAGAAGTGGATATACTTATACCAGCTGCTTTAGAAAATGCCATTACAGCTGAAGTAGCAGAAAAAGTAAATACCAAATTGATATGTGAAGCAGCCAATGGACCAATAACTCCAGAGGCTGATGAAGTACTTAATAAAAGGGGAATTCCAGTAACACCAGACATATTAACAAATGCAGGAGGGGTCACAGTATCCTATTTCGAATGGGTACAAAATCTATATGGATACTATTGGAGTGAAAAAGAAGTAGAAGAAAAGCAAGAAGTAGAAATGGTCAAAGCTTTTAATGATATTTGGGCATTAAAAGAAGAGTATGATGTTACAATAAGAGAAGCAGCTTATATGTTATCAGTTAAAAAAATTGCTGATGTAATGAAATTAAGAGGATGGTATTAATATAAAATGGGGATAAATAGGACGGTTTTTTACCGTCCTATTTTTTATGTTTGATTTTTCATCTTTGTTTTTATCATGTTATAACTATAGTCAAGGAATAACAAAGACGAAAAATATCAAAAAAAGGTATTTTTTGCATAAAAACAAGATCACTAAAAACAAGAAAAGGGAACACATTAGACAATTAATTGGTAGCAAAAAAATGGACAAATTTATCCATATTTGAAGGAATTATTCAGAAAGTAGATAAATGTGATTATTGATTGTTAGTAGAGTTAATAGTACTCGGATGGGCACAGAATCTACATCTGAGATTTTATTTATTTTTGTTTTGTATAGACTATATTGGGGTACTATAATAATCACTATAATAGATAATTTGATTATAAATCTTGGGGGAATATAATTGATATAGTCAAATTTCCAAGAGAAATAATAAAATCTGCCTTTCACTATGAAATTATTCAAGATGTAGAGGTGTGGATGGATATGCTAGAAAACCGCAATCTATTAGCTCATACTGATAATAGGGAATGTCTTAATTTTGCTATAAAAAAAGATAAAAGAATAATATTATGGTGCTATATCACAAGTACATAACTATTTAGGAGGTGTAGGCATGAATTTTCCAAATGCAAATATTTTAGAAGTGGATTTAACTAAGGGTACTATTAAGAAGATTATATTAGATGGAGAAACCCATAGACTCTATCCAGGCGGTTCTGCTCTAGGTACCTATATATTATTAAAAGAGTTAAAACCAAAGGTGGATCCCCTTTCGCCAGATAATGTTCTAGTTTTATCTGTTTCTCCATTTACAGGGCTTCCTATAGCGGGGGCTAATAGGATAACTGTAACTACTAAAAGCCCATTAACCAATGGTATAGGGGATAGTCAGGCTGGAGGTTTTTTCCCTGCTTATTTGAAGGGAAATGGTTGGAATGCTTTAGTGTTTAAGGGGAAGGCAGAAAAACCAGTGTATTTATACATAGATGGTGATGAAATAGAGTTGAAAGACGCTTCAAATATATGGGGGGAAGTTACCGGAGAGGCAGAAAGATTGATAAGAGAGGATTTAGGTATAGAGGATATAGATATAGCTCAAATTGGACCTGGAGGTGAAAATTTAGTAAAGTTTGCAAATATAATAAATATGTGTAATAGGGCCAACGGTAGAAATGGCACAGGAGCAGTAATGGGTTCTAAAAATTTAAAAGCCGTAGTTGTAAAGAAGAAATTAGGCCTTAAACCGGCTGATGAAGAAAATTTCAAAACATTAGCTAGAGAAGGGGTAGATAGATTTAATAATAACCATGGATTACAGCAATTAGGAGAGCATGGTACCAATAGAGGTCTTATTAGTCATCATAAAAATGGATTTTTAGCTACTAGGAATTGGATATCTGGATATTTTCCTGAAGGAGCAGAAAATATCACTGGAACTACTATGACTGAAACCATATTAAAGAAAAGAGATACTTGTTATGCCTGCCCGGTAAGGTGTAAAAGGGTAGTAGAAATAGAAGGAAAAGTTGACCCTCTATATGGTGGACCCGAATATGAAACAGCAGCAGCACTAGGTTCTTATTGTGGCATTACTAATTTGGAAACTGTTGCAATTGCAAACCAATTATGTAATATGTATGGATTAGATACTATATCCTGTGGTGCTACCATATCCTTTGCCATGGAATGTTTTGAAGAGGGAATATTGACCAAGGAAGATACAGATGGATTAGAACTGACCTTTGGAAATGATGAAGTATTAATTGAATTAATAGAAAAAATTGGGAAAAGAGAAGGGATAGGGAATATATTAGCAGAAGGAAGCTATAGAGCAGCACAGAAAATAGGTAAGGGTGCTGAGAAATATAGTATGAGTGTAAAGAAGCAAGAATTACCTGCCCATATGCCTCAGTATAAACCTTCCTTAGGGCTAATATATGCAGTAAATCCTTTTGGAGCTGATCATCAATCTTCAGAACATGACTCAGTTCTTACATTACCTCCAGAAAGTCAGGCAAGGAAGAACCTAGCCATGATAGGAATTTATAAGGGGTATGATGACAATTTTGAATTAGACGATGAGAAGACTAGGTTTGCTTTTAATACTCAATGTCTTGAATCTACTATAGATACATTATCCCTATGTCAATTTCTATGGGGAGTTGCAGCTTTATATGGGCCAAAGGATTTAATTTCATTAGCTAAATATGGTATAGACTGGGATACTTCCCTTTATGAGCTTATGGAAATAGGTGAGAGAAAGATAAATATGATGAGGCATTTCAATGCTAGAGAAGGATTTACCAAAGAAGATGATACTTTACCTGAAAGATTATTTGAACCTTTTAAAGATGGACCTTCTAAAGGAGTGGCTTTAGATAGAGAAAAATATGAAAAATCAAAAGAATTGTATTATGAAATAGCAGGTTGGGATAAGAAAACTGGCAACCCAACGGAGGGAACTTTAAAAAGATTATCTTTAGGCTGGTTAACTATGTAGTTATTAAGGTCACCATTGGTGACCTTGTTTGATTAGAGATATTAAAGGTTTTGTTTTTTGTGTCCATAGTTATATACTAACATAACAAGGGTATTTGGGCACCTTTTTAGACGCTGGTCTATAAGGAGCAAATTAGTGATTACACTTACGGCAAAGATACTTTTGATAACCATCTTTATCTTTGCCATAGTGGTAAAAAGAATCTTTATTATTGCATTTTGGGCATTTAATTGATATAATTTTTTTGCATGAGGACTTCATCCTTTCTAGGAGGTATTTGTTTTCTTGTAAAAACATTGTACCATAAAGGATTGGAGTCCTCAATTTTCATTTAAATTCACAAAGCGTCTAGAAGAAAGGAGCAATAAAATGAATTACAATATTATGGAAAAAAATGGAAAGATAATAATTAAGAATATAAGGGATTTTCATCCTAAACATATATTTGAATGTGGGCAAGCCTTTAGATGGGAAATAGAGGAAGATGATTCCTATACTATAGTTCATAGTGGCAAGATATTAAATATAAAAAAAGAAGGTAAAGATATAATTTTCTCTAATACTAATTTATTAGATTTTAAAAACATATGGTATAACTATTTTGATTTAGGTAGGGATTATAGTGAAATTAAGAAGGAATTGTCTAAAGATCCAATACTTAAAGAAGCTATTGAATTTGGAGAAGGTATTAGAATATTAAATCAAGATCCCTTTGAAACCACTATATCTTTTATAATATCTGCTAATAATCAAATACCAAGGATAAAAAGGTCTATAGATTTAATAAGTAAAAACTATGGGGAGTTTATAGGTTGGTACAATGGTAAAGAATATTTTTCTTTCCCTAGTTCAGAAGTATTAGCTAAAGCCAAGGAAGAGGAACTAGAAAAGAATTGCAAAGTAGGTTATAGGGCCAAATATATAGTTAATACTTCTAATATGATAAATAACAAAGAAGTAGAACTAGATAAACTATTTATATCATCAACAGAGGAAGCCAGGGAGGTACTTATGAAACTTCCAGGTGTAGGACCTAAAGTATCTAATTGTATATTATTATTTTCTTTAAATAAAAATGATGCCTTTCCTGTAGATGTATGGGTGAAAAGAATAATGGAATATTTTTATTTTAAAGAGGATACAAGAAATAAAAAGATTGCTACATATGCTAAAGAAAAATTTGGCACCTTAGGAGGATTTGCACAACAGTATTTATTTTACTATGCTAGAGAATTGGGAATAGGTAGAAAAAAGAAATAAAAGTGTAATAGGTTGAGAAAATCATACTTCCCATAAAAAACACAGGAATAGATATTTCTAAACAATATATATAATTTTTGTAATTATAAGATTTGTATATAAATAGATTAAAATACACTTATATTGGGAATCAACATTTATATTGATCCCTAATATTTTCTAGTAATATTCTATTAAATAGTGTATCCTTAATTTATATAGAAAATTTCAGTATAGATAAAGGTGGGATTATATGCTAGGGACTGTAGTTAATTCGATTGCGATAATTTTAGGGAGCCTATTAGGAGTAATTATTAAACAAGGCATAGAGGACCGGTATAAAAAGATTGTTATGGATGGAATAGGCCTTTCTGTTGTAATTATTGGGATAGCAGGAGGGATAAAATCTGAAAACAATATTTTAGTAATTATAAGTATTGTCTTAGGTAGCATAATTGGAGAAACTATAGACATTGAGAGGAAATTAAACAGTTTAGGGGATAATATGGAAAAAAAGCTTGGAAGAGGAGATAATAATTTTTCTAATGGGTTTGTAACTGCTTCCCTAGTCTATTGCGTAGGAGCTATGGCCATAGTTGGTGCTTTGGAAAGTGGTTTATTAGGCAATCATAGCACCCTTTTTGCTAAATCCATACTAGATGGTATATCTTCTATCATATTTGCCTCTACATTGGGAATAGGAGTAGCTTTTTCTGCAATAGCTGTTTTTATATATCAGGGATTAATTGTTCTTTTTGCTACATATTTAAAAGATTTTTTAACTTCGGAAGTGATACTTGAGATGTCAGCAGTTGGTGGAATTCTAATTATGGCAATTGGACTAAATATATTGGATTTTAAAAAAATAAAAGTAGGGAATATGCTACCAGCTATTTTTATTCCTTTAATTTACTATGTGTGTGTATTTATTTTTGGTTTATAAAGGTATTTTATGTAAAAATAATGCAAAAAAGAAGTATATAGAAGATATTTAATGAAACATAGAGTAAAACTACCAAAATATAAAAAAAATAGCATAAATGATAAAATATAAGGAAATTTGAGACTTGATTCTAGTATTCTTATTAAGTAACATATTAATTGTATAGATTAGCACTCAATAACATCGAGTGCTAACAATATGGTATGAAAATAAATTAAATAAAATATAATATAAGGAGGGCATGTAGTATGAACCTTAAACCATTAGGTGATAGAGTTGTTATTAAAAAAGTTGAGGCTGAAGAAAAGACTAAGAGTGGTATAGTTCTTCCAAGTAGTGCAAAAGAACAACCACAAATGGCAAAAGTCATAGCTATAGGTGCAGATATTTTAAATGATGAGAAGAAAAAAGATCAAATCAAAGAAGGAGACACAGTTATATTCTCCCAATATGCTGGAACAGAGGTTAAAATTGACGGGGAAGAATATACAATACTTAAATTAAACGATATTTTAGCAGTAGTGGAATAAATACAATTCACAATGTATAATTAAAAAACTAAAAGTTAAATACCAAAATTGTAAACTGTGAATTGATTAAAAAAAGGAGTGTGAATATAATGGCTAAAGAAATAAAATTTGGTGAAGATGCTCGTCGTTCAATGGAAAAAGGAATTAATCAATTAGCTGATACGGTAAAGGTAACCCTTGGACCAAAGGGAAGAAACGTAGTTTTAGATAAACAATTTGGTGCACCTCTTATTACAAATGATGGTGTAACTATTGCTCGTGAAATAGAATTAGAAGATAGATATGAGAATATGGGAGCACAGCTTGTAAAGGAAGTAGCTACTAAGACTCAAGATGTGGCAGGGGATGGAACTACAACAGCTACATTACTTGCTCAAGGCATTATAAGAGAAGGGCTTAAAAATGTAGCAGCAGGTGCAAATCCAATTATGCTACAAAGAGGAATTAGCAAAGGTGTAGAAGCGGCAGTAGAAGAAATTAGAAGATTTTCAAAGCAAGTAGATTCTAAAGAATCTATAGCACAAGTTGCATCAATTTCAGCTGACGATGAAGAAATAGGTAATCTAATTGCAGAAGCTATGGAAAAGGTTGGAAACGATGGAGTTATAACTGTAGAAGAATCTAGATCTATAGGGACTACTTTAGAAGTAGTAGAAGGTATGCAATTTGATAGAGGATATGTATCTCCTTATATGGTAACTAATACTGAAAAGATGGAGGCGGAATTAGAAGAACCATATATACTTATTACAGATAAGAAGATTGCAAACATACAAGAAATACTTCCAATACTAGAAAAAATCGTTCAAGAAGGAAAGCCACTATTGATTATAGCTGAAGATATAGAAGGTGAAGCTTTAGCTACATTAGTAGTAAATAAATTAAGAGGAACTTTTGACTGTGTTGGAGTTAAAGCTCCAGGATTTGGAGATAGAAGAGCAGAAATGCTACAAGATATAGCAATACTAACAGGTGGTCAAGTAATCTCAGAGGATTTAGGATATGATCTAAAAGATATAACTATAGATATGTTAGGTAAGGCAAGAAGAGTTAAAGTAGATAAAGAAAACACTGTGATAATAGACGGTGAGGGAAGTCAATCAGCTATAGAAGATAGAATTAATCAAATAAAAGTTCAATTAGAAGAAAGCGACTCTGAATTTGATAAAGAAAAATATCAAGAAAGACTTGCTAAATTATCTGGTGGTGTAGCAGTAATTAAAGTAGGGGCAGCTACAGAAACTGAATTAAAAGAAAGGAAATCAAGAATTGAGGATGCTTTAGCAGCAACAAAAGCTGCTGTTGAAGAAGGGATAGTACCTGGTGGAGGAACAGTACTTGTAGATTGTATACCAGCTGTAGCAAAATTACTAGATGAAACTGATGGTGATGAAAAAACAGGAATTTCAATAGTAGTTAGAGCATTAGAAGAACCAATAAGACAAATTGCAGAAAATGCAGGATTAGAAGGATCAATTGTAGTTGAAAAGGTTAAGGATTTAGATGATGGAATAGGATTTGATGCATTAAATGAAGAATATGTAGATATGATTAAAGCGGGAATAGTGGATCCAACTAAGGTAACTCGTTCAGCATTACAAAATGCTGCATCTGTTGCAGCTATGGTACTTACTACTGAAGGTGCAGTAGTAGATATAGAAGAAGAAGACCCAATGGCTGGAATGAATAATATGGGCGGCGGAATGCCAATGATGTAATACTAAAAAACCTCTGAGGGAACTCAGAGGTTTTTTTATAATAATTTTCCAATTTTTTATAAAGTATATTTTTATCTATCATATTTTATAATATAAATTCTATATTAAAATTCATATTTTATTAAGCCTAGAATTAGTAAATGCAAGGGATAAAAAATATAGAAGAACCATTTAGAATTCTTGTTACCTCCAGGTTTCCCATTATATTGTTTAAGCAAGGGTATGGCTAAAAGGATTCCAATATGGAATATTTGCTTATACCAATCATTATAATTATTGAGAAGCATTAACAATGGAGATACTATTATAGGAATTGAAATGATAGTAAAACTTGATACTTGATCGCTAAAATTGTTATGATTTATACCAAAAAACAATATCCATAGTACTGTTATAAAACTCCAATCTCCTGGTATGGCAATAATACAAATTAAAATTATCAAAAGAATTTTTAATTTTTTATCTATCTTTTCACTATTCCATATTATTAATGAAATTAATCCAAGCAAAAGGGTATATATAACACTTGTTTGAATTTTAAATTGGAATCCATTAGCAAAAGAAATAGGCAATTGGCCGTTCATAAAATAATAATATGGGATATGTGAAATTATGGCAAATATGCCTAGTCTTAAGGCATATTTTTTTACATTATGGGTATGATAAAATCCTTCTGATATAAAATAAGACATAATAGGTGCTGTAATGCGACCTATTGTATGCATTACCTGTCCTAAAATAGTTCCTGTTGGGACAAATGCCCAAGCTATATGATCAATTAACATTGCAATAATGGCTATGATTTTAAGAGTATATGCGGACATACCAAGTCCATTAGTTTTGTTCTCTGTATTTTTCATAGGGCACCTCTTTCATATAAAATTAATAAATTTTAGTAATAATATAATATCATATATTTTTTTTAAAATTGATGTATAATAATTACAGGGACAGACTTATAAGTCTGTCCCTACTATTATAATATAATCTATACGGATTTATAAAATTTATATACCTAATACTTTTTCTACTGGTGTATAGGGCATATTAAAAGCATCTGCTACTGATTTATAAACGATTTTACCGTCTATTGTATTAGCACCTTTCCTCAAAGGTTCTTCATCTATAAGAGCTTGTTTCCAGCCTTTATTTGCTATTCTAACCGCATAAGGTAGTGTTACATTTGTTAGAGCAAGAGTTGATGTTCTAGGAACGGCTCCTGGAATATTTGCCACTGCATAGTGTACTACATCGTGTTTTATAAATATTGGATCCGCATGGGTCGTAGGATAAGTAGTTTCTATACATCCACCTTGGTCAATTGCTACATCTACTAAAACACTGCCAGGTTCCATCTGTTTAACCATTTCTTCAGTAATTAATTTAGGTGTTTTAGCTCCTGGAATTAGAACTGCACCAATTACCAAGTCTGCTGACTTAACTGCTTGAGTTATATTATAATTATTAGAGTATAGGGTTTCGATTCTACCCATGAATACTTCACCTAGATAGCGAAGTCTATCTACATTTATATCTAGTACTGTAACTCTAGATCCTAGACCAATAGCCCTTCTAATAGCACCAGTACCTACAATTCCAGCACCTACAACAACTACATGTGCAGGAGGGACACCTGGTACTCCATCTATCAATAGCCCCTTTCCTCCATGGGTCTTTTCTAAGTAAATAGCTCCTTGTTGTACAGCCATACGGCCTGCAACTTCACTCATAGGTGTAAGAAGTGGAAGAGATCCATCTGGGTTTTGAACTGTTTCGTAAGCAATACCAATAGTTTCCGATTCAACTAAAGCTTTTGTTAATTCTTCTTCTGCTGCTAGATGTAAATAGGTGAATATAATTAATCCTTTTCTAAAATATTTGTATTCTGATTTTAGAGGTTCTTTGACTTTTAGGATCATATCAGATTTTTCCCAAATACTTGAAGCTTCAGGTAATATTTCTGCTCCTAGAGCAGAATATTCATCATCAGTAAAACCAGCACCAATTCCAGCATTGGTTTCTACCAATACCCTGTGTCCAGCTCTAACTAGAGCATCTACACCAGCAGGTGTAAGTGCAACTCTGTTTTCTTGTTCCTTTATTTCTTTGGGTACTCCAACAATCATTGAACATTCCTCCTTATAATAAAATTGCTTTACTGTGATATTTTAACATACTATGAAAAGGTTTTCATACCTTTTCAAAAATATTAATAAAAAAGCTATTATATACTATTTATGATAATGAAAAAAATAATTTATTTATATGCTTTTCCTTTATTATACTTTTTATGGCTTTTAAATGCAAGATTAAATATGTATGTTAATAAGGGAATATCTTAGAAAGATATACAAAATGAAATATTATAGGAAATAATTATGGGGAATTCCATATTACAAAAAATAAACAAGCATAAAAGGGGATATAATGTGGATATATTAATTTTTATAAAGGAGTAAAGGATGGGGTAAAATAGCATATAATTATTAGGGACAAAATTGGCGAAATAAGGTATAGTATTATTATTAGAATATATGTGAAAGAGGGGTTTAAAAATTGGCTAGTTATTTAAAATCAAACCATATACTTGAAGAGCAAATATCTATTAAAGGTATTCCCGCTATATTATTCAAGCCTAAGGAAGACAAGGGATTGATTCCAACGGTAATATTTTATCATGGATGGAGTTCGGACAAAGAAACACAGAGAATAAGAGGATTTATATTATCTTCTGTGGGTTATCAGGTGATTATCCCTGATGCTATAAATCATGGGGAGAGAAATCCACTCCATAATTATGATATGGAGGATGCTACAAAATATTTTTGGGATACTATATTCACAAATATGGAAGAATCCCCTAGTATAATAGAAGAATTAATATCTAAATATAATGCAGATCCAAATAGAATTGGAGTTATGGGAAATTCCATGGGAGGGTTTACAGCAGCAGGAGTATTTACTCATAATCCTAGAATAAAAGTATTGGTTGTATTAAATGGATCTTGTTGTTGGGAAAGTGCCAATAGGATATTTAAAAAATCCTTAAAGATAATTACAACAGAAGAGCAGAAACAAACGGAAGAAAAAATATCTAAAATGGATCCTATGAACAATTTAGAGTTAATAGTGAATAGACCTATACTATTATTACATGGGGATAGTGACACAGTAGTATCCATTGAAAGCCAAATAAAATTTTATGATAAGATAAAACCTATGTATGAAGATAAGAAAAAGATAAAGTTTATCCAATATCCAAACCTAAACCATTTTGTTACCACTAATATGATGGAGGAAAGTATTGCTTGGTTTTATAAATATTTGTAAAGGGGATATATGGCAATAGAATTAAGTTTATAGATAAAAGTATATTTTGGTTTAATAAATTCCTTGACAGTAGAACAATTCTCTGCTAATTTAAAAAGAAATATTATTCATCGTAAATATTATGTATCTACATTTAGAGTAAGTTATTTTAGTTGTTGTGGTATACTAGTAATAATAAAAAGCAAAAGGAGGAGTTTGATTTGGAATTTGTTGGTGAAGGATTAACATTTGATGATGTACTTTTGTTGCCAGGCAAATCGGAAGTATTGCCTAGGGAAACTCAAGTAAGCACTTATTTGACTAGAAATATTAAATTGAATATTCCCCTTATGAGTGCTGGTATGGATACTGTCACAGAATCAAAAATGGCCATAGCTATGGCGAGAGAAGGGGGCATTGGGATAATTCACAAGAATATGTCCATAGAACAACAAGCCTTAGAAGTGGATAGGGTGAAACGCTCTGAACATGGAATAATTACCGATCCTTTTTATCTTTCTAGAAACCATACAGTTTCCGATGCTTTGGAATTAATGGAAAGATATCACATATCTGGGGTACCAATTGTAGAAGAAGATAATACATTGGTAGGTATTATTACAAACAGGGATATTAGATTTGAAACGGATACTACTAAACTAATTGATGATGTAATGACCAAGGAAAACTTGGTAACTGGTACTAGAGAAACCTCCATGGATGAAGCATTGGAGATAATGAAACAATACAAGATAGAAAAATTACCTTTAGTAGATGATGATTATAAATTATCTGGTCTTATTACTATTAAGGATATTGAAAAATCCATCGAATATCCTAATTCTGCTAAAGATGAGTCGGGTAGGCTATTAGCTGGAGCAGCAGTGGGTGTTACACAGGACATGATGGATAGAGTTAGTGAATTAGTTAAATCAAAAGTAGATGTAATAGTATTGGATACGGCCCATGGCCATTCCAAAGGGGTAATAGATGCAGTTAAAAGGATAAAAATTGAATATCCTAATTTACAGGTAATAGCTGGTAATGTAGCAACTCCAGAAGCTACGGTGGATTTGATTAAAGCAGGTGCAGATGCAATAAAAGTAGGAATAGGGCCAGGTTCTATATGTACTACTAGAGTAGTAACAGGTGTTGGAGTACCTCAAATAACAGCTGTTATCAATTGCGCTAAAGCTGCTAAGGAATATAATATTCCAGTAATTGCTGATGGGGGAGTTAAATATTCTGGAGATATTACCAAGGCAATTGCGGCAGGAGCCAATGTGGTAATGATAGGATCTCTATTTGCAGGGACTGACGAAAGTCCGGGAGAAGAGGAGTTATATGAAGGTAGAAGGTTTAAAGTATATAGAGGGATGGGTTCTATAGGAGCTATGCAATCGGGTAGCAAGGATAGATATTTCCAAGAAAATACTAAAAAATTGGTACCAGAAGGTGTGGAAGGAAGAGTACCTTATAGAGGACCTTTAGGGGATGTAGTATATCAATTACTAGGAGGATTAAAATCTGGAATGGGATATGTAGGGGCAAAGGATATTAGAGAGTTACAAGAAAAAGCAAGGTTTATAAAGATAACCAATGCTTCCTTAATTGAAAACCATCCTCATGATATAAATATTACAAAAGAATCTCCAAATTACAGTAGAAGATAGGGGGTTATAATTTGATATTGATTTTAGATTTAGGTGGGAAATTTTCTAGATTTCTAGGTAGAAGGATAAGGGAATCTAAGGTTTATTGTGAAATAGTCCCTTATAGTTATTCCATAGATAAGATCAAAGCCAAAAGCCCTGAAGGAATTATAATATCCGGTGGAGAGCCAAATGCTCTGTTATCTATAGAAAAACTTGATAAGGAAATATACCATTTAGGCATACCCATATTAGCCATTGGATATGGGGCAGGTATTATGACAGAAGTATATGGTGGAAGTACAGTGGAGCCTTTAGAGCATAATTATGCTTTTGAAAATGTAAATATAAATCCAGAAAGTTCACTATTTAATGGGTTGGAAAACAATATGTCTCTATGGCTAAATAAAGAATATACCTTTGAAACTATCCCAGAAGGATTTAATCCAATAGCAGAATTTGAAGATAAAATAGTAGCTATGGAAAACAGGGAAAAGAAAATATATGGAGTAATGTTCCATCCAGAGGTAGAAACATCAGCAGAAGGTAAGAGCATAATTGATAATTTCCTATTTAAAATATGTAATTGTAACAGAAACTGGACTATGGAAGAATTTATTGAATATAGCGTAGAGGAGATAAAAAAACAAGTAGGGGATAAAAAAGCCCTATGTGCTTTATCTGGTGGCGTGGATTCTTCTGTTGCAGCGGTGTTGGTTCATAAGGCTATTGGGGATAATCTAGTGTGTGTCTTCGTGGACCATGGACTTCTTAGAAAAGATGAACGGGAACAGGTGGAAGAAGTATTTAGAGATTATTTTCAAATGAATCTTATTACTGTAGATGCCAAGGATAGATTCTTAGATAAGCTCAAGGGAATAACGAATCCAGAACAAAAGAGGAAGATAATAGGGGAGGAGTTTATAAGAGTATTTGAAGAAGAGCAGAAAAAGCTTACTGATATCCATTTCCTTGTACAGGGAACTATATATCCTGATGTAATAGAGTCTGGTATAGATGGTAAGGTAGCAGTAAAAAGTCATCACAATGTAGGCGGGCTTCCTGAAGATATGGATTTTGAACTTATAGAGCCTTTGAGGCAGCTATTTAAAGATGAGGTTCGGGAAGTTGGAAGACTACTTGGAATTAGTGAAGATATTGTAAGTAGGCAACCATTTCCAGGTCCAGGTTTGGGTGTTAGGGTATTAGGAGAGATTACAGAGGAAAAATTAGAGATTGTAAGAGAAGCAGATTATATATTTAGAGATGAAATAAAAAAAGCAGGATTAAAGGATAAGATATGGCAGTATTTTGCAGCATTACCTAATATTAAATCCGTAGGGGTAACCCATGGAGAAAGGACTTATAATTATACCGTAGCCCTAAGGGCAGTAAATTCTATCGACGGCATGACGGCAGAGTGGGCTAAGATACCTCTAGAAGTGTTAGAAAAAATTTCAACTAGAATAGTAAATGAAGTCCCCCATGTGAATAGAGTAGTATACGATATAACAAATAAACCACCAGCAACTATTGAATGGGAGTAACACCCAATGAATAAAAGCCTGATTATGGCTAGGAATAGCTATTATCAGCTTTTTAACTTTAGATAAGGCTACTGATTTTCAGTAGCCTTATAATTTATAATAATTTATTTCGTATAATCTCCTCAACCTCACCTTTTTCTGGATATCGATCTAAATTCTTTTTAGAGAAAATCAGTTCATCATTTAAACTTACTTCAAAAACACCACCAGAGGATGGAATCAATTTGGCTTCAGAAATATTATTCTTATGTTCATTTAATATAGATCTAATTAGAGCAACTGCTCTTCCAAGATAGCCTCAAGCAGTACAATACTCAATTGTAATTATATTCTTCATAAAATCTACCTCCCATTATTGTATTAATTTACATATACCCATATTACTGCCAAATTATATATAAATTTAATTTTATTGTACTGAGTTTTAAATACCTGGCTAGGGTATATTTAAAATAATAGGTGTAGTAAACTAAAGAAAATATTAATGGAGGGATTCTATGTTGTTTGATATAATTTCACCGATATATGGTTTATTTTTTGACCATCAAGTAAAGTATTATAGAAAAATATTAAATAGGATTAAAGAAGAAGTAAATATTAACCAATACGAAAGGGTATTAGATTTAGGCTGTGGTACTGGTGCATTATCCTATGTTCTACAAGATTTAGGGTTAAAGGTTACAGCTATTGATCCATCATCAGGAATGTTAAGACAGGCAAGAAGAAAATTAAAAGGAACTCAAGTTGAGCTGGTGAAGATAAAGGCAAATGAAAGATTACCTTTTGAAGACGATACTTTTGATTTAGCCATTTCATCTTATGTAATCCATGGGCTAAAGCCAAAGGAGAGGGTGGAAGTATATAAGGAATTATGTAGGATATCAAAAGGGGATATCATATTTCACGATTATAATGAAAATAGATCCCTGATAACGGATATAGCAGAATTTTTAGAAAATGGGGATTACTTTAATTTTATCAAAGTTGCTAAATCAGAAATGGGAAAATATTTTAAGGATGTAAAAGTATTAGATGTAGATAAAAAAGCAGCTTGGTATATACTGCAAAATTGTAATACCTAGAAAATAATAGGCATAACATAGTTGATAGAAGATTTAACAAATGGTAACATAAAATGAGACTAATGTGAGAAAGATATAATATTTGTGAATAGATTAATAGAAGGAGGTAGTAAGCAGCATACAAAAATAATGCTAAAACGTATCAAAGGCTAA
>ERZ795062.391-NODE-391-length-38145-cov-5.897427_pt1 | contig 38145 bp, 44 predicted proteins | sample MGYA00375146_ERZ795062 | MGnify/ENA primary metagenome ERZ795062 (study PRJEB30191, sample SAMN05720281) | activated sludge metagenome | isolation source: Anaerobic digester | place: USA | collected 2015-07-16 ...
ATTTTTTTCTTCTTCTGTCAATTTTATCAATAGTAGCATATCACAATAGCTGACAGGACTATAGCTGAAATCACAATAGAAATCGTCGTTTTCAGATTTATAAAGTATGAATTTCCATCTTTCGATATCTATTTGTTTCAGTTGCATTTTTTTATAATTATGGCTAATGTTTTGCGTTGATGTAGCTGCTGACTACTAAATGGCATACTTATGCTAAGATAAATGTTTTTAGTTGAAAACGGAGTTGAATTCAAGAAAAAAACCACTGATAGTAAAAGGTGTTTATTTGGCCTAAATGTCTAAATTTGTTTTATGGAAAAGCAAAATAAAGTTTCGGTTTGGATTGGGAAATTTACCGATAAAGCCAGTTTTGAAAACTATGTTAGAGAAAGCTATAACGATGACGGTGAAATGATTTCAAACTTTATGAAAGATTTTGATATAGACTTTTATGACCAAGATTTATCTGAATCTTGTTTTATTGAACATGATGATTTATCGCAAATCAATGACTTTTCATACGCTGTTTCTTTTATAAAACATGTTTTGGATAACGTTACTAGCCAAAATAGTTTTAAGCTTCTTTATGATTTTGATTATGTTGGAGAAAATAAAGACTCTGGCAAATTGAAATTTATAGGAAGTTTTGATTATGTAAAAGATTAGTTCAGAGCTTGTTGCTAATGGTTGTTGATAGTTTCAGACTGAAAATTGATTATTCTCTTTTTTGAATGTGTAAAAATAAAAACCAGCAGAAGTGTGGAACCGAAGTTATGAGTTCGTATTTAATTCCAGTCATACCAATAATATCTTCCCAATCCAAGATTACTAAATAAATTGAGATGTATTGTTATTAGAATTGGATATAAGCAAATTGAAACTATTTTTTCGATTATCGATGCTTCGTGATTTTTAAGTATTGAATAGAATAATATTATAAAGCTAGGAATTAATCCTAAAAACATCATTAAGTGAATCCATCCCAGTCCTTCGTTATCATGTGAACCACCTGAATACAATTTTATTCCAAAATCATTTATGAAAACATATGTTACACAAAGTAAGCTTTTCCAAATGGGTTTTAAACTTATAGATAAAAAACAAGTGGATAATGTAGTAACTATTATTAAAATAGGGGTAATTAATATTCCATTTGGTGCAAAAAAATGTCCAATGATTATATTCAGAAAAACTAACCCTAGATTTAATAAGATTGTATTTTTACTACTCATGATTTTTAGTTTTTTTGGAGTAATATAACGTTAAGAGGAAAGCCCGAAGGGATTTTCTCTTAACGGTTTTGGGCTTGCCGAAGGTATGGATTTTGAAATACTAATGCTCAAATTTATGATAATGCTCAATAGAATTCTAAATGTTCAAACCTGCGATTCTGCCCCACTTTTGGCAAACCCATGTTAGCGGTAGTTTTTTATATTACTGTTGCTATATCTTTCAATATTTCAGCTAATTCTTTATTGTCAAGTTGTTTTTTGAGAATACTTTGTTTTATCATCAACTTAAAGTCTTCCCAAGGAATTTCGCTAGAACTAGTTTTGTTAAATTTTCCTGTTGTTGCGTTGTCATACCTATTCCTAATTGAAAAATCAGTTGCGTCCCAAGTAGCATTTCCCCATTCAATTGAGTGACTTGCATTATTTGTGAATTTGTCAGTTACATCCATTTTATTTTCTAAATTTATTAATTAGTTCGTTAATATTTATTCCAATTCCTCCAATATTTGGTTTCAGTTCAAGATTGTCAAAGTCTAAAACTTTATTCCAAAAATTTTCTTTTTCGCCCAAATTCATCCTTCTCTCACTTTTTAGACTTTTTTTAATCTTATCAAGTTTAAGTTTATATTCTGGGGTGTAATTGGGCTTATTTAAATAGTTTGCTTCAAAATTTTCCATATTTTGAACAAATTTCATAGGGTTGTTCTCCATAAATTTTTTGCACACTTCCATATGTAACCAAACGGATAAATTATGTAATCTTGATTGGTATCCTGTCAATATCAAATCTCCGTCTTCTATTACCAAATCTTTATTTTCTATTGCTAAATCATTTTCCCCAGTTTTGTCAATGTCCTTTATGAGATAATGAATGTCTTTATACAAAATGTCAATAAAGTTTTCATTTTCTTTTCGTAAAGGTTCTAAAACCTTGTCAATATATTCATCAAGAGATTTTTTATCAGTATTTCTGATTTCTTCAATTAAAATAATATAGTCGTCTCGTTTAAGCATAGTGTTGTTAAAATTACCGCTAACTTAAGATTTAAGCAAGTTCAAATTGTAAGCGTATAACCTTTTGTAAGTATTTACAGAATATAAAAATATAAAAAAATCCTCAACAGTATAACCGTTGAGGATAAAATTCTTTGCTTTGTTCAGCAGGACAAGTTGTAAACTGACCACCAATAACCGAGAACTTAAACCTACTCAGAAACCAAAACCCATTCGCCACTAGCAATCATGCTTTCGGCTTTTTTGTATTTCATCGTTTCGGTTTTGCCACTCATTACGTGTTTGATAGTTACATTATCATTACGGTTAATTTTTGGCTGCTCACGAACTATTGTTTCTGTCACTTGCGGACGATGACTAGCTTGGCTCGCTTCTCTGTTGGCTTTTTCGCTGCTTTCAATTTCGTCACGAGATTCGGTATAATTGTCTTTTCGTTTAACTTCTCTAGCTTCTTGAATATTTTGATTTTGTTGTGGTAAATCACCTTTAAATAGGAACGAAATAATATCTTTATTTACCGTATAAATCATTTTTCTAAACAAGTTAAAAGCTTCTTGTTTGTATATCAACAATGGATCTTTTTGCTCATGAACTGCCAATTGAACAGATTGTTTCAACTCATCCATTTGACGTAAATGTTTTTTCCAAGCTTCGTCTAATATTGCCAAAGTGATGTTCTTTTCGAAATCAGCAACAAGTTGTTCTCCATGAGTTTCGTATGCTTTTTTCAAATCGGTCACCACATTGAGTGATTTTATTCCATCAGAAAAAGGAACTACAATTCGCTCAAATTTATTGCCTTCTTGCTCAAATACGTTGGCAATAATTGGGTAAGCTTCTCTTGCGCTTCGGGCATTTTTTTCGGTATAAAAAGCAATAGCCGCTTTGTATATTTTGCCAGCAATTTCTATCTCGCTCAGCTTGTCAAACTCACTACTCGAAACAGGAGAAGTTATAGAAAAATACCTGATGAGTTCAAACTCAAAGTTTTTGAAATCATTTCTTGCTTTGTTCTCTTCTACGATAAGTTCGCAGGTATCATAAAGCATGTTGGCAATATCTAGTTTCAATCGTTCGCCATGTAGCGCATGACGACGACGTTTGTAAACCACTTCTCTTTGAGCGTTCATGACATCATCATATTCTAATAATCTTTTACGAACACCAAAGTTGTTTTCTTCTACTTTTTTCTGTGCTCTTTCTATAGATTTTGTCATCATAGAATGTTGGATAACTTCACCTTCTTTCAATCCCATTCTATCCATTATTTTTGCTACTCTTTCTGAACCAAAAAGACGCATCAAATTATCTTCTAGCGAAACATAGAATTGCGAACTTCCTGGATCACCTTGACGACCAGCACGACCACGCAACTGTCTATCTACACGACGAGAATCGTGTCTTTCGGTACCAATAATTGCCAAACCGCCAGCGGCTTTTACTTCTGGTGTAAGTTTAATATCGGTTCCACGACCAGCCATATTTGTTGCAATGGTAACTACGCCAGGTTTTCCTGCTTCGGCAACAATTTCAGCTTCTTTTTTATGGAGTTTAGCATTCAATACGTTGTGAGGAACATTTCTCATTTTGAGCATTCTACTCAATAATTCTGAAATTTCAACAGAAGTTGTTCCTATCAAAACTGGTCTTCCAGATTGCGACAATTGTGTAACATCTTCAATCACTGCATTGAATTTTTCACGAACCGAACGATAGATTAAATCTTCTTTGTCTTTACGAGCGATTGATCTATTGGTTGGGATTTCAACAACATCTAATTTATAGATTTCCCAAAACTCTCCAGCTTCTGTAACCGCTGTACCAGTCATTCCGGCCAATTTGTTATACATACGGAAATAATTCTGTAATGTAATGGTAGCAAATGTTTGTGTGGCAGCTTCAATTTTTACATTTTCTTTTGCCTCAATAGCTTGGTGCAAACCATCAGAATAACGACGACCATCCATGATACGTCCTGTTTGTTCATCTACAATCAGGATTTTATTATCCATAATTACATACTCAATATCTTTTTCGAATAGAGTATAAGCTTTCAATAACTGAGTTAGTGTGTGAATTCTTTCGCTTTTTACACTAAAGTCTTGGAATAATCTTTCTTTTGCCTCAGCTTCTTTATCTTTTTCTAGATTTTGATTTTCAATGTTCGCAATTTCAGTTCCAATGTCTGGAAGAACAAAGAAATCTTCAGAAGTATCGTTAGAAAGGAATTTTATACCATTATCAGTAAGTTCAACCTGATTGTTTTTTTCTTCAATTACAAAATACAAAGCTTCGTCAACAAGAGGCATTTTTCTGTTGTTGTCTTGCATGTACTCATTTTCTGTTTTTTGAAGAATTTGTTTTACACCTTCTTCCGAAAGGAACTTGATTAATGCTTTATTTTTTGGTAATGAACGGTAAGCTCTCAACAATTGGAAACCACCATCTTTAGTATTGCCTTCTTTGATTAGTTTTTTTGCTTCTGCTAAAAATCCGTTGGCCAATTGTCTTTGCAGATTGAATAGGTTTTCAACTTTTGGTTTTAGTTCGTTAAACTCATGTCTATCACCATCAGGAACTGGACCAGAAATAATCAAAGGCGTTCTTGCATCATCAATCAAAACTGAATCGACCTCATCGACGATAGCAAAGTTGTGTTTTCTTTGCACCAATTCTTCTGGAGTATGCGCCATGTTATCGCGCAAATAGTCAAAACCAAATTCGTTATTGGTTCCATAAGTAATATCAGCTTCATACGCTTTGCGTCTTGCTTCGGTATTTGGTGAGTGATTGTCAATACAGTCAACGGTCAATCCATGAAATTCGAACAATGGCGCTTTCCAAGTACTATCACGACGAGCCAAATAATCATTAACGGTAACAAGATGTACTCCGTTGCCAGTCAAAGCATTAAGGTAGAGTGGAAGTGTAGCTACTAGCGTTTTTCCTTCTCCTGTTTGCATCTCTGAAATTTTCCCTTGATGTAGTACAATACCACCTATCAACTGCACGTCATAGTGAATCATATCCCAAGTGATTTCTTTTCCGGCTGCATTCCACGAGTTTGCCCAAATAGCTTTATCACCTTCGAGAGTAATATAGGATTTTGTAGAAGAAAGTTCTCTATCACGAGCTGTTGCAGTAACTGTGATAGAAGTGTTTTCTTTAAAACGTTTTGCCGTTTCTTTGACAACAGCAAACGCTTCTGGAAGAATTTCGTTTAATGTTTTTTCTGAAATTTCATAAGCTTCTTTTTCCAGCGCATCAATCTCGTTGTAAATATCTTCTCTTTTGTCTATATCCGAAGTTGCTTCGGCTTCAGCCTTAAGTTGAGCTATTTTTTGGTCTTTTTCAGCACGAGCCGATTTTATTTTACTTTTAAATTCTTCGGTTTTATGGCGAAGTTCATCATGGCTAAGAGCAGAAAGTGCGCTTTCGAATGATTTTATTTTGGTAACCAATGGTTGTATTGCCTTTACATCTTTTTGTGATTTATCTCCCACAAAAACTTTCAGAATACTGTTTATGAAACTCATAATTGTTTTTTATTTATAGGTGTGCAAATTTAAACAAAAAAAAAGCCCTAAACGGACTTTTTTGGTTGTGTGTTTTTTATTTTTTTAATATTCATCCTCGTTCCAAAGATAGTCTTCGTCCGTTGGATAATCTGGCCAAATTTCTTCCATTGATTCGTAGATTTCTCCTTCGTCTTCAATGGATTGAAGATTTTCAACTACTTCAAGCGGTGCTCCAGTTCTAATAGCATAGTCGATAAGCTCGTCTTTAGTAGCAGGCCACGGCGCATCACTTAAATAGGATGCTAATTCTAATGTCCAATACATCTTCTATCGATTTTAGTTTATGCAAAAATAAATTTTTAACTGAAAAAGTCAAGTAAAATTTAATTTATTTTACAATTATAATTAAGAACGTTTTTTTTAGCGATAAAAGATTGAATTTTATCCAATTTATTTTCTTGGAATCCACTGCACTTCATCGGCGTTCAAATCGAAAGACAACTTTCGTGCCAATACAAAAAGATAGTCAGAAAGTCGGTTTAAGTACTTTATAACGAGTTCATCGGTTGGTTCTATGTCATTCAAATGAACAGCTAAACGCTCAGCACGACGGCATACACAGCGTGCTATATGACAATATGACACAGTTGTATGTCCGCCAGGAAGTACAAAATGTGTCATTGGAGGCAAACTTGCTTCCATGTTGTCGATTTCTTTTTCTAAAAATTCGATGTCAGTTTCAATGATACCAAGATTTTGAAGTCGTTTTTCTCCATTTTTTAAAACTTCTTTTTCTGGAGGCGTTGCTAATATTGCACCAACGGTAAACAATCTATCTTGTACTTCAATCAATACTTTTTTATAAAGCTGATTGATTTCTTGGTCACGAATTAAACCAATATGCGAATTGAGTTCATCTACTGTTCCGTAGCTTTCTATTCGAATGTGATGTTTAGGTACACGTGTGCCACCAAATAGTGAGGTTGTGCCTGTATCGCCAGTTTTTGTATATACTTTCATATTGAGTAATTAGTGAAAAGTAATTAGTAATTAGTTTTTCAAAGGTAGAAAAAATTAGAATGGATTTTCTAATAGCCTTTATGAAAGCATTACATTCTATAACCCAGCGGAAAAGAAATAGTCAAAAATTGCTTTACAAATATTTTATAATTGTGAGAACAATTTATCTCTACAAATGCTTAGGATTTGCATTGTCACTTTCTATCAATCCATCGCGAAGACGAATAATTCTATGAGCATAGGCAGCAATATCTTCTTCGTGTGTTACCAAAATAACAGTATTTCCTGCTGCATGAATGTCGCCAAAAAGTTTCATAATTTCTACAGATGTTTTGCTGTCAAGGTTTCCTGTTGGCTCATCGGCAAGGATTATCGATGGCTTGTTTACCAAAGCTCTTGCTACTGCTACACGCTGGCGTTGACCTCCAGAAAGTTGATTAGGTTGATGATCCATTCTGTCTGAAAGACCAACTTGTGTGAGCACTTCTTTGGCTCTTTCTATTCGTTCAGGTTTTGAGTAACCTGCATAAATCATTGGTAATGCTACGTTGTCTAATGCCGTTGTTCGAGGTAAAAGATTAAACGTTTGGAAAACAAAGCCAATTTCTTTGTTTCTAATTTCGGCTAAATCATCATCGTGCATTTTTGAAACATCGTTTCCGTTCAGAATATATGTGCCAGATGTAGGTGTATCCAAACAACCCAAAAGGTTCATCAGTGTAGATTTTCCAGAACCACTTGGTCCCATCAGCGCTACATATTCGCCTTTGTTGATTTGTAAATCTATACCTTTCAACACATTGATAATTTCACTACCTAGTTGAAAATCTCTTTTGATTTGCGTTATATCGATTAATGGATTTGCCATTTTGAAATTACGAATTAAAAATTACGAATTACGATTTTGGAATGTAAATATAAGTAATCTAAAAAGAGAATTTGTTACAAAATTATACTCTTATCGTGAAATGTTCTTTTTCTTGCTCTGTTCTAAAGAAAACAATTCCCCATTGAAAAGTATCTATAGTCACAGTAACTTTTGGATGATTTTTTATAATTTCCCATGCTTCTTCCATGTCTGAACTCCAATGAATATCATCAAAAATCCATACTGTTTCTTTGGTAATTGTAGGCAAAAGCAATTCAAAATATTCTAATGTTGCTTTTTTTGAATGATTGCCGTCGAAGTAAATCAGTTGTCGGTTGACGGTTGTCAGTTGTTGGTTTTTCAGATAGCTTGAAAATTCAGTATTTATAAACTCAATATTTTGCAACTTGAAACCTGAAACCTGAAACAAATTTTTAGCAACTGCCATTGTTTGCGGGCAACCTTCAAGTGAAGTGATTTTTGCATTTGAGTTACCCAACGAAAGAGCAGATGTTGCCAATCCTAATGAAGTTCCAATTTCCAGAATAGTATCAGGTTGAAAATATTTTGTTATTCTGAAAAGTAATTCGGCTCTTTTTGGGGAAATTCCAGCGGTTTTGGCAATCATGGAGATTTGCCTTTTATTGGATTTAAAAACTCGTGAACCTGCACCAAAATCAGTTACTTCAATAGTTGTTTTGCTTTTTAAAAGAAATTTTCGGTATTCACTTAAAGCCTGATACTCTTGATATTTCTTTTTATCATAAAAACATTTGGTCACCAAATCAAACACAAACGGCGAATGGACTCCGTGTTCGTTTTTGGAGTTGTAGAGGAATTTTAGGTATGATTTAATTATAGTCACAGTTTTCAGTCACAGTTTTCAGTCACAGTTTTCAGTCGCAGTTTTCAGTCACAGTTTTCAGTCACAGTTTTCAGTCACAGTTTTCTTTCTGCCAACTGCGACTGCGACTGAACACTAATTATTATTCCATTTTAGAAGAAAGCTCAAACCATCGTTCTTCTTTTTCTTCTAGTTTTTGAATTACTTTTTGAAGTTCGTTAGCTTTGGTTTCAATGTCTGCATCAGCAACTTTTCCTTCGGCAAAAAGATTTTCGATTTGTTTCTTTTCATACTCTAAATCTTTGATTTCGCGTTCAATTTTATTGAATTCTTTTTGCTCATTAAAATTTAAACCCGAAGTTGTAGGATTGTTTTGCTTCCAGCTATTTTTCTCCGTTGTAACCGAATTTAGTTCTTTTTTGGTGGGTTCAACACTGTCTTCATAAGCTCTAAAATCAGAATAATTCCCTGGGAAATCTTCAATTTGTCCTTCGCCACGGAAAATAAATAAATGATCCACAATTTTATCCATAAAATATCGGTCGTGACTAACAACGAGTAAACATCCAGGATAATCCAAAAGGAAACTTTCTAGAACATTTAACGTCACAATATCCAAATCATTCGTTGGTTCATCCAGAATAAGGAAATTTGGATTTTGAATTAAAACCGTGCACAAATACAATCGTTTCAATTCGCCACCGCTCAATTTTTCTACAAAATCATATTGTTTTTTAGCATCAAAAAGAAAACGTTCCAACAATTGCGAAGCCGAAATAATTTTACCTTTCGTCAACGGAATGTATTCGCCATATTCCTTGATAACTTCAATAACTTTTTGACCTGGTTTTGGGTTAATGCCGCTTTGCGTATAGTAACCTACTTTAATCGTTTCACCAATGACTACTTTTCCGCTATCGGGAACTATTGTTTTGGTTAAAATATTCAGAAAAGTCGATTTTCCAGTTCCGTTTTTACCAATAATTCCAATGCGTTCGCCACGTTGAAAATCATAGGAGAAATTATCGAGAATAACTTTGTCTTTGAATTTTTTATACAATTTGTGAAGCTCAATGATTTTGCTGCCCATGCGTTCCATATTGATTTCCAGCTCAACTACATTTTCTTTTCTGCGACTTTCGGCAACAGCTTTTATTTTATAAAAATCATCCTGACGCGATTTCGATTTGGTCGTTCTTGCCTTAGGTTGTCTTCGCATCCAAGCTAATTCTTTTACAAACAAGTTTTGAGCTTTGTCAATCGTAGAGTTTTCCATGGCAATTCGCTCTTCTTTTTTCTGTAAATAATAAGAGTAATTACCTTTATACGAATATAATTTTCCGTTGTCGAGTTCAATGATTTCGTTACAAACACGTTCCAAGAAAAATCGATCGTGCGTAACCATAAAAAGCGTAATGTTTTCTTTAGCAAAATAACTTTCCAACCATTCAATCATTTCCAAATCCAAATGGTTTGTTGGCTCATCCAAAATCAACAAATCCGGACGATTAATCAAAATAATAGCCAACGACAAACGCTTTTTTTGTCCACCAGAAAGCGATTTTACTTTCAGTTTCAAGTCGTCCAATTTTAGTTTGGACAAAATCTGCTTGAACTGTGTTTCAAAATCCCAAGCATTATGGCGATCCATTTCATCAAAAGCCAATTGGTATTTCTCTTCGTCTTCTGGATTTTCCAATGCTTTTTCATATCGTTCAATCACTTTCAAAACATCGTTATCACTAGCAAAAATACTTTCCTCAATCGTCAGTTCGTCCTGCAAATTGTTATTCTGCGACAAAAACGCCATTTTGATGCCTTTTCTAATGATAATTTGCCCAGTATCAGGTTCATCATCACCATTAATCATGCGCATAATTTGGGTTTTTCCCGAACCATTTTTAGCAATAAAAGCAATTTTTTGGTCTTTATTAATCCCAAACGAAATGTCTTTAAATAACGTTCTTTCGCCAAAAGATTTGGATATATTTTCTACAGAAAGGTAATTCATTTAATTTGAAAATTTGAAAAATGAGGTAATTTGAAAAATCACAGTTTGCAAAAGTAGTGTTTTTTAAATCTTTATAGCTCTTTGCAAATTTCTGAATAAACTATTTCATTTTCAAATTTTCAAATTGCCACATTTTCAAATTATATTTGTCCAATGCAACTATCTGTAATCATCCTTAATTATAACGTTCGATATTTTCTCGAACTCTGTGTTTTGAGTGTGCAAAAAGCCATTCAGAATATTGATGCAGAGATTATTGTGGTTGATAACAACTCATCAGATGATAGTTGCTCGATGATGAAAGAACGTTTTCCAAACGTTAAACTCATCGAAAACAAAACCAATTTTGGTTTTCCAAAAGGGAATAACATAGGCGTTGCTCAAGCCAAAGGCGAATACATTTGTATCCTAAATCCCGATACCGTTGTCGCCGAAGATGCATTTGAAAAAATACTGAATACTAAAAACTGGCAACTGAACACTGGAATTATAGGTTGTAAACTCATCGATGGAACAGGTAACTTTCTTCCCGAAAGCAAACGTGGTGTTCCAACACCTTGGGTGGCTTTTACCAAAATCTTCGGATTGTATAAAATTTCAAATGTCTTTGGGAAATATTATGCACAGCATTTAACCGAAAATCAATCGGGAAAGGTTGATATTCTCGTTGGAGCTTTTATGGTAATGAAACGAAGTTTGTATCTCGAAGTCGGTGGATTTGACGAAAACTGTTTTATGTATTCGGATGATATTGATTTGAGTTATATGGTCAAAAAATCGGGTAGGGAAAACTACTATTTTGCTGAAACTTCGGTCATCCATTATAAAGGTGAAAGCACCGTTCGAGATGAAAAATACATGAAACGTTTTCAAGAAGCAATGAATTTTTTCTACAATAAACATTTCAAAAGGTCATTATTTTTTAGCGGATTTATGAAAATTGGTGCTTTTGTTTTTTCCAAAATCAAAAAATCACAACAAAAAAATATCTCCAGAGCAATTGATAACTATGTGTTTTTTTCTAAAGAGCGAATTGACCTAGGCTTAGATAAACCGATTTTATATTGTGTTGATTTTAAAGATTTTGTAAACGACTGTAAAAAAAATACTGAAATAATTTTTGACACTAATAGTTTTACTTACAAGGAGATTATTGATTTTATGGAAAAGCTAAAAGCAAATAACATTACATTTAAAATGTATTTGCCACAGTCAAAAGTTATTATCGGCAGCAATAGCGCAAACGATATAGGGGAAATTATAAAATTGTCAAAAATTGAATAATTCTTAGTATTAGCACAAAACAATTATTATTTTTGCATCGAAATTTAAAACACACAACTTTAGTTTATAGATATGGCAAAGTTTGAATTGAAATTACCTAAAATGGGTGAAAGCGTTGCAGAAGCAACGATTACGAATTGGCTAAAAAATGTTGGCGATACCATTGCAATGGATGAAGCTGTACTTGAAATCGCTACCGATAAAGTAGATAGCGAAGTACCAAGTGAAGTTTCGGGTGTTTTGGTGGAACAACTTTTTGGTAAAGACGATGTCGTAAAAGTAGGTCAAACCATTGCAATTATCGAAACCGAAAATGGTGCTGTCACATCGAGCGCAGTCGAGATGCCAAAAACAGCAGACGTTGCTGCTCCAATTGTTGCAGAAGTACAAAAAACAGTAGAAGTAGCAAAGGAAACTGTTGCTCCAGTTGATTTTTCAGGTTCGGATAAATTCTTTTCTCCATTAGTAAAAAATATTGCGCAACAAGAAGGTGTTTCTCTAGCCGAATTAAACAGTATTTCTGGCTCAGGAAAAGATGGTCGTGTTACGAAAGAAGATATTTTAAAATTTGTCGAAAGTCGCAAGACGCAAGTTGAAAGGCCAAAACAAGAACCAGTTCAAACTCCAGTTGCTCAACCAACAACCGACAACCATCAACCATCAACTCAAGCAGTTCCTGTTTCAGTAAACGGTGGAGATGAAATCATTGAAATGGACAGAATGCGTAAGCTGATTTCTAAATATATGGTTGAGTCTGTTCAAACTTCGGCTCACGTTCAGTCGTTCATTGAAGTTGACGTTACTAATATTGTAAAATGGAGAGATAAAGTTAAAAATGCTTTTGAGAAACGAGAAGGCGAAAAATTAACTTTCACACCAATTTTCATGGAAGCTGTTGCCAAAGCATTGAAAGATTTTCCTGGAATGAATATTTCAGTTGAAGGTGATTATATCATTAAGAAAAAAGCAATCAACCTAGGAATGGCTGCGGCTTTACCAAATGGAAATTTGATTGTTCCAGTGATTAAAAATGCGGACCAACTGAATTTAGTAGGAATGGCAAAAGCGGTTAACGATTTAGGAAACCGTGCAAAAGCCGGAAAATTAAAACCAGATGATACACAAGGTGGAACTTATACAGTAACCAATGTTGGAACATTTGGTTCTGTTTTTGGAACACCAATTATTAATCAACCGCAAGTAGGAATTCTAGCTCTTGGTGCTATTAGAAAAGTTCCTGCGGTTATAGAAACTCCAGAAGGTGATTTTATCGGAATTCGTCAAAAAATGTTCTTGTCTCATAGTTATGACCACAGAGTTGTTGATGGTGCGCTTGGAGGAAGTTTTGTAAAACGTGTTGCTGATTACCTTGAAGCTTGGGATATAAACAGAGAAATATAATTATAAAACCGACTATTTGAAGTCGGTTTTTTTTTATTCACAAATAACGATTAATCGATAAACGGTAATGACAAAATTTTATATTTGTCGGCTTAACAAATTATAATGGAATTAAAACTAAACAGACCAATTTGCTTTTTTGATTTAGAAACTACAGGAATTGATGTTGCTAAAGATAGAATAGTTGAAATATCAATTTTAAAAATTTTTCCCAACGGAAATAGAGAAAGTAAAACTTGGCTTGTAAATCCTACTATTCCCATTCCTTTTCAAGCATCGCAAGTTCATGGAATAACCGATGAAAAAGTGGCTAATGAACCTACTTTTAAGGAATTATCTGGGCAAATTTATACGATGATTAAAGATTCTGATTTGGCAGGTTACAATTCTGACAGATTTGATATTCCGCTTCTTGCAGAGGAATTATTGCGTGCTGAAGTTGATTTTGATATGAAAAATAGAGTGTCTGTTGATGTTCAAACAATTTTTCATAAAAAAGAAGAAAGAACTCTTAGCGCAGCTTATAAATTTTACTGCAATCAATCATTAGAAAATGCCCATAGCGCAGAAGCTGATACTAACGCAACCTATGAAATCTTGAAAGCTCAGCTAGATAGATATGAAGACTTGGATAATGATATTAAGTTGCTTTCTGAATTTACAACCAGAAAAAAAGCAGTTGATTTTGCTGGTTTTATTGCGTTGAATGATAAAGGACAAGAGATTTTCACATTCGGTAAACACAAAGGAGCTTTGGTAGAAGATGTTTTCGAGAAAGAACCAGGATATTTTGGATGGATTCAAAATGCGGATTTCCCTTTATACACTAAAAAGGTTCTTACAGGAATCAAGCTTAGAAAAATGAACAATAAGTTATTTTAGAGAAATGAAAATAATTTGCATTGGTAGAAATTATGTTGAACACATAAACGAATTAAACAATCAGCGTCCTGACGAACCTGTAATTTTTCTTAAACCTGATACGGCAATTTTACCCAAAGATTCTCCTTTTTACATACCCGATTTTAGCAATGATATACATTATGAAGTTGAGATATTGGTAAAAATTAATAAAGTAGGGAAGTATATCGATAAGAAATTTGCGAGTAAGTATTATGACGAAATTGGACTAGGAATAGATTTTACCGCAAGAGATTTACAATCTAAGCTCAAAGAAAAAGGTTTGCCGTGGGAAAAATCTAAATCTTTTGACGGTTCAGCGGTAATAGGTAACTTTATATCGAAAAAAAAATTTAGTTCATTAGAAAATATTAATTTTGGATTAATAATCAACGAAAACATCGTTCAAAAAGGAAATACAAATCAAATGATTTGGAAAATAGATGAGATAATTGAACATGTTTCACAATTTTTTACACTAAAAACTGGAGATATAATTTTTACTGGAACTCCTGCTGGAGTAGGGAAAATAAACCATAATGATAAACTCGAAGGTTTTATAGAAGACGAAAAACTATTTACACTAGATATTAAATAATGGCAATTAATTACAACCTCGCTAAAGTGCATGAACTCTCGGATAACGATCCAGAATTTGTTATGCAAATTATTACACTTTTTGTTACTGAAGTTCCCCAAGATATGAAACAAATCGATTTGGGTATAAAAACAAAAGATCACAAACTAGCCTATAGCTACGCACACAAAATAAAACCAACTCTAGATTTGCTAGGAATGACAATGGCTCATCAAGAGATTCTAGAAGTTGAAGCTTGGACAAAAAGAGAAGGTAAACGCAAAGAAATTATCGATACTTTTGAAAGCATAAAAGACCAAGTGGATAAAGCTGTAAAAGAAATTAAAAAGGATTTCGAAATTTAATTTTTAATAATACAATTGAATGATTCGGGAATTGCCAAAATGGTAATTCCCGCTTTCATTTAATGACGACCGGTTTAATAATATTACAAATCATGAAAGCAAGCATAGTAACAATTGGCGATGAAATACTTATAGGTCAAATAGTTGACACAAATTCTGGTTTTATAGCCAAAGCTTTGGATAAAATTGGTGTTCAAATTCATGAAATGATTTCGATTTCAGATGATAAAAAACACATATTAGACACTTTTTCAACTATGCAAGATAAAGTTGAATTGGTTATAATTACTGGCGGATTAGGTCCAACAAAAGATGATATCACCAAAAAAACATTTTGTGAGTATTTTGACGATGAATTGATTGAAGACAAAAATGTTTTAAATCATGTTACACAATTGATTGAAAATTACTATAAGCGACCAATAACCCAATTGAATAAAGATCAAGCACTAGTGCCTTCTAAATGCGAAGTTTTGTTTAATAAATTTGGAACTGCGCCTGGGATGTGGATTCAAAAAGGAAACACAATTTTCATTTCGTTGCCTGGAGTTCCTTTTGAAATGAAAAATATAATCGAAAGCGAAGTTATTCCTAGAGTTGTTGAGAGATTTAAACGACCATATATCGTTCACAAAACCATTCTAACTTATGGTGTTGGCGAAAGTCTTTTGGCAGAAAGAATAGAAAATTGGGAAAACAATTTGCCCGATTTTATTAAGTTGGCCTATTTGCCAAGTCCAGGAAGAGTTCGATTAAGGTTATCAGCAAGAGGAAAAGATAATAATTTGTTGCAGAAATCACTTGATGATGAAACGGCCAAACTAACTCAGTTGATTGGTGATGCCATTGTAGGCTATGAAGAAGATGAAACGCTAGAAGTAATATTAGGAAGACAATTAAATAATGTCGGGAAAACAATAGCAACTGCAGAAAGTTGCACTGGAGGAAAAATTGCCCAAGTTATAAGTTCAATAGCTGGAGCATCAAATTATTTCAAAGGAAGTATTGTTTCATATTCCACTCAATCAAAAATAGATGTTTTAAAAGTTTCATCAGAAATTATTAAAGCACATTCTGTGGTGAGTGCTGAGGTAGCAATAGAAATGGCAAAACAAGCCCAATTAATTTTCCAATCAGATTATGCAATTGCAACTACAGGTAATGCTGGTCCAACAAAAGGAGATGCAGATGCTGAAGTTGGAACGGTTTTTATTGGATTAGCAACACCAAATTCTGTTATTGTTGAAGAATTTAATTTTGGTCAACCAAGAGAAAAAGTAATCGATAGAGCAGTAAATAAGGCACTTGAAATGGCTCGAAAAGAAATTTTAAAAAATGTATAAACTTTATTTGTTACAATGATTTATTTTATTTAAGTTTGCACCCTGATTTTGAATAACGATAAAAGTAAAGCATAATGTCAAGAGTTTGTGACCTTACAGGTAAAAGAGCGATGGTAGGAAATAACGTTTCTCACGCTATGAACAAAACTAAGAGAAAATTTTCTGTAAACTTAGTTAAAAAACGTTTTTATCTTGCTGAAGAAGATAGATGGATTACTCTTAGAGTAGCAGCTTCTACAATTAAAACAATAAATAAAAAAGGTTTAGCAGCTGTATTGAAAGATGCAAAAGCTAACGGATTTATAGGATAATCCTTAGACCAGTAAAATTTAAGTAAGATGGCAAAAAAAGGTAATAGAATTCAAGTTATTTTAGAATGTACAGAGCACAAAGCTACTGGTTTACCAGGAACTTCTCGTTACATCACAAAGAAGAACAAAAAAAATACTCCAGATAGATTAGAGATTAAAAAGTTTAATCCAATCTTAAAGAGAATGACTGTTCATAAAGAAATTAAATAATTAAGGAACTTATAAGTTTTCCATAAAAATATTAAGTCATGGCAAAGAAAACCGTTGCAACGTTACAAACAGCTTCAAAAAGATTGACAAAAGCTATAAAAATGGTAAAGTCTCCTAAAACAGGTGCTTATACTTTTGTTGAAAGTATTATGACACCAGAAGAAGTTGATCAGTTTTTACAAAAAAAATAATTTGTAATTATAAAAGATATAACTAAGCTACTCTCAATTGAAAGTAGCTTTTTTATTTTATATTTGCTCAAAGAAAAATAAATTGTCAAGATGAGTTTTTTTAAAAGATTATTTTCTTCAGAAAAAAAAGAAACGTTAGATAAAGGTTTAGAACAAACAAAAACCTCATTTTTTTCAAAATTGACTAAGGCAATTGCTGGAAAGTCAAAAGTTGATGATGAGGTTTTAGATAATTTAGAAGAAGTATTGGTTTCTTCTGATGTAGGTGTTTCTACAACTTTAAAAATTATTGAAAGAATAGAAGAGCGTGTTTCAAACGACAAGTATCTTGGAACAGATGAGTTAAATCTAATTTTGAGGGAAGAAATTGCGGGACTATTATCCGAAACAAAATCTGGGGAAGAAACAGAATTTGTTATTCCTTCTAACAAAAAGCCCTATGTTATAATGGTTGTTGGTGTAAATGGTGTTGGAAAAACGACAACTATCGGTAAACTAGCCTATCAATTTAAAAAATCTGGACATAAGGTAGTACTTGGTGCAGCAGATACATTTAGAGCTGCTGCTATTGATCAATTACAAATTTGGGCAGACAGAGTAGGAGTTCCTATCGTTAAACAACAAATGGGAAGCGATCCTGCTTCGGTAGCTTTTGATACTTTGCAAAGTGCTGTAGCCCAAAATGCTGATATTGTAATAATTGATACAGCTGGTCGTTTGCACAATAAAGTTGGTTTGATGAACGAATTGTCCAAAGTAAAGAAAGTAATGCAAAAAGTAATTGTAGATGCTCCACATGATGTGCTTTTGGTACTTGATGGTTCAACTGGTCAGAATGCTTTTGAACAAGCAAAACAATTTACAGCTGCAACAGAAGTCTCTTGTCTGGCTGTAACAAAATTAGACGGAACCGCAAAAGGTGGAGTTGTAATCGGTATTTCTGATCAATTCCAAATTCCTGTAAAATATATTGGTGTTGGTGAAGGTATTGATGATTTACAGGTGTTTAATAAATATGAATTTGTTGATTCTTTTTTCAAATAATTTCAATGGGAATAATTACTTTTTTTAGAAATGCTTCTCCAATAAAATTAATATTAATTAGTGTATTAATTGGATTAGTTTCAATTTTTTTGGAAAAACCTTTTCCAAATATTTTTTTATTATTAAGATTATTTGTCTTTATATTGTTTCTTTATTCAGTAGTAAAATTTTTCAAATCTAAATAGAAAATATTTTTTTACTGATAAAGGTCATTAATCTTATCCCAAAGTTCATTATCAAAACCTGATAAAGCAAATGTTGGATTCTCAGGATTGGCAACTTCTCCCATTCTGATAATTACCATTTTTTTGCTAGGAATAACATATATTTTCTGGTCGTTTTTGCCTAAAGCTGCATACATATCACTTGGAGCATTTGGTATTAGTGTTCCAGTAAATTGAAGTTGTAATCCAGGCAATCGATAAGACGTTTTTCCATTGAGCCACCATAGATATCCATAAGCTTGGTTCAAATTTTGCGAAGTATTAGTCGCTTCGTTGTAGTAAGACTCGTCAACGATTTGATTTCCATTCCATTTTCCTTTATTTAACGAAAGTAATCCAAATCGGGCCATGTTTCTGGCAGTACTCCAATAAACACTCAACCCGTCTGATTCAATCCAACTTCCACCAGTCATTCCAATTTTATCTCTCAATTTGCTGTTGAAATAGGTTGACCAACTTTGTCCACTAGCTTGTGCCACTACATCTTGTAGTTTAACATAAACATTATGGTATGCCCATCGAGTGCCAGCATCAGCGACATATTGTAAATTGGAAGGAGAAACATCATCACCTAAAGCATCATTTAACCCAGAATTCATGCATAATAGATTTTTGCAGGTGATTAAATTTTCCTTTGGTAATGGCGCACTTGTCCAGCCAGTTCCAAGGTAATCAGAAACTTTATTATTAATATTTAATAAGCCTTCTTGTTGAGCAATTCCAGTTACTGTTGCTGTTAGTGTTTTTCCTGCGCTTGCCCAATACCAAGGTAATGTAGATGAATGTCCATTAAAGTAATTCTCCATGACTATTCGACCATTCACCAAAATAATGAATGATTTTGTATGTTTTTCTTCTAAATAGGTAAGTAGAGGTTGTACAGCACTTTGATTCCAATCTAATTCAGAAATTGATTTGGTCTCCCAAGCGACATTTCCATCGCTTGGTGGAAAATACATTTGTTCACTGGTTGTTGAGCTATCTGAACTACATCCTAAAAATAGGATAGCTATAAAAATAAATAAAATGTATTTTCTCATCGTTTTTCTTTTCTTATTGGACTATAAAAATATAAAATAGTTTAATGCTAAAAATATTAATCTCTAAAGGAGGCAATTAATAAATTTAAAATTAAATTTGTCTGTCAACTAAAGCACATGTCAAAACTGGGAACATTAGACATAAATAGCATTCACATAGGTGATTGTATTTCTTTGTTAAAAAAAATACCTGACTCGTCAGTAGATTTAATTTTTGCTGATCCTCCATACTTTCTTCAATTGGGTGGTGAATTGACAAGGCCAGATCAATCTAAGGTGAATGCAGTAAATGATGAATGGGATAAATTTGATGATTATTCTGCTTATGATAAGTTTTCCAAATCTTGGATAAAAGAATGCAAAAGAGTACTGAAGGATACCGGAAGTATATGGATTATTGGAACATATCACAATATTTTTAGAATTGGAGTTACGCTACAAGATTTGGGGTTTTGGATTTTGAATGATATAGTTTGGATAAAAAATAATCCAATGCCAAATTTTAAAGGAACAAGATTCAACAACGCACATGAAACGATGATATGGGCAACAAAATCTGAAAAATCAAAATTTACCTTTCATTACCATTCGATGAAAGCAATGAATGATGATGTGCAGATGCGAAGTGACTGGAATATTCCAATTTGTCAAGGAGATGAACGCATAAAAGTTGATGGACAAAAAGCGCATTCTACTCAAAAGCCCGAAGAATTGTTGTATCGAATAATAATTTCAACTTCAAATGTAAACGATATTGTTCTTGATCCATTTTCTGGAAGTGGAACTACGGCTGCTGTTGCAAAAAGACTTGGAAGAAATTTTATAGCATTCGAAAGAGAAAAAAAATATGTAGATGTAGCCAACAAAAGATTAGAGAAAATTAATGAAATAGAACAGAATCTGTTGACATACAAAGTTGAAGTAAAGAAACCAAAAGTTCCTTTCATTAACCTTATTGATAAAAAATATGTTTCTGTTGGTGAAACTCTTTATTCAAAAGACAGAAAGTTTAAGGCTGTTATCAATGCAGATTCTACAATAGAATGTAATGATTTTGTTGGGTCAATACATAAAGTTAGTGCTCACTTGCTGAACAAAGAAACAAACAACGGATGGAGTTTTTGGTATGTTGATGATAACAAAAAACTTATTTCTATTGATGATTTAAGAGAGTTGTATGCAAAAAAATATTTGAAATAAAGATAATGAATAAAATTAGTTTGCTTTTCGTTTTAATATGTTTCTCATGTTCAAAAAAGATTGAGAAAGACGAGTTGAAAAACATTAATGGATATTGGGAGATAAAATCAGTGAAAACCTCTGATGGCGCTTCTAAGCAATATAAAGTTAATGAGACAATTGATTATTTTGAAATCAAAAAAAATAAAGGTTTTAGACAAAAAGTTATGCCACAGTTTGACGGTAAGTTTTTGACAAATGGAGTTAGAGAAGAGGTAACTATAATTGAAAAGGAGAATGAATTTTATTTGGAATACAAAACAAAATACGGCAAGTGGCGAGAAACCTTAATCACTATTAGTGATTCAACTATGGAGTTGAAAAATGTAGATAATACCGTTTATAATTATAAAAGATTTGTTCCTTTTTCTTTAAAATGATGGCAAAAAAAGCTAGTAATGAAAATTCAATTTATGATGTTTTAAAAGAGTTTATTGAGGCAAATAAACTCCAAACTGGCATGGATAAAATTGACGTTGAGCATGCATGGAAAGAGCTTATGGGAAATGGAGTAAACAGTTATACTCAGGAAATTTTACTCAAAGGTTCTACGCTTTATGTTAAGCTTTCTTCGGCTGTTTTGCGGGAAGAACTTAGTCACGGAAAACAAAAAATTATCGATATGATTAATGAAGAACTAAAAAAAGATGTCGTTAAAGAATTAATTTTAAGGTAATTAAGTGTTTGTTTCTAAATCTTTTATGTAATCTTCATATTCGTAGAAAAAGTATTCAAAATTGCTCATTTCGGTATTGAAAAAATCGAAAATAGCATTCCATGTTGATTTGTTGTTGATACTCACATTATTTTTTTCAACCCAAATTCTGCTCACAACTTTTCCATTATCAAGGAAATAGTTTCTTTCAAAAATTGCTTCGGGTAAATATTCATCAAGCAAGATGGTTTTGAGCGATTCAATTTTTTCGTAATAAATTTTTCTTTTCTCATCATCTTTTGGCTCAATTTCCAGAATTATTTGCGCCTTTTTATTATCCACAAAAAATTTAAAAGCAACATCTTTTATTTTTGTATCATAAAGCATCCACTTTCTAGGATATGCTTCAGCAAAGGCTATCCAAAATTCTTTTTTTATTGCTTGAGCTTCTTCTTTACTGTACATTTTTATTGTTTTGGTTGATTAATAAAAAAAATGAGGTATTTTTATAAATAAATTTTTTACAATGCTTTTTGATGAGTTTCAAAATATTGCTCCAAAAATAGCAAAAGAAGTCACTTCTTTTGAGGAATCTCATGTAAAAATGATGCCATCAAATAGAGTGGAATTATTAAAGAAAATGGATTATAAATCGATATCTCCCAATAAGGCTGCTGTATTGATGCTGTTTTATCCCAAAAACAATAATACCCATTTGATATTGATTAAAAGAGCATCATATAACGGAGTTCATTCCTCGCAAATTGCTTTTCCTGGAGGAAAACCAGAACATGAAGATGTTGATTTGATGCAAACAGCTCTCAGAGAAACTCATGAAGAAATAGGTGTTCATCCAAACAAAATTGAAATCATAAGACCCTTTTCTGAGGTTTATATTCCACCAAGTAATTATATGGTTTTTCCGTTTATGGGAATTTCAAAAGTTGAGTTGGATTTTAGAATTCAAGAAGAGGAAGTCGAATCTGTTGTTGAACTACCTTTGAATGTCTTTTTAGATGATAGTATCATCACACACAAAACGATGACTACTTCCTATGCAAATGATATTATGGTTCCTGGTTTTTTAGTTGATAACAACTTTATTTGGGGAGCAACTGCCATGATGTTGAGTGAACTTAAAGACACAATAAAAAAGGTTTTTTAAAACATTTTTGTAGATTTGTAAATTGTTAAAATCTAAATTTAAAATGGGATTATTCAAAAGAAATCCTTTTGGTCACATACTTTTTTTAAAACGTTGGTTAATTAGAATTTTCGGTATTCTCACTCATAGAAGATATCGAGGATTCAATGAATTACACATTGAAGGTTCAGAAATTATAAGAACTCTACCCGATAGAAATGTACTGTTTATATCTAATCATCAAACCTATTTTGCTGATGTGGTTGCCATGTTTCATGTCTTCAATGCGAGTCTATCTGGTAGAGAAGATAACATAAAAAATGTTGGCTATTTATGGCATCCAAAATTAAATATCTACTATGTAGCTGCAAGTGAAACAATGAGATCGGGTATTTTGCCCAGAATTCTTGCCTATGTTGGAGCAATTACAGTAGAAAGAACTTGGCGTGCTGGCGGAAAAGATATTTCTGAAAAAAAAGAAGTTAATCCAAACGATACAGAAAATATCAAACTCGCACTATCTGATGGTTGGGTAATTACTTTTCCGCAGGGAACAACCAAATCTTTTAAGCCTGTTAGAAAAGGAACTGCTCATATTATCAAGCAGCACAAACCTATTGTTGTTCCTATAGTCATAGACGGTTTCCGTCGTTCTTTTGACAAAAAAGGATTAAGAATAAAGAAGAAAAATATTTTGCAATCTTTTATTATCAAAGAACCTTTGACTATTGATTATGAAAATGAATCGATTGATGAAATTGTTGAAAAAATAGAATATGCTATTGAGCAACATCCATCATTTTTAAAAGTAATTCCTGCCGAAGAAATAGAAGAGCAAGAACGACTTAATAAGCTAAGACAATGGCAATTGTAATTATTCTATTTTTTTAAGCTCGTTATAATTTCCTCTAAGCTTTCTCAATAAAATACCATATAGAAGCTTGTAGAAAAGCCAGAACCCAAAGACGAAAACAAATAGAATACCACCAAAAATTCCAATCATTTTGAATAATACACCATAATTATCGTGTGCTATTTGAAATTTAATAGTATCAAATTTTGGATTATATAAATATGCCAAAATAAAACCTAGAATCATACTAACCGTAATCATGGAAAGGTTATAGACAACGTAATATTGCACTGTTTTTCGGGTGTTTAAAATATCAGTCATCAACTGTTTTGTAGATGTTGTTGTCGATATTTTGACATAATTTTTGTAAAACTTGTATATGAACCAAAAAATGACAGCATAATTAATCACATTCAAAATTTTGAAAAATGTGATGAATGATTCAGCATGAAGCTTTTTGAAATAATCATCTGTATTGAAGCAAAGACTAATCGATGTCCAAGCTACAAACTCTAAAATGCTAATAATCAAAATCCATTTAACATTGGATGATGATATTCTGTGTATCATTTTATAAATCTGACTTTCAGAAACTTGTTCAAATTTTTGATTGTCTTTTTTCCAAGATTTTTTTAATAAATCCAACTCTTCCATAATTCTTCAGGGATTTAATATTTTTATAAGTTTAGTTTTTATTCTATTCATTTTTACTCTAGCATTTACTTCAGAAATACCAAGTGTTTCCGCAATTTCTTGATAATCTTTATCTTCCAAATACATGAAAACCAATGCTTTATCAATATCATTTAATTGATGTATTGCTTTGTACATTAGTTTTAGTTTTTCTTCTTCTTCAGGATTATAATCTTCTTGCGCTATGAAAAACTTATGATTTTCAAAACTACTAGTGTTTATTGATCGAGTATTCTTTCTATATAAAGTAATTGCGGTGTTAAGAGCTACACGATATGCCCAAGTCGAAAACTTCGCTTCGCCTCTAAATTTTGGAAACGCTTTCCATAATTGGATAGTAATTTCCTGAAACAAATCGTTGTGAGAATCACTATCTACAGTATATAATCTACATATTTTGTGGACTATATTCTGGTTTTCTTTGAGTTGTTTTACAAAGGATTGTTCTAATGATTCACTCATACTCGTGTTAGTGTCTTTTTTTTATCAAAAGTTACAATAATAAGCAAAAAAATATAGTAACTAAACGATTATTTATTTACTAAGATTATGGACTATCTTTGCACAAATAAGATTTGATGAAAATAGGTTTTAATAATAAGCTCACTATAGACCGATTAACAAAAGTTGGTTTGTTCCTAACAGATGGCAAAAAAGATGTGTTGTTACCATTAAAATACATTCCAAAAAAATATGAAATTGGAGATGAAATCAATGTTTTTGTTTATTTGGATCATGAAGAACGACCAGTTGCTACAACTCTAAAACCTTACATTACTGTTGGAAATTTTGCATATTTGAGTGTAAATTATATCAATAAATTTGGAGCATTTCTAAACTGGGGTTTAGAGAAAGATTTGTTTGTTCCTTTCAAAGAACAAGCTAGACCTATGGAAGAGAAAAAACGCTATTTGGTTTTTGCATATATTGATGAAAAGACCAATAGAATTGTTGCTTCTAGTAGAATTAGTAGGTTTTTGAATAATGAAAATTTAGAGATTGAAATAGGAGAAGAAGTTGATTTAATAGTTTCTCATATTACAGAACTGGGAATCAATGTAATTATAAACAACAAGCATAGCGGATTGATTTATAAATCTGATGTTTATGAAGAATTAAAAACGGGACAAAAGATAAAAGGCTTTATAAAAACTATTAGAGAAGACAATAAAATTGACGTCGTGCTTCAAAAGCAAGGTTTCGAAAACATTGCATCATTCACAGAAATTATATTGAGCGAACTCAAAGCAAACAAAGGTTTTTTGAGGCTTAATGATAACAGTCATCCAGAAGACATTAAGACAGTTTTAAAAATGTCTAAAAAGAACTTCAAAAAAGCTATTGGTAATCTTTATAAAGAAAGAGTTATAGAGATAAAGGAAGACGGAATTTATTTGTTGTAATTAATAAATTTCGGCCAATTTTATCGTTTCATAAGTTCTATTGGTATAAATGTTTGATAGACAAATTATTGTAACAGTATCTTTTTTCATAGGTATAAAAGAAGAGGTGTTTCCATGCCACCAACCGTTATGATACCAAAGTTCTTTACCATTAGCAAGTTCTTTCATTCGCATACCTAAACCATAATTTTTTTTCAGTTTAGGGTTTGGACTATAGCCTTTGTAAACTTCATTTAATGTAGAAGGTTTTATAAAATCAGGTGAATAGGTAGCCAAATCAAATTTAGCTAAATCTCTTGGGGTAGAATATATATTTTTGTCTCCATTAAGGTTGTCAAATTGATCCCAAGGATTAATTTGGGTTCTGTTTCTATAAGAAAGTGACACAGTGTCTTTATCACGGAAATAATTAAAAACAAAAGAGCTATTCATCTTCAATGGTTTGAAAATGAGTTCTTTCATCGCCTTTTCATAGGTCAATCCGGTAGCTTTTTCGATAATCAACGATAGAATTACATAGTTTGTGTTGCAATAGTCAAACTTTGTGTTGTCTGTTGATAATAATCTGAATTTGTGTTGTACAATCAAATCGAGTATATCTTGGTTTGATAATATCTTTTTTCGGTTCCAACTTTTACCTAATAACTCAGGAAATCTTGAATAATGTTGCAATCCACTTCGGTGATTTAGTAAAGTTCTTATGGTAGTATTTTTATACGGAAATTTTGGCAACCAATCTGTAACTTTTTGATCCAAAGAAATATTGTCATTCTCTACAAGTTTTAAAATTGCAGTTGCTGTTAGCACTTTACTAACCGATGCAAGATGAAGTGGAGTAGTAGAAGTAATGGGTTTTTGTGTTCTTAGATTGGTGAAACCTTGATATTTCTCTGAAATAATTTTTCCGTTTTTGCAAACCAAAAAACTTCCGCTAAAACCCCAAGTTCCAATATTCTTCTGATAGAAACTATCTATTTTTGCTTTCTTTTCAGATATATATTCTTCTGTCACCATTGGCATTTTCAATGGAAACGGAACATTGATTAATGTAGTATCAATGGAGTTATTTAAGTTTTTTAACCCTAATGATGGCGACGAAAATAAAACTAATATATATGTAATTGCAGTTGCAAATAAAACCTTCATAAACGATAATCTATCAAAAAATCAATTTTGATTTTTACTTTTTTTGCAATGTTACAATTTTAATTTTACTAATAAAAAAATCCGCAGCTGCGGATTTCGAATTTTAATTAACTTTAACTTTTATAGGTAGCGAATATTCTGTTCGAACAGGTTTACCTTTTATAATTCCAGGTTCCCATTTCACTTTTAATGATTGAAGCACTCGAATGGCTTCTTTGTCCATACCATAACCTGGATTTCTTAAAACTTTGATATTACTCATAGAACCATCTTTTTCAACAATAAATGAAACAAGCACAGTCAAAACTTGTCCTTCATCAAGCTCAGGAGTTTTGAAGTTTTTTGCTACATATTGATAGAATTTATCCATTCCATTTGGGAATGATGGGATTTTATCCAATTCAAAAGTTTTATTTACAATGCCATCACCATTTTCAGGATTATCAATGATAGCATTATTGCCGTTGGTGTTAGTTCCATTTCCGCCTCCAGCATTTATTCCTGTAATTCCTGTTCCAGTAGTGTTTGTGTTATCTGTAGAAATATTTTTTGCTTCTTTATTTGTAGCAACATTATCAGGATTATCTATAGTTTTCACAATTACTGGGTCTTTGATGACCTTTTTGTCTGTCAATGAAGTTTCTTGTTGTTTTTTTTGAACATTTGGCAACTCATTTTTCTTTTGTTCAACTGGTTGTGTCCAGTTTGAAACATGTATAACATCAGGAGTTTCGTCTGGAATAATGATTGTATTATCATTATATAAAGAATTTACAAAGCTAAAGAGAGTAATAACTGATGTAAATAATAACAAGCCTAAAAACAAAGAAATTAAAGTGGTTCTTTGGTTTTCTCGACGCAAAACATAAGCGCCATACTGTTGATTTTTTCCTTCAAAGACTAAATCAGTCCAGTTTTTTTCATAGATACTAACATTAAACATAATTAATAAAATTTATTGGTTTAGTATCGATATCACATAGGCAACATTATTTTAACATATAACGTAAGAAATATGTAAAATAGTATATAAAAACCTAAAAATTTTATTTTCCGCTAATTATTTCGGCAAGTAGTTTTTTTGCTCTTAACAATTTTATTTTAACATTGCTAAGTGGTTCATCAAGATGTTCGGCTATTTCTTGATAACTCATTTCCTGGAAGTAACGAAGTTGAATTACTTCTTGATAATGAGGTTTTAGTTCTTTTATGTATAAAAGTAATTGAGAGAGATTTTGCTCTGTAATCAATTCATCTTCAGCAGATGGTGAACTATCGGCAATATTGTAGGCTTGTTGATCTTCTTCGTCTGTAATTTCAATGAATAGTGCCGATTTTTTTTTGCGAAGCATATCAATATGAACATTTTTTGCAATCGCAATGAGCCAAGTATTAAATTGATATTCAGGATTATATGTTGATATTTTATCGAAAGCTTTAGAAAAAGTTTCTATCGTGATATCTTCAGCATCGGTTTCGTTTTCGGTTCTTTTGAGCATAAAACCATAAACTTCATTCCAGTAATAATCAAGTAAAAAGGTAAAAGCAACCTGATCACCTTTTTTGGCTTTTTCTATATGTTTTATTATTTCCAATGTACTGGTTTTGAAAATGTGTTGGATATAAACACGTTAAGTTGAGTAAATATAAGCACAATTTCTATAAATGGATACCAATACATCACATCTTTTTCTTTTAGTTTTCCTGCGGCAAAACCAAGTGTTAACCATGTAAAAAGATATCTAAACCCAATGAGTGAAGCAACTATAATCCACTGGTATTGAAAGGCTAACAAAATGATAGCTAAAATGAAAAAGAAAAATTGTGATATGAAAAATATTCCTAACTGTAATTTGTCGAAAAATTTATAATGTCCAGCAGTGGAAACGTGTCTTCTTTTTTGGGTAAACCATTCTTTGAATGTCGTTTTTGGCTTAGAATAAGTAAAACTATCTTGCGCAAAACAAATAGTAGTATTGTTACCATTTGCCGCTTGATTGATAAATAAATCATCATCACCAGAACGGATTTTCATATGGTCCATAAAACCTCGAACCTTGAAAAACTCCTCACGTTTGTAAGCCATATTTCGACCAACTCCAGTATATGGTTTTCCAATTTTAGCCCAAGAAAACATTTGTGTTGCGGCCAAAAGAGTTTCAAATCGTATTAATTTATTTAAAAATGTTCCTGCAATTTTTTCATAAGCACCATACCCCAAAACAATATTTTTTTGTTGAGTAAACTGCGAGCTCATTTTTGTTATCCAATCTTTTGAAACTGGGTAGCAGTCGGCATCTGTAAAAAGTAAATATTCGTATTTTGCTGCTTTGATACCAAGCGTTAGCGCGAATTTTTTGTTTCCCCAAAAAGCTTCGTTGTTTTCTACTTTGACTAATTTAATGTTTGGATATTTTTTTTCATATTCCTCTAAAACATCCAATGTTCCATCGCTTGACGCATCATCTATAAGAACAATTTCAAATTGTGGATAATCTTGTTCTGCAAGCAGTGGAATGAAGTTTTTTACATTTTCTTCTTCATTTTTTGCGCAAACAATTACTGATATAGGTATTCTTTTTGGTGTTGAACTTTGAGGTTTTGCAAAAGAAAATTTACCAAAAATAATTACATAATATATAAATTGGATAAAAACTACTGCAACGAATAAACTAAAAAATGATACCAACATAAACGCTTTTTTTGTCTTTTAAAAAGGTGTGCAAATGTAGTTATTCTTAATCCAATAGTCAAGTTAATTTCAACAAATTAAGAGCGGTTTTTTCGCATTTGCTCAGCAATAGCCTTTGCTTGAAAATCAGTTGAGTTATCTAGTTTTGTAATGATTGCAGTATAGTTTTTGTCATCTCGGTTTTGCGAAAGTTTTTTCTTTGCTTCAATTGAAGAGATTTGAATTTCTATTCCAATTACTCCTCGTGATTGCATCATGGTTTTTCTAGAAAGATTTTCAATTTTTAGAGGATTTTCTTGATTTGCTTCATGCTTTTCCACTAGCTTTTTTAAATGCAAAACTGTTTCATCGTGTGACAAAATTTTAATTTTTCCATATATATGAACAGCAATGTAGTTCCATGTTGGCACATTTTCATGATCATACCACGAAGAAGAAATGTAGGCATGATTTCCTTGAAAGATTGCTAGAACTTCGTCATTATTTTTAAAAGCTGTTGCTTGTGGATTTTCAATAGATAAATGTCCGTGAAGTAGATTGTTCTCTGGTTCAAAATAAAGCGGAATATGTGTTGCCCAAAGTTTTCCATTGGTTTGATTAACCAAAATTGCAAAACCATTTTCTTTCAGAAATTGATTGATTTCTTCTTGGTTTTCGTTTTTATAGATTTCTGGGATGTACATTAGAGTTATGTTTTGACTATAAAGTGAACATACTTTTTCCTTGAAGTATGGTAAAAATCGTAAGACTTAAAACCTTTCTTGCATTTTTTTAAAATCCTTTCAAAATTAACTTCGTAGTTGATAAATAAAGAATTATTTTTTAAATTCAAATCAGTATTGTCAAATTTTAGTACTCGAGTTCTCCTTATATCTTTATATTTTCCAACTCCATACCAAATTTGACCATCATCAGTTTTAAAATAGTGTTTAAATGAACCATCTTTAAAAAAAACATACTCGTTAGTAAACATTAACGAGTTTTTTTGAAAATAAACAAGACTATCTTTTTTTTGAGAATAGCACAATAAAGTTGTTAATAAGCATAAGATAAGAATTGTTTTTTTCATGATTAAATCACATTAACTTCCGCTTCAATGGCAATTCCATATTTATCAAAAACAGTTTTTTGAACATATTTTGATAGGTTTAAAATATCTTGACCAGTTGCACTTCCATAATTTACTAAAACCAACGCTTGATTTTTATGAACTCCAGCATCGCCATTTCTATAGCCTTTTAGACCAGCATGTTCTATCAGCCAACCAGCAGGAACTTTTACTTCGGTTTTAGAAATTTCAAAGTATTTTACATCAGGAAATTTTTCCAGAACTTTTAAAAATTCCTCTCGAGAAATAACAGGGTTTTTAAAGAAACTGCCGCTATTTCCTAATTCTTTTGGGTTTGGTAATTTGCTTTGACGAATAGCAATTACAGCATTGGAAACATCTTTTATAGTTGGGTTTGTGATATTGTTTTTTACTAATTCCGCTTTAATATCGCCATATTCAACGCTAATTTTATGGTTGCATTTTGTAAGTTTAAAAACAACCGAAGTAATGATAAATTTGTCTTTGGCTTCATGCTTAAAAATACTTTCTCTATAACCAAAATTACATTCACTTTTTGTGAACGTTTTCATTTCTTGAGTTTCAATGTTCATGGCATCGCAACTCACAAATGTATCTTTGATTTCTGCACCATAAGCGCCAATATTTTGCACTGGAGTTGTGCCTACATTTCCTGGAATAAGCGACATGTTTTCTAATCCGCCAAAATCTTGCTCGATAGTCCAAAGCACAAATTCGTGCCAATTTTCACCTGCATTACTTTCTACCCAAACAAAATTCTCATCTTCCTTTAAAACTTTTTTACCCAATAAATCCACATGAATTACTAACGCATCAATATCTTGTGTTAGCAACATGTTGCTTCCACCACCAAGAATGAATTTTTTATCATTTTTATGATGTTCTAAAACAGATTTTAATTCGTCAAGATTATGAACAGCTACAAATTGTTTTGCTTTTGCTTCAATACCAAAAGTGTTGTAATTTTTTAAAGAGAATTTTTGATGGATTTGCATTTTTACTCTGTATTTTCAGAATACAAATGTAAATCAAAGTTTGGATAATTTTTGAAAATAATATTTATGCCAAATGTGAAACATAAAGATAGGCAAAATAAACGGAACGAGCTTGTCGTTGCCATTTTGAAGTTCTTGAATAAGTTTTTTCGGATTGATATTGTCCAAATATTTAATTTCAAATATTGGACTGTTTATCATATCTTCTAACTCGTTTTTTATTGAAGGATAATTTAGAAGATAATCTTTCCAAGGTGCGCTAAGGCCAATTTTTCTAAAGTTTAAAATTTCGCTTGGAAGTTTATTTTCCATCGCTGATTTTAGAATAAATTTCCCTTTTTTACCAGTGAAAAACCATTTATCATCAAGTGTTCCTAATCCAGCTATCAAGCGTTCATCCAAAAAAGGTTCACGGCATTCGATAGATGTTCCCATAGTACAACGGTCATTTCTGTCCAATAATGAACAAAGATAGGTGTGTTGATCAAAATAAAGAGCTTGTCTCTGTGGGTTGTTTGGATAAAGTTCCTTGGCATCATTCATCACGCTATATCTATAACTATTGAATGGATGTTGCTTTATGCCATAAAATTTTTCTATGTCTTCGGGAAAAATATTTGAGCCATTATAGATTACTAAATCATCTGAGGTTTCAATTTTTGAATACCTAAATAGTTTGTTCAGCCTTGGCTTTTTATTGAGGTTTTCAATTCCACTCAAAACAGAAACTACCTTTAATAACGAAGGATTTTTCAATGCTTTATAACGAACATATCCACCCATTAGCTCATCTGCGCCTTCGCCGGAAAGCAATACTTTTACTTTATCCTTAGCCAATTTTGAAACACCTAATAAATGTGGTTCATTGAAGTGCATTAATGGTTTGTCATTATAGTAAGTGGACTGAATAAGATTTTCTAGTAATAGCTCATCATTAAGGTTAATGCTATGAAAATTATAGTTATAATCTTCTGAAAGTTTTTTTGCCAAAAAGGCTTCGTTGTGTTCAGTTTCATTAAACTCTACCGAAAAAGTATTGATATCCTTATAGTTTTGATGATAAAGAGAAGATAATATTGAGCTAGAGTCTAATCCGCCACTCAAAAGCACACCAACAGGAACGTCGCTTACCATTCTGAGATTTACTGATTCAAAAAATACTTCTTCAAACCATTTTTTTGGGTTGTTGATTTTCGATTGATTTTGGATTTCATATTTTAAATCCCACCATTTTCTATATTGAACACTTCCGTTGCTATCCAAAACCATATAATGACCAGGAAGTAATTTTTTAACATTTCTGAATAATGTGTTTTCTCCTGAAACAAATCGATTGAAAAAATATTCATCCAATCCATTTTCAGATAATTCTATTTCAATACCTACTTTGAATAGTGCTTTTGTTTCGGATGCAAAATAAATTCCGTTTTTGTGAAAAGCGTAGTACAAAGGTTTTACACCCATTCTATCTCTAACTAGAAATAGTTTTTTTTCTGATTTGTCCCAAATTGCAAAAGAAAACATTCCTTTCAGTCGAGGTAGAATTTCTAATCCATAAAGTTCAAAAAGAATAAGTAAGACTTCAGTATCAGTGCCAGTTTTTAGTTGATAGCCTTTGGATTTTATTTCGTTATAGAATGATTTGTAGTTATAAATCTCTCCATTTAAAACAATAACATAACGTTTGTTTTCTGATAAAAAAGGTTGATGTCCTGCAGATGAAGTATCAAGTATTGATAATCTTCTGTGGCCTAATCCGATATTTTCTTCTACAAACACACCTGAATCATCGGGTCCACGATGTTCAAGTATATCTCTCATTATTATTAATTCTTCTCTGTTGACTTGTTTATTATCAAAATAGAGAATACCGTTAATGCCACACATCAGTTACTTGTAACGCTCTTATCAATCATTTCATGGTATTTGTCGGCAATTATTTTCATATTGACACTATAATTGGCATATTTTTCAACAAATACACGATTATTTTTCAAAACTTCATTCCTCCAAACTGGTCTATTCCAAGCAGAAGCAATTTCTTCCGCCAAAAGTATATAATTTCCTTTAGGTATCAGTATCCCATTTTCATAATTATTAATATAATTTCTGTTTCCAGGCAAATCTGTAACAACTGGGAAGCAACCAGAAGCCATAGCTTCGAATAAAGAAGCCGAAACGCCTTCTGTTACTGGCATACTGATGTAAAAATTTGATTCTTGTAAAATTTGTGAGACTTTATCGCTATCCAATCTACCCGTGAAAGTTATTTTGTTGGATATGTTATATTCTTTGGATAAGTTTTTTAGATAGTCCATCAAACTTCCATCGCCAATAATTGTTAATGAAAAATCTACTCCAAATTGATTAACCAATTGAAAAGCTCTCAGGATTACATCATGACAATATTCTGGTTCAAGAGTTCGGGTAACAACAGCATTGATTTTTGTTGCAGTATTGTTGCTTTCAAAAACAAATTGCTCAAGGTTTATTCCTTTTGGTAAAATCATTACCTTATTCATATCCACACCAGATTTTTTCATGTGTTCAGCCATCAATTCTCCCCATGCATGAAGCAAATCAGCTTGTTTAAAAGTATAGTCCTGAAGTTTCTTTTTAAAAAATTTAGTTCTTGAATTTGGAGGCCAAATATCAGTCATACCTTGTTGAGCAACTGCTGACGGTTTCATTCCAGAAAATGTTGCTAAAAAGCCATAACTGGTTGTTCGTTCCGCAATAATCATGTCGGGTTTATGGGCTTTTACAATTTTTTTAATTCTAATAACTGCCAATAACCATTCAATTATTCTTTTTATTCTATTAAGTCCTAGATTGTTTTGATTTAATTCCCAAGTTACTATTTCAAAATCTCCAAATTCTTTCAATCCGTTCATCCATGTAATGGCGTCGGCTCGATATGTTTCTCCCAAAAAAAGAATTTTTCTTTTCGGCATACAATTATTCTTCGGTTTCAAGAGCACGACAAAGGAAGTCGTTCAAGGGTTTTAAAGCAATAAGTTTTTTTGCAACAACTTTATTGAAATTAATATCTGTAAAGAGATTATCATCTATTTTTTGTGAAGCCGTAAAACTTTTAAGTTTCAAATTTTCAATAGCTGGATGATTGGGTTCAATATCTTTTGGTGCTTTTTTGAGCATTTCATTTTCATTTCTTGTCAAATCACCAAACTCTTTTTTGAAATCTTTGTCAGACAATATGTTATTCAAATCATCGTAGAAAAATTCAATTTCCTTACGGATAAGTTTTAGTTCATTAGGCTCAGGACACCAAACTCCACCAGCAATGAAGGAATTCCCTTTTTCGTAATGGATATAATAGCCAGGAGAATTTTTTCTGAACTTGTTTTGCGTAAACCAAACACCCATGTTGGTTTTATATGGCGATTTGTCCTTACTAAATCGAATATCGCGGTTGATTCTAAAAGTGCAATTTTTTATTTCAAGAGGTTCCAGTTTTGGATCCAATTTTTTCATTTCAGAGAGAATTCCACCAATAAAATTATGATAGTCTTTTTTGTAAATGTCATAGCGTTTTTTATTTGCATGCATCCAATCTGTGTTGTTATTTGCAATTAAATCCTCTAAAAATTTCAGTGCTTCTTTAGTAATCATTTTATTTTTTTTCTAAGTTCAAAAACTACCAATCTACAATTGTTAACTATAATTTTTTTCTCAAATCTTCCTCAGATAGATAACCCACATTCTCCCAAATTTTCTTTCCTTTTTCAAAAATAACTAGAGTAGGCAAGGCATCAACTTTCATTTCTGTAGCTAGTGTTTCGTTTTGATCAACATCAATTCTGATGACTTTTATCTTTCCTTCATTTGAAATTTTTTCAATATATGGAGCCATTTTTTTGCACGGTCCACACCATTCTGCATAAAAATCGACTAAAACTTTTTGGTCAGAATTTATCAATTTGTCAAAATCAGCTTTTGTCATTCCTTCTTTTGAAACGTTTCCAGTTTCTATTCCACTGGCATTCCATTTCATCATTCCGCCATCGAGTTCATAAATTTTTGAAAAACCAAGCGCTTGCATTTTGCTTGCAGCAGCTTTGCTTCTTCCACCACTTAGGCAGTAAACAAAAACGGGTTTTGATTTATCAAGTTTAGCTATTTCAGCATCAAAATTGGAATTATTGATATCAATATTCACAGCATTATCAATGTGTTTCGAATTGTATTCTTCAGGAGTTCGAACATCAATAAGTTGGGCATCAGGAGTTGATTTTAAACCTTCAGAAAAAGCCTTTGGCTCAATAGATTCGAATACGGTTTTGTCTCCATTTTGATTTTCTTCTTTCTTGCAACTCGATAGTAAAATGGCAAAAAATACTAAAAGAAATAATTTGTTTTTCATTAGCTTTTTATGATAGAAATTTTGAGTAAATGTAGGTATAAAATGTAGAATTACAAATTAAACAGTTTATAAGATTGATGGGTTGATTTTACTATGTTTTCGGTCCTTTCGGGATGTGTATCTGAAATGAAAAGTTGACCAAATTCGTTGTTGTTGACCATTTCAATAATCTTTGCCACACGAGTTTCATCAAGTTTGTCAAAAATATCATCAAATAGTAGAATAGGTTTCTCACCACTTTGTTTTTTTACAAATTCAAACTGTGCTAATTTTAGTGCAATTAAAAATGATTTTTGTTGACCTTGTGAACCAAACTTTTTGATGGGGTAATTCTCGATTTCAAATGATAAATCATCTTTGTGGATACCAACCGATGTATATTGTAATGCTCTATCTCTAGTAATGTTCTGCTCCAACAATGATTTTAAATCATCTGTAAACAAATCACTTTGATAAACCAATTGGACATTTTCAGCGGCATTTGTTATTATTTGGTGGTAATGGTTGAATATTGGCGAAAATTCTTCGAGGAATTTTTTTCTTTTTTCAAAAATCTCATTACCAAGTTCATCAAGTTGTGTGTTGTAAATACTTAATGTTTCCGTTTCAAACACATGATTTAAAGCAAAATATTTTAACAGTGCATTACGTTGGCTAACTGTTTTTTGATATTGAATTATTTTTTGAAGATAACTGCTATCCAGTTGAGATATTACACCGTCTATAAATTTTCTTCTGGTTTCGCTTCCTTCTGTTATGAGGTCAGTATCGGCAGGCGAAATAATCACCATAGGAATAAAACCAATGTGTTCGGAGAATTTATCATAAATTTTACCGTTTCGTTTCAAGATTTTTTTCTGCCCTTTTTTCAGACTGCAAATAATACTTTCGGTACGGTTTTGTTTTTCAAATTCTCCATCAATCACAAAAAAATCTTCACCATGCTTGATGTTTTGTATCGACAATGGGTTGAAATAACTTTTGCCCAATGCTAAATGATGTATCGAATCTAGAATATTGGTTTTCCCAATTCCGTTTTTCCCTACAAAACAATTGATTTTTGCATCAAAGTCAAATTCGATTTCGGAAAAATTCTTATAATTAAAAAGAGATAATCGTTTTAAATGCATTGTCAAAGTTTCTCAACTACTGTAAATTACGCTGTAAACTAACGTATTTTTTTTCTGCATGCAAAATATTGAAAAATATCGATAAAAATCGCTTTTAAATTTCAATAAAAATTTTATTTTTGCGGCTCACTAAATTGAAAATAAATGGCAACGTTTAACAAAAGAGGATACAAAGCACCAAAACCAAAAGAAGAAAAGTTAGATAACAACTATATTGAAGAAGATGTTAATGTAAGTGAAAAAGATAGCACAACAGCAAAAGCTTTTGATGCTTTAGATCAAACGGCTTCTAGAACGGAAGATTTTGTAGCTAAAAATCAAAAATATATTCTTGGTTTTCTTGGAGCAGTAGCTTTGGTTACTATTGGATATTTAGGTTATCAAAAATTTGTTGCTGAACCTAAACAAGATGAAGCAGCTGATGAATTATTCGTTGCTCAGCAAAATTTCCAAAAAGCAGTTGACGGTGATGTAAAAGCAGACTCTTTGTTCAAATTAGTTTTGAATGGTTCTGAAGGTAAATTTGGAGTTTTGAAAATTGCTGAAGAATATTCAGGAACAGATGCAGGAAATCTTGCTAACTATTATGCAGGTATAGCTTATCTAAATACAGGGAAATATGCAAAAGCTATTTCTAGTTTAGAAAAATTCAAATCTGATGATGTAATGTTGAGTACTATTGCAAAAGGTGCTATCGGCGATGCTTTTGCTCAAAAAAATCAACCAAAAGAAGCTTTGGAATACTATGTTAAAGCTGCTGAAGCTAATAAAAATGAGTTTACTACTCCAAGATATTTGTTGAAAGCTGGTAAAACTGCTCTTGCTCTTGGACAAAAAGCAGATGCATTAAAATATTTCACAGAAATCAAAGATAATTATGACAATACTCCAGAAGCTCAATCGGTTGATGGACTTATAGGACTTGCTCAATAATTAGATAAAAAATAGTATTTTTGAAAAGGGTTAAAGATGTATCTTTAATCCTTTTTTATTTAAAAATAAACAACTAATCAATATTAAAATTTATGGCTACTGCTAATAAAAACCTTTCAGAGTATGATAAAACCAAACTTCCAGATGCTTCTGAATATAGATTTGGAGTTGTTGTTTCAGAATGGAATGATAAAATAACAAACGGTTTATTTACTGGAGCACAAACTGCCTTGCTAGATTGTGGAGTGAAACCTGAGAATATTATTAAATGGGATGTACCAGGAAGTTTTGAACTCATTTATGGTGCAAAAAAAATGATTGAAACTCAAAATCTAGATTGTGTCATTACTATTGGTTGTGTCATAAAAGGGGAAACAATGCATTTCGAATT
>ERZ795062.392-NODE-392-length-38106-cov-5.645318_pt1 | contig 38106 bp, 35 predicted proteins | sample MGYA00375146_ERZ795062 | MGnify/ENA primary metagenome ERZ795062 (study PRJEB30191, sample SAMN05720281) | activated sludge metagenome | isolation source: Anaerobic digester | place: USA | collected 2015-07-16 ...
AGTAACAAATTTAGTAGGAATTGCTTACTACGCAAGTAAATTGGGGTTTTTTTGAGTTTTTTGTTGATAACTTATCTCATTTGTTGATAAGAGATGAAAATTATTCGACGAAATGCATGAAAAAATGTGCCAAGCCCTTATTTTACAAAGGATTTATCACCGAAACTAAAACCATTTAGAAGTTCTTTTGATGTCATTTTCTTTTTGCCTGGTATTTGCAAGCTAAGAAGTTCAATGAAACCATTTTTTACAGCTACTTTAATTTCTTTTTTTGATGAAATAACTTGTCCAATATCAAAGTTGTGATGTTCTTCAATTATTTTTGATTCATAAATTTTTATGCTCAATTCTTTTTCTTCATCAAATAATGTTGTCCACGCACAAGGATAAGGCGATAGACCTCTTATTAAGTTATGGATTTCATTTGAAGATTTGTTCCAGTCAATTCGGCAATTATCTTTATTGAGTTTGTAAGCTGTTTTGATTTCTTCTGTTTCTATCTGTGTAGTAGTAATGACTTTATTTTCTTCTATAAGTCTCAATGTATCAATAACCGTTTCACTGCCTATTTTCATTAATCTATCGTGTAGTTGACCAGCATTTTCATTTGGCTCGATTGTGGTTTTTTTGCTCAAAATCATCGCACCTGTATCAATCTTATCATCGATGAAGAAGGTCGTTACACCTGTTTCACTTTCTCCGTTTATTATTGCCCAGTTTATTGGTGCTGCACCTCTGTAATTGGGTAATAATGAGGCATGAAGGTTAAATGTTCCTAGTTTTGGCATTCTCCAAACAACTTCGGGCAACATTCTGAAAGCTACAACCACTTGAAGATTAGCATTCAAATTCCTTAAATCATTCAAAAAGTTTTCATCTTTTAAATTTGTTGGTTGCAAAATTTTTAAGTTTTTGCTCAAGGCATATTCTTTTACAGCCGAATACATGATTTTTTGTCCTCTTCCTGCTGGTTTATCTGGAGCTGTAATAACCGCAACTATTTCATAGTTGTTCTTAATAATTGAGTCCAGAATGCCAACTGCAAAATCTGGAGTTCCCATAAATACGATTCGGAGTTTTTCCATTATAATAATGAATAGGTATTGTTTGTGTTAATTGTAATTTTATCTTCTTCTAGTAGTTCTTGAAGTACAAAGATAACATCGTCTTTAGCAAATCGAGTAATTTTTATAATATCTCTTGAGGAATAAGATTCTTTTTTTAATAAATCTATAATTTTTGATTTTAAGGTATTTTTATCTACAGTTTTGTTTTTAGTGTTTATACAAAAAGAACAAATTCCACAATTTGAATCTGTAGTTTCTCCAAAATAGTTTAACAGTAACCTCGACTTGCATTGTGTTTCGTTCTGTATATAATTCAAAACGGCTTGCAATTGTTCTGTTTTTTGTTTGTTTTGATTTTCAAGATGTTTTGAAATTCTATTCATGGTTAATTCGTCTTCTCTTATTTCATTGAAAGTTATAAGCGAATCATTTGTTCGTATAATCAATTCAATTACATCTCGATCTTTCATCTTCTTCAAAACTTTATTCACTTGTTCTTCTGTAGCACCAGATTTTTTTGAAATTAAAGCTAAGTTCAAAGGCGTAATCAATTCATAAATCCCTGGATAAGTTCTTAAAATATTAGTTATTATTGGTTCATCATTTGGGTTTAAACTGCAATATCTAAGTATTTCTTTTGAAGAAATAATGAATTGTGCTGAGATACTTTCGTTAAACTCTTGAGACAAAGAAATAACACCTTGTCTGTCTAAAAACTGCAAAGTATTGAATGTTCTCAAAGCTGGTAATCCATACTTTTGACAAAACTGATTTAAATTGAATTGGAATTGTTCATCTATACCTTCTCCGTAAGCAATTTGAAAATAGTTATTAAGTTTTTTATACACCAAGTTCAAGAAGCTTTTGTCTGGCAATACAGTTATAAATTGTGTTTCAGCATGAATAATATCTGATGGATTGGTTATGATTACTGCAAAAGATTTTTCACCATTTCTTCCTGCTCTTCCTGCTTCTTGATAATAGTTTTCTATGTTGTTTGGTAGGTGTAGATGGATAACAGTTTTAACATTGGGTTTATCTATTCCCATTCCAAAAGCATTGGTAGCCACTATAATTTTTGCATCTTCATTCATCCATCTATTCATGTGATTTTCTTTGTCTGAAATACTCAATCCGCCATGATAATATGTAGCAGTATAGCCAAGACTATTGAGTTGATTGCTAATATCCACGCAAGATTTTCTATTGGTAACATACACTATTGATGGTTGTGGGTTTTTTGAAAAAATTTGTTCCATCAAATGGTATTTATCTTCGGTTTTAAAAACCATATATGCCACATTTTCTCGTGCAAATGATTTCTTAAATGTTTTAGTGTTTTTAAAATTTAGTTGATGTATGATATCTTCCTGAACTTTGTCTGTAGCTGTAGCAGTAAGAGCTAAAAAAGGAATTTTTGGGAAAAAATCTTTTAGAACAGAAATCTTTAAGTATGCAGGTCTAAAATCATGACCCCATTGCGACACACAATGCGCTTCATCAATTGCTATTAGATTTACAGGCAGATTTTTTATTCGCTCAAGTATCCAGTCGGTTTGAAGTCTTTCAGGAGAAATGTATAGAAATTTATAGTTACCAAACTGGCAATTGTCTAGTAGATTAATGATTTCATCATTGTGAATACCACCAATTAAAGCAATGGCTTTTATCCCTTTTTTTTGGAGATTAGATACTTGATCTTTCATCAATGCAATCAAAGGAGAAACTACTATGCAAATTCCATCCTTCATTAATGCAGGAACTTGAAAACAAATCGATTTTCCACCACCAGTAGGCAACAATGCCATGGTATCATTACCACTCAAAACAGAGTTTATAATATCTTCTTGAAGGTTTCTAAACGCATCATAATTCCAGTATTGTTTGAGGATTTTTTGCGCTTGGCTCATTTGGTGGTTTATCTTAGAATATAAAGATATAAAAAAGAAATTCTATTTCAATTCTGAGAATATAAAATCAATTCTTTCTTCTAGAGTTCCTTTTGGAACTTCAGTTAATTCATACCCATAGTTTTTGTAGGTCTCGTTTAAGTGCTGATAAATCAGTTGGGCTTGTTCAAAGTTTTCATAACGCGCTTCATCACTTTCATAGATTTCTTCCCAAGGTGGAAGAATAAAGACTTTTTGATATTGACTTTCCTTGCAAGCTTGATCGAAAAAAGAAGGATAACTATCGCCAATATAATGCATATAAGCAAGAATATCAGGAATTCCTCTGTCTAAAAAAACAACTTCAGAGTTCATTTGATTGGCTTCCATAAATTGTTTTTTTCTGCCTTCAAGCAATAATTCACTAAACAATAATGGTTTCTCCAAAAAAAGTTGTTCAATGCCTTGTTTTTGAGCTTCAAGTGTAATTTGTCTCGATATTTCTGGCAAACATGTAAAACCTTTATCGATTAATTTATCAATAATGGTAGTTTTTCCAGTTCCCGGACCACCGGTTATAACGACAATTTTTTTCTTCAAGGGAAATTTAAAAAATAAGCCGCAAATTTATTGAAACAGATTATAATCTACATCGACTTTTTGATAATTTTTGCAAATAAATTTTGAATTCAAAAATCTGATTAAAATTATCATTTGACTTGGAATTCAAAACAGATAAATGTTAAGAAGAAATTCTTTAATTTCCCTAAAAAAAGACTTAGGTTTTATATAATCTAAATTCTATGCTGTATATTTGCCTTTATTTGAAATTTAAATGGACAAAAAAACCGAAGAATTCTACAGTAGACTTAGAGAAGAATTGAACAACACCTCTGTTTGGCCGTCGGAATATTTATATAAATTTATTGTACCTACAGATCCAAAAAAAGTAGAAGAAGTTGAAAATGCATTTGACAATATGGGTGCTGTTATGCATACAACACAATCAAAAACAGGAAAATATACGAGTATTTCAATAAATGTAATGATGGAAAGCCCTGAACTTGTTGTTGAAAAATATATTGAAGTTTCAAATATTGAAGGAATAATTTCCCTATAAACATGGAAAAATATACAAAAGAAAAAGCCTCAGATGTCGTTCACTTTTTAGAATATAACTCTGAAAGATCACATTTGATTATTCCAGAATATGGTAGGCATTTACAAAAGCTTATCGATCAGGCTACCGTTTTAGAGGACAGAAATGAAAGAAATAAAGCGGCAAAATACATCATTCAAGTCATGGGAACTTTGAATCCTCATCTTCGTGATGTACCCGATTTTCAACATAAACTTTGGGATCAAATTTTCATCATGTCTGATTTCAAATTAGATGTTGATTCTCCATATCCAATTCCAACCAAAGAAGTTGTAAACCTTAAACCAGAAAAGCTTAATTATCCTCAAAAAAACCCTAAATATCGTTTTTATGGCAACAACATAAAATACATGATTGATGTGGCAAACTCTTGGGATGAAGGCGAAATGAAAAGTGCATTGGTAAAAGTAATTGCTAATCACATGAAAAAATCATTTCTGAGCTGGAATAAAGATACAGTAACTGACCAAGTTATTTTTGAGCATCTCTACGAACTTTCTGACGGCAAATTAAACCTGTTGCAAAGCACAGAAGAATTGTCAAATTCTACTGAATTGATGAGGACGAACAAGAAAATGTCTAATAAGAACATGCCTCAGAAAAAGAAAAATAAAAACGGGAAAAAAGTTTTTCAAAAAAATAACAATCAAAAACAATAATTAGCACAAATAATATTAGCATATGAGCACTTTTAAAATCGAAGGAGGAATTAGACTGAAAGGTGAAGTTATACCACAAGGCGCAAAAAATGAAGCTTTGCAAGTGTTGTGTCCTGCCTTGTTAACCTCTGAAAAAGTTAGAGTAACTAATATTCCAGATATTATTGATGTAAATAAACTAATAGCTTTATTAGGTAATCTGGGTGTTAAAATTCAAAAAAATGGTCCAGGCGATTATACTTTTCAAGCAGATGAAGTTAATGTTGATTATTTAAAAACAGAAGCTTTCAAAAAAGAAGGAGGTAGTCTTCGTGGTTCCATCATGATTGTTGGTCCACTTTTGGCTCGTTTTGGATGTGGTTATATCCCAAAACCTGGTGGAGACAAAATTGGACGTCGTCGTTTAGATACTCATTTTGAAGGATTTATCAATTTGGGAGCTAAATTCCGTTATGAAAGAGAAGATCATTTCTATGGTGTTGAATCCAAAGGACGATTAAAAGGAACATACATGTTGCTCGATGAAGCTTCAGTAACTGGAACGGCAAACATTGTTATGGCAGCAGTTTTAGCCGAAGGAACAACTACAATTTACAACGCAGCTTGTGAACCTTATTTGCAACAATTGTGTAAAATGTTGAACTCAATGGGTGCAAAAATCACAGGTGTTGGTTCCAATTTATTGACTATAGAAGGCGTCGAAAAACTTGGTGGATGCGAGCATAGAATTCTTCCAGACATGATTGAAATTGGTTCATGGATAGGACTTGCAGCGATGACAAGAAGTGAAATTACTATCAAAAATGTGTCATGGGAAAATCTCGGTGTGATACCAAATGTTTTTAGAAAACTAGGGATTACAATAGAAAGAAAAGGCGACGATATTTATATTCCTTCACATGAAAAAGGTTATGAAATCAAAACAGATATTGACGGTTCTATATTAACTATTGCTGATGCACCTTGGCCAGGATTTACTCCAGATTTATTGAGCATTGTTTTGGTTGTTGCAACTCAGGCAAATGGAGATGTATTAATCCATCAAAAAATGTTTGAAAGCCGTTTGTTCTTCGTGGACAAACTGATAGATATGGGAGCAAAAATTATGCTTTGTGATCCACATAGAGCTGTAGTTATGGGACACAACTTTAAATCACAACTAAAAGCAACTACCATGTCATCTCCAGATATTCGTGCTGGAATTTCATTATTAATTGCGGCGCTTTCGGCAAAAGGAACTTCTACCATTCAAAACATTGAACAAATTGATAGAGGTTACGAAAGGATTGATGAAAGATTAAGAGCTTTAGGGGCAAATATTGTTAGAGTTTAATTTAATAAATCATTAATATTTAAAAATCCAAATTCCAATTCTTGAACAAAGAATTGGAATTTGGATTTTTTTATAAATAGTAAAGTTGTTTTTTCTTAAAAATTAAGACCAAACATTATTCCATCGCCTTGAAAACCATCTTGATAAGAGCGAACATAATCAATTCTTAAAATTCTAAATTTTCCAAAACCTAAATTACTCAACCCAAGCGAAAACTCTTGATAAGGCTTTCTATCAGGAATGGCAAGATTTTTAAATCCTAACATTAGTCTTGATTGAAGTTTGTTCAACAAAGGAATTTTGTTCATAATGAAACCTTTATCATTATGCTCTAAATGAGTTTCAAAATAGCTGTCATTTGTACTTGCTGAATAATATGGCAATAAATTGAACGAATTAGTATAAGAAGTTCCCATCATTACATGAGTTTCATTGCCGTTAAAATGTTTATAGTCGGCAAATGAAATACCATCAGCATTGAAAAACTTTCCAGCTTTCATGTTGATTTCGGTGATACCTTTATTACCTAGAGTTAAATTATAAAGAACTCTGGCCGATAGTTTGTCAAAGTTGTAATAGTCTTCATTTCCTGCAAAGCCTTTTTCATAACCAAGTAATAGTGTTGGATATTTATCATTTCCTAGATTATGTTTTCCGTCAGGTCGAGTGATATATTCCTGACCGAATTTTATCCTTGCCACAACATTTAATTTGGCTAAATTATGTTTGACTAAAGCAGGAGTAAACTGGTCTAATGGTAGCAAAGGATTGTTTGAAGTATATAAATCATCGTTTTTAATAACGGTATAGTCTGTGGTGTTAAAAAGCGGTTTTCGCTCAGCATATTCAACCGTTGCACTCATATTTAAACCATTAAAAACTTCTCTAGAAAAAGTTGCCGTTGCAAAATTTTTCTCATACAACTTCATATAATTATCCTTGAAAAACAATGTGCTCACGGTGTTTACAAGTTTTGTGATAGGTTCTTCTGGATTAAATTGGACCGCAGAGTTTCCTCCAAAAAATGACAAATATGACTTTGTTTTATTATCTAATTTTGCCGAAAAATATGCCGTTGGTCTTAACGCTTCATCTGAGAAGCCATAGGCAACATTCGAACCAAATTGATAATATGTTTTTTTGTCTTCATTATTTTTAAAATAACTTAAACCAATGCTTGTATTCCAACCTTGAACTGTGTTGAAACCAGTATTCAATGCTGGACCATTATAGTTTATTGACCATTTTTTATAAGAATTCGAATAGGAATAACCATTTAAAATATCTGTGATGCTAAATTTATTTTTTTTCGCATCAATAGAATCCAAATAGACTTTTGATTTTTTCTTCTCCTGAAGCGCATCTTTTTTTGCATAATCATTCAATTCTTCATCGGTCAACGGAACTGGACGAATGGTTTGCCAAAAACTATCTTCTTTCTTGTTAGCATTTTCTTCAAAGCGAATTACTTCGGCTGTAAATGTTTTTTTCTCGAACTTCTCAGGAAACTCAAAATTTGAAAATACATAAGTAAATCCGCCAGACATGTTGATACCAAACATACCTGCATCAAAGTCTAAAGTCTGTGTGCTTTTTGCCCAAACTTTTGTGTTGCTGTTATAACTAAAACTTTGTTTTAAGTTCAAGGTGTTCAACGCTGGGTTTTGCATTTGTTTACCTGTAAGCGTAACATCTACAGCATATATTGCATAAGTATCATCAACAATATAAATGTATCCTGACATTACTGGCTCAGTTTCTCGACGAGGAATGATTTTTATTTTATTGATTTGTTGACGATTTTCGGTGAAAAAAGAACCTTCGAATTTATATTTATAATAGTTAAAAGCATTATCAGCAATTGGAGAAACTATATTGGCATCAAATTCCAGATAATTGTCATAAAAATCAAAATTGGCAGATGAAGCATTATTAAAGCTGAATCCATTATCTTTTCCGCTTACTTTTGATGCAATAATTACCTCTTTCAGTTTATCTGGTTTTTGAAAAGTAACCTTCGAAACCGTTTCAGATAAATATAAAATACCACTTCGAGTAGAATCAATTACTTCATCAAAGAAATCAAGCTTTTGTCCCAAAATGGTTTTGGGTAAATTTTTCACTCTAAAAATTCCTCTTGAATAAAAATCGGCAGTATATCGTGCTGTTTTTGATGAGTTATCTTTTTTGTTCTTTATGGCATTTCTAATGATTTCATTAGCTGGATTATCGGCTTTGTTTACAACCACTTCGTTCAGCGATATTTCCTCTTCAGATAAAATAACCTCAATGGGTTGCATGTTTTGGCTAACCTCTACAACTTGTTTGGCAGTTTTAAAACCAAGATATTGAAAGATGATAATGTGTCTTCCGGGTGTTTTAATGTTGAGTTCAAATTTCCCTAAATCGTTTGTAGTTGTTGCATTATAAGTGTTTTCCTCAAAAATGTTTACAAACGGCAGCGGTTTTCCAGCAACATCTTTTACAACACCTTTAATTTGAGATTGAACAGCAAAGGCAAATAATAAAAATAAAAGCGTAAAGTTTTTTTTCATGGGAGATAATTTAAGTTTTAGATATAGACGATTAAAAAGTTAAAATGGTTGCATCAACTACAAAAATGATTGTAAAGCTAATGCATAACTTTTCATCCCAAAACCAATTATTATTCCTTTAACATTTGCCGAAATAAATGAATGATGTCTAAAATCTTCTCTAGCAAAAGTATTGCTGATGTGAACTTCAATAGTAGGTGTGGTTATAGCTTTTACAGCATCACCAATCCCGACAGAAGTATGTGTATAAGCTGCAGCATTCAATATGATACCATCATAACTAAATCCAACTTCTTGAATTTTATTGATCAATTCACCTTCAATATTACTTTGAAAATATTCCAATTCAACCATCGGAAAATCCAATTTTAATTGATTGAAATAATCTTCAAAAGTTTCACTGCCATAAATTTCAGGTTCTCTTTTGCCTAACAAATTCAAGTTTGGTCCGTTGATGATAATAATTTTCATGGAAAGTATTTTGAGTAAAAATAAAAAACCGTTGTCTATTCAACAACGGTTTTAGTATAAAGTTTTGGAATTTTTAAAATCTATAACCAAGCGAAAGTTGAATTACTGAATTTTTGACTTCTGCGTCTTTGGTAGTATCTGTCAATCCAACTACATACCTGGCTTGGGCAAAAATATTTTTAGAGAAATTAACACCCAAACCACCACAAGCTGCAAAATCAAAAGATTTCGTTTCGAAGGTGTTCGAAACATTGTCATTTACTAGAAAAGCAAATTGTGGACCAACATCTAAACTGAGTTTGTCTGTAATCAAATAGAACTTTGCTAGCACAGGCACTGTGACATAATCAAACTTGATATCATCAAATGCATCTGATTTTGCTCCTTGCGACGAATAAAGTATTTCGGGTTGAATGGAAAGGTTTTGTAAAGCTTTTATTTCAATTACGCCGCCAAAGTGAAAACTTGTTAATCCGTCAAAACCATCTGCATCGGTACCTGTTAGGTTGGCAAAATTAGCACCAGCCTTTATCCCGAATTTTAAAAATTGTGCATTTAAACTATTGAATGCAAAAAAGATAACGATTAATAAAATTGATTTTTTCATAATGAGATTTTTTTATAATTAACGAAAATACTTTACTATTTATTGTACTTAAAATAATCGGCTGAAATATTTTTGTTAATAAACTTGTTAATAACTGTAATACTGATGATATTTCTTAAAGATTTTTGTTATAAATTTGTTCTAATAATTTTAAAATTAAACAAACATGAAAAAAATTATTTTAACTGTAGCTGCGGTTTTTGCTTTTGGTTTAGCAAACGCACAAGATGGTAAATTCAAGGTAGGAGCTCATTTCGGTTTACCAATGGGTGATATCAAAGATGGTTATTCTTTAAATGTTGGAGTTGATGCTGCTTACATGTGGTCGATTTCTGATGATTTCACTGCTGGTATAACAACAGGTTATTCAACTTATTTAGGTAAAGAATATGATATCGCTGGATTTACTGTAAAACCAGATAATTATTCTGTTATTCCATTGGCTGGTACAGGTCAATATTCTTTTTCAGATAAATTCTTCGGAGGTTTAGATTTAGGTTATGCTATTGCTATTGCACCAAGTGGAGCTGACGGAGGTTTATTATATCAACCAAAAGTTGGTTACCAAACTGAAAAAATTGAAGTTTACCTTGGTTACAAAGGAATTTCTTCAAACGGAAGCACTGCTTCATCACTTAATTTAGGTTTGAACTATAAATTCTAATTAAGAATTTTATTTTATAAAGAACCTCTCAATTTTGAGAGGTTTTTTTATTGCAGTTCATTTTGTTACTTTGTATTATGAGTTGGGAAAAGTATTTGAAAAGCTTTCAGCATTATTTAAAAATTGAAAGAGGTTTGTCAAAAAACACTATAGACAATTATACTTTCGATATCGAAAAGCTTTGCTTTTTTTTGACTGATAATCAAATAGATATTTCCCCCATAAAAATTAATGATGAGGTATTGCAACAGTTTGTTTATGAAATTTCTAGAACTGTAAATCCACGTTCTCAATCTAGAATAATATCAGGTCTTAAGAGCTTTTTCAATTATTTGATTTTTGAAGATTATAGAACTGATAATCCAATGGAATTGATTGAAACTCCAAAAATTGGTAGAAAGTTGCCAGACACATTATCGTTGAACGAAATCGATAAGCTGATCGAAGCTATTGATTTATCAAAACAAGAAGGACATAGAAACAAAGCCATTATAGAAACACTTTATAGTTGTGGGCTTAGAGTTTCTGAGTTGGTTTCATTAAAAATTTCAGACTTGTTTTTTGATGAAGGATTTATAAAAGTTACCGGAAAAGGAAATAAACAAAGATTTGTTCCAATTGCTAAATCTACTCAAAACTTGATTGATATTTATAGAAAAAACATAAGAAATCATTTGCAAATTAATAAAAAAGATGAAGATACTCTATTTTTAAACAGAAGAGGAAAACAACTCACAAGAGCCATGATTTTTACAATTATTAAAAATTTGGCGGAAGCTATTAACCTAAAAAAAAATATAAGTCCACACACTTTAAGACATTCATTTGCAACGCATTTGCTTGAAAATGGAGCCGATTTGAGAGCTATACAAATGCTTCTTGGACACGAGTCAATTACAACTACTGAAGTTTATGTTCACGTAGATAGAACACATTTAAAACAAGTGTTAGATGCATTTCATCCGAGAAAATTGTAGCTTGTCGATTTTTTTTATATATTTGGCTTGTCAAAGTAATTTCCCCAAAGTTATTTGACAGCAAATTAACCAAACTTAACCGACTATGATAATTAATCCATCTCTTCAGAGAAAGATTAATCTGGAAAATGAAATGTCTTACAAGAAACTCTTGTCAAGACTACCCGATTTAATTTTCCAATTAACCTATACAAAAAACGGTCAAATTGTCTTTCCTTTCTTCAATAAAGCTGTTATTGATTATTTTGAGTTATCCAAAGAAGAAATTAGAACGTTTAATATTTCTTCCATATTTAAAAGCAAAATCTATGAATCTGATTTTTTGCAATTATTAGAATCTGTAGAGCAATTGAACAATTTGGATAGTAGTTGGTCATTCGAGTTTAGAGCAGTTCTACCAACAAAAGGTTTAAGATGGTTCAAGGCAGTTGCTAATGTTGAGAAGTCAATAGATGATGAAATCACGCTTTTTGGTAGAATGACAGATATTACAGAAGAAAAAGAAAAGGAAATACATCTAAAACTATCCGAAGAGCGTTTTCAATTTGCCTTGGAAGCTTCTACCAATGGAGTTTGGGATTTGGATATAAAGAATGATAGAGTTTTCTATTCTTCTCAATCTATGAAAATGCTCGAATTTGATGAAGCAGATATAATAGATACACATCAAAAATGGGATGAAAGAATACACCCAGATGACTTAGACGATTACCAATCTGCATTTAATAAGCATTTGTTAAACGAAACACCGTTTTATGAAAATGCAAAAAGAATGCTTACCAAGACAGGTAAGTATAAGTGGATTTTGAGTAGAGGTAAAATTATTGAAAGAGATGATAAAGGATTTCCCATCAGGTTAACAGGAACTCATACAGATATCACTGAACTTAAGCAACAAGAAAAGAAATTGTTGCAAACACTGGAGATTATTAATGAGCAAAATGGTCGATTAATGAATTTTGCTCACATAGTTTCACACAATCTGAGTTCGCATACTAGTAATTTTAAAATGCTTTTAGATTTAATAGAAGAAGAGAAAGATACAGGTACAATAGCTGAAATACATAATCATTTACGAACTTCTTCTAATGCGCTATCGCAAACAATTGAACATTTAAAAGAACTAGTAGATATCAATACAGGAGTAGTTCAAAAAAAGGAAAATTTAAATTTGAATTTGTATTTAAACAAAGTATTGTCAGTTTTGAGCGAAGAGATAAGTAACAACAAAGTGAAAATTTATAATAAAATTCCAAAAGATTACAATGTTTCATTTAACCCTTCATATTTAGAAAGTATTTTGCTTAATTTTACAACAAACGCAATAAAATACTCTCATCCTGATAGAGTGCCAGAAATAAATTATGATTTAAAATCAGACAAAGGGAAAACTTTATTAGAAATAAGAGATAATGGGCTAGGAATTGACATGGAAAAATATGGACAAAAATTATTTGGCATGTATAAAACGTTTCATAACAATACAAACGCCAGAGGAATAGGATTATTTATAACAAAAAACCAAATTGAAGCAATGGGAGGAAAGGTCGAAGTTGAGAGTAAAGCAAATGTAGGTACAACATTTAAAATCTATTTTAACAATGAAATTTAGTGATGTTTTTGTAGTTGATGACGACAAAATTTTTCATTTTATCATCAAAAAGCTTTTGCTAAGTAATAACATTAATGTTGAACCAAGTTTCTTTGAGAACGGACTATTAGCTCTAGAAGGAATTCAAAATAAAATGAATAAAGGAGAAAATCCTCCAGATTTGATTTTGCTAGATATTAATATGCCAATACTAGACGGTTGGCAATTTCTTGAAGAGTTCAAAAGAATTAAAAGCAAAATAGCCAAAGAAATTACCATTTATATTGTAAGTTCATCAGATAACAAAGCTGATTTGAATAAAGCTAAAGAATATCAAGAAGAAGTCTCAGATTATTACTTGAAGCCAATGACAGTTGACGATTTACATGAGATTTTCTACAAATAAAAAAAGCAACCAATTTGGTTGCTTTTTTTATTGAATATAAATAATTTTTCCTCTTTTATTTAGCTATATTGACTGATCGAGTTTCTCTGATTACAGTAATTTTTACTTGACCAGGATAAGTCATTTCTGTTTGAATTTTTTGTGAAATATCAAAAGATAGGCTTGCCGCCATTTCATCAGATACTTTTTCACTTTCAACAATAACTCTCAATTCTCTACCAGCTTGAATTGCATAGGCGTTTTTAACTCCATGAAAACCAAAAGCAATATTTTCTAAATCTTTAAGTCTTTGAATATATGAATCCAATACTTGTCTTCTTGCTCCAGGTCTTGCTCCAGATATAGCATCACAAACTTGAATAATTGGTGAAATTAAATATTTCATTTCGATTTCATCATGGTGAGCACCAATAGCGTTACAAACTTCTTCTTTCTCACCATATTTTTCTGCCCATTGCATACCCAATAAAGCGTGAGGTAAATCACTTTCTGTATCAGGAACTTTACCTATATCGTGAAGTAAACCTGCACGTTTTGCTAGTTTTACATTCAAGCCTAATTCTGCTGCCATTATACCACATAGTTTTGCAACTTCTCTTGAGTGTTGCAAAAGATTTTGGCCATAGGATGAACGATACTTCATTCTACCAACAATTTTAATCAATTCAGGATGTAATCCATGAATTCCTAAATCGATTACTGTTCGTTTTCCTACTTCAATTATTTCGTCCTCAATTTGCTTAGCCGTTTTTGCAACAACTTCTTCAATTCTTGCTGGATGTATACGTCCATCAGTAACTAATTTGTGCAATGATAGTCTAGCAATTTCTCTTCTAACAGGATCAAAACAAGATAAAATAATAGCTTCAGGAGTATCATCAACAATGATTTCTACACCTGTTGCAGCCTCAAGCGCACGAATGTTTCTTCCTTCACGGCCAATAATTCTACCTTTCACATCATCAGATTCAATATTGAAAACAGATACACAATTTTCAACGGCTTCTTCTGTTCCAACACGTTGAATAGTGTTGATGATGACTTTCTTGGCTTCTTGTTGAGCTGTTAGTTTTGCTTCCTCGATAGTGTCTTGAATGTGAGCCATTGCTTTGGTTTTTGCTTCGGCTTTTAGACTTTCTACCAATTGTTCTTTTGCTTCATCTGCAGATAGACCCGAAATAACTTCAAGTTGTTCTACTTGGCTTTTGTGAAGCTTATCAACTTCTTGATGTTTCTTTTCTAGCATATCAAGTTTTGCTTGATATTCTTTTGTTTTTGCTTCGTAATCGTCGTTGACTTTTTTGGCTTTAGCCAACTCATTCGATACTTGCGATTCTTTGTCTCTAATTCTTTTCTCGACTTCAGCAATTTTTTTGTCTTTGGACAAAATTTCTTTTTCGTGTTCAGATTTTAGTTCAAGAAATTTTTCTTTGGCTTGAAGTAATTTGTCTTTTTTGATATTTTCTGCTTCTTGATTAGCATCTTTTAAAATTGAAGATGCTTCTTTTTTTGCATTTTTTATCAAATTAGAAACGTTACTTTTTTCCAAAAACTTTGCTATCCCAAATCCTCCACCAAGGCCTAAAATTGCGGCGAGTACTATAAATGTAATTTCCATGGTTGTATAAAAATTTTTAAATAAAAAAAGCCTACATTAGATGAATGCATAAACTCGTATGGACAAGTTTTGAGCTAACTCGCTGTTCAAACTTCCTCTAATTACTAAGGCATGTTTTAGTAGCGACGATTTACTCATTTTAATTTGTTAGTGTTGAGTTTACCAATTAAAAACTAATGTAGGCAGTGTCTTAATTCTATGTGTATGAACGTGTTATTTTTCTAAACTTTTATTCAATAATTCGTTGATTTGTTGCAATTTGTCCAATGAATTTTTGTCAACTGCAACAGTATCTATTTGCTTTTGTTCAACTTGCGCAGCAAACTGTAATGCACACATAGCTAGTACATCTTGCTTGTCTCTTACTGCATAGTTCTCCTCGAATTGCTTAATCATTCCATCTATTTTTTTTGAAGCACTACGCAAACCTTCTTCTTGCGATGTATCAACCGTTAGCGGATAAACTCTATCCGCAATAGATATTTTTATTTTAAGCTTTTCGCCCATAGTTCATCAATCTGATAGTTGAGCAATACAATAATCTATTTCTCTTATCAACGAATTTATTTTGAGTTTAGTATCTCTTTTATTTTCTTCACTGCCTAATAATGAGTTAACAATTTTGAGCGATTCGATTTCTGATTTCAAGTTTTGGATTTCTAAAACTTGATTTTTAATCAGTTCTTCAGATTTTTTTAATTCATTGGTTAACAAATCATTTTTACGTTGTAAATCTTGTTTTTTTTCTGCAAGTTTTACAATTTTTTGTTCAACCGAAATTAATATTTCTGAAAATTCACTCATCTGTTGTCAACAACATTTCATAATTCACAAAGTTAGCATTCTATTTTATTATAGCAATAGTTTTTATTTTTTATTTGAATGTTTTTTGTTAAAATCTTCTAACTTTTTGTAAATAAAAGATTTGTGTTGTTTTATAAACCTGTAATTTATTGCTTACTTTTTATTACATTAGCAAAAATGCTGAAGAGTTATGAAATTATTCTTTTTATTTCTTTTTTTTCCATTGTATATCTATTCTCAAACAAGCTATCCAAAAGATTATTTTGTTTCACCTCTTGATATACCACTTCAATTATCAGGAAATTTTGGCGAACTAAGACCTAATCATCTTCACTCTGGATTTGATTTTAAAACATTACAAAAAGAAGGACTAAATGTAAAAGCAGCAGCATCTGGTTATGTTTCAAGAATTAAAATATCAGAGTCTGGATATGGAAAAGCAATATACATAACGCATCCAAATGGTTTTACTACTGTTTATGGGCATCTTCAATCGGGTTATGGAAAATTTGAAAACAAAATAAAAGAGTTGCAATACAAAGCGCAATCATATGAAATAGATGTTCTGCTAGAACCCAATGAACTCGTTGTTGACAAAGCGGAGTTGATTGCTTTCTCTGGAAATACTGGTGGTTCTGATGGTCCACATCTTCATTTTGAAATTAGAGATACACAATCAGAAAAAATCATAAATCCGATGTTTTTTGGTTTCGATTCTGTAATTGCTGACACGAAAAAACCAAATGTTACTTCACTAATTGTTTATCCAATTACGGATAGTACAAAGGTTAATCAATCAAAAATTCCAATTGCTTTAGGTTTATATCAGCAAAAAGATGGTTCCTATCTTGCCGAAAAAGTTGGAGCCAATGGTAAAATTGGTTTTGGAATAATTTCAACAGATTATGATAACGTTTCTTGGAATGGGAATGGGATATATAAAGCTGAAGTATCTATTGATGGGATGAAAACATTTAGTTATTGTTTCAATACATTTTCATTTGATGAAACAAGATTAGTGAACGCTTTAATCGATTATGAACGTTATAAAAAATTAAAGCAAAGGGTTCAAAAATTATTTATGCAAAAAGTTTACCCGTTAAGTATTATCAACAGTAATCAATACAATGGTATAATTACAGTTTCTCCAGCTTTTAGAAAAAATATTGTATTAGAAGTTTCTGATTTTGCTGGAAATACTACAAAAATTGATATTCCTGTTGAATATTCCAATGAAACTGTAGTGGTTGATCCGCCAAAATTGAAATCAAAATATTTTATAAAATCAACTAGAGAAGCCATATTTTCTAAAGAAAATGTAACGGTTAGTTTCCCCGAAAACACTTTTTACCAAGATTTTGAAATGAATTTTGATGTAAAAGACTCTGTTTTACAACTTCATCAAGATGTTGTTCCAGCCTTCAAAAACTTTGCTATTTCATTTGTTGACAGTACATCAACGATTGATGATAAAAAATTTATTGCCTACCATAACGGAAAAAAATGGACATATTGCACAACAAAATATGCCAATAATACGTTTACTACCTATCAAAAAACTTTAGGTCAATATCAATTGATGAAAGATGTCACTAGCCCAAAAATTTCGATTACCAAAGACATCAACGGAAAATGGATTTCAGACCAAAAAGAGTTGAAATTTATTGTTTCAGATGATTTGTCAGGAATAAAAACCTACAATGGATATATTAATGGAAAGTGGATTTTGCTAGAATATGAAAGCAAAACAAAAACACTAAAACATGCTTTTTCTGATGGAGTAGTAGATGAAGGAAAAAACGATTTAAAAGTTATAGTTACTGATAATGTTGGAAATTCTACTATATTTGAAACACAATTTTTTAGAAGTCAAAAACCTTAAATAAACAGTTTGAAAGCAAAATTTATCCTCCCGATTTTATTTTTAATATTTTCCATAAAAGCATTTTCTCAAAATGCAACAGCCAAAGTTGCCGGAATTGTTCTAGACGAGAAAAACCAACCTGTAGAAGGCGTAAATGTGAGTTATTTGTCGAAATCGGTATCTACAAATGCAGATGGTTTTTATACAATTACCGTTCCTGCTAATCAAAAAGTGGTTTTAATTTTTACGCATGTTTCATTAAAAAAAATAACAGCAACACTACAATTAAAACCTGATGAGAATTTTGAATTTCATGTGGCAATGAGTGAAAATGCTGAGCAACTCAATGATGTTGTTATTACAAATAACAGAAGAAGAGTTCAAGGAATTACAACTTTAGAACCTGAAACTGTTAGAAAAAATCCAAGTGCAAATGCTGGAATTGAAAGTGTTTTAAAAACATTTGGAGGTGTAAGTGGTAATAACGAGTTAAGTTCTGGTTATAATGTTCGTGGTGGAAATTATGACGAGAATTTGGTTTATGTAAACGAAATAGAAGTATATCGTCCGTTTTTAATTCGTTCTGGACAACAAGAAGGATTGAGTTTCACGAATACAGATATGGTTCAAAATGTAGATTTTTCTGCTGGTGGTTTTCAAGCAAAATATGGTGATAAATTGTCATCTGTGTTAGACATCACCTACAGAACTCCAAAGAAATTTGCATTGGCTGCCGAAGCTAGTTTTCTAGGAGGAAGTCTTACTGCTGATTTTGTTTCTAAGAATAAAAAATGGTCTAATATCACAGGAGTTCGATTCAGAGATAATTCACTTTTGGTAAACAGTCAAGAAACACAAACAAATTATCGTCCAACTTTCATTGATGTTCAATCGATTGTTAATTTCAACCCAAACAATAAATGGAATTTTAGCCTTTTGGGTAATGCTTCTCAAAACAAATACAATTATCAACCGTTAACTCGTCAAACAAATTTTGGAACAATTGATGAGCCAATAGCGTTACAAGTTTATTATGAAGGACAAGAAAAAGATAAATATCAAACACTTTTTGGTGCTTTCAAAACAGTTTTCAATTCAAATGAAAACAATATTTATAAACTAATAACTTCTATTTATCACACACAAGAGCAAGAATACTATGATATTGATGCGGCATACTACCTAGGCGAAGTAGATACAAATATTGGTTCAGAAACTCTTGGCGAAGTCACATTCAATCGTGGAATTGGCTCTCAACTCAATCATGCTAGAAATGATTTAGACGCTTTGATTGTAAATGCTGAAGTAAAAGGAACACATTTTATAGATTTTAAAAAACATCAAATTGATTGGGGAATAAAATATACTCGCGAAAGTATTCGAGACAGAATTGTAGAATGGGAAGTGATTGACTCTGCTGGTTTTTCTATAAATCCACCAATTATCGATTTGCCAAACAATGATCAACCTTATCATCCATATATTGGTCCATTAGTTCCTTATCAAAACATTAGAGCTACAAATTTTGTAGATATTGATAGAATTTCTGGTTATGCTCAATGGAGTTTTAAAGACCAAATAGGAACAAGTGATTATTGGATAAATGCTGGTGTTAGAATGCATAATTGGAAAGTTTCTGGCGATGGAATTGACAATGCAAAAAGCCAAACTGTTTTCAGCCCAAGAGTTCAATTTACCTTAAAACCCGATTGGGACAAAAAAGATATGCTTTTCCGATTGGCTGTTGGGTATTATCATCAACCACCATTTTACAGAGAGCTAAGAGACTCTCTGGGAATTGTTCGTCCAAATGTGAAAGCACAGCAATCCATACATTTTGTATTGAGCAATGATTATAATTTTAAAATGTATAATAGGAATTTCAAAATGGTGACAGAGTTGTACTATAAATCAATGACAGACATCAATACTTATACTCTCGAAAACGTAAGAATAAGATATAGAGCTAATAATGATGCTGAAGCCTATGCTTATGGATTGGATATGCGATTGAATGGAGAATTTGTTCCTGGAACAGAGTCTTGGTTAAGTTTTGGTTATATGAAAACAGAGGAAAATTATAAGGACAAAGGTTTTATAGCTAGACCAACAGACCAAAGATTGAAATTTGGAATTCTATTTCAGGATTATATGCCAAATTTACCCAACATGAAACTCTATCTAAATTTGGTTTACAATACAGGTTTGCCTGGAGGTTCGCCTTCCTATGCTGATGCATATAAATACCAATCACGTTTAAGAGATTATAGAAGAGCTGATGTTGGATTTTCTTATGTTCTTACCGAAAAAAATAATGAAAGACCTGACGGACATTGGTTGAAAAAATTCAATGACTTGTCAATAGGTTTCGAAATTTTCAACCTATTCAACAATCAAAATGCAATTACTAATACATGGGTTCGCGATGTTTATACTAAAAATCAATATGGAATCCCTAACTATATGACAACGCGAGTTTTTAACGTTAAACTTACAGCTAGATTATAGAAAAATATGTATTTTTGAAATTCAATTAATTCATTTATGAAAAACATTTTTTTCTTTCTGATGGTAAGTTTAGCTTTTGTTTCATGTAAAAAAGAAGAACAAGAAAAACCAAAGGTTAGCTACGATACTCCAGTTAAAAATTCAGAAAAACCAGTTGCTGATACAAGTAAAGTAGCCATAGCTGATTTACCAATTCATCTGGCTGGAACAAATGTTTTAATTTTCCCGATAGGTAATGTTACAGCAGTAAAAAAATCAAGTTATTCAAGAGGAGAAGCAATGCCAAGTTATACCATTTCAAATTATGGTGAATATGAAATTACAGGTTTTTTAAGCAATTTAAAGTTTAGAGAAATAGGTAAAGATACTATCTACTCGCTTACAGATAAGCCAGTTGTGATACAGAGAGCAACTTTTTTGAAAGAATTTGCAGAAAAGTCTAAACAAAATTTGATGTTGTATGTTTTAAGTGATTTGGATACCAATAAAGATTCAAAGCTTGATGACAATGATATAAAATCACTATACATAAGCACCGTTGATGGTAAAAATTTCAAAAAATTATCGCCTGATTTTGGAGAACTCATCGATTGGAATTTTGTTCAATCTACTTCATCTATTTACTTCAGAATTGTAGAAGATAGTGATAAAAATGGAGAATTTGAAACAGGAGATAAAATAAGATATTTTTCGGTAAATCTTTTGGGAAAAGAACTAAAAGCAGAAGAATATTTCCCTGTTTAAATTTCATTCAAGGTTGAATACTTCTTCAAAATCCTAATACAAAATACATCAAGTAAAATTTTTTTGGAAAGGTTTTTACTCAAATGACTGCATCGATACTAATCTAGCATACATTCCGTTTTTAGCAAGCAATTCATCATGAGTTCCTTGTTCTACAATTTCGCCTTTTTGCATCACCACAATTCTATCTGCTTTTTGAATAGTAGAAAGTCTATGCGCAATAACAATTGAAGTTCTATTTTGCATCATGTTTTCGAGTGCTTGCTGAACCAATCTTTCACTTTCTGTATCTAGTGCCGAAGTTGCTTCGTCCAAAATCATAATAGGAGGATTTTTCAAAACAGCTCTAGCAATTGACAATCTTTGTTTTTGTCCACCAGAAAGTTTGTTACCACTATCGCCAACATTTGTGTGAATACCACTAGGCAAATCTTTTACAAATTCATAAGCATTAGCAATCTTAAGTGCTTCAATGATTTCATCATCGGTAGCATCTGGCTTGCCAAGGGAAATGTTTCCTTTTATAGTGTCATTAAAAAGAATTGAATCTTGAGTTACTAATCCCATCATATCACGAAGGGATTTTAGTTGAATATTTTTGATGTTGATATCGTCAATCTTTACTTCACCTTCATTAACGTCATAAAAACGGGTTAACAAGTTGGCAATAGTACTTTTCCCCGAACCTGATTGACCAACCAATGCAATAGTCTTTCCCTTTGGAATTTCCAATGAAAAGTTTTTCAAAACATTTTCATTCTCATAACGGAAATTAATATTTTCTAAGTCTATTTTTTCGTTAAAAGAAGTTTTTTCAACGGCATTTTCGGCATTAACTATAGTGTTTTCTTGCTCCATCAATGTAAAAACACGTTCTGCTGCAGCTAATCCAGTCTTTACTTGATAGGAAGCTTTTGAAATGGCTTTTGCAGGTGTCAAGATGGTATAAGCTAAAGCAATATAGGTTATAAAAGTGGCAGATGATAAAGATTTTTCTTCAACAACCAGTTGAGCTCCAAACCAAAGCAGTGTTGCGATAGTGACAATTCCCAGAAATTCACTCAATGGTGAAGCTAGGTTATTTTTGTTACCAATACTGTTACTTAATCGAAGTAGGCGATTGATAGAGGAATTGAATTTTTCAGTAAAAGAGTTTTCTGCATTGTAACTTTTTACCACTTTCAGTCCGGCAAGTGTTTCATCTAGAATGGAAATAAAAATTCCGTTTTCTTGTTGAGCTTTGACCGATTTAGCTTTTAAATTTTTCCCAACTCGCGAAATAATAATACCAGAAATTGGAATAAAAGCAATTACAAAAAGTGTCAACTTTGCACTAATGACAAACATGGTGATGATAGAAAAAAGGATTGTAAGTGGTTCTCTAACAACCAATTCTAGAATTTGAAAAAAAGAATTTTGAACTTCATTGATGTCTCCAAGCATTCTAGCCATTACATCACCTTTTCTTCTTTCTGAGTAATAAGAAACAGGAAGATGAATGATTTTGTTGTACAATTTTTCCCTAATATCTCTCAAAACTCCAGTTCGCAGTCTAGTTACATGATAGGATGCGAAATAGTTTGTAATATTTTTTAAAAAAGCAGTCGAAATTATTATTGATATCACAAAAAGCAAAGCCCATTTTAATCCGTTTTCTTCGGTAAGCATTGTGATTTTATAATTTAAAAAATCTTCTGCATAGGACTTTAGATGAACAAAACCATCGTATTTTGGTTCTTCATAAATTTTTTCAGTGTCTCCAAAAAGAACTTTTAAAGTAGGTATCATCGATACCATCAAGAGAACAGAAAACAAAGCATAAAAAATGTTGAAAACCACATTCATATAAACGTGGTTTTTATATTTTTTTACAAAAGGTAATAACTTTTTTAGATTAGCATCCATTAGTCGAGCTTCATTTCCTTAATAATTCTTTCAATTTTTGAATTTAAAAATGTTTCAGCTTCTTTAATTTCATTTTTACTTTCAATTTTACAATTTACACTGAAATAGAATTTAATTTTTGGTTCAGTTCCGCTTGGTCTTGCGCAAATTTTTGTTCCATCTTCTAGATAATAAATTAGAACATTAGATTTTGGAACTGTAATTTCAAATTCCACATCATTGATAAAATCTCTTCCTTTAGACGATTGATAATCTTCTACGCAAACTACTCTTTGTCCATTGATTTCAGTAAGAGGATTTTCTCTGAGGTCAATCATCATTTGTTTAATCTGATTTGCACCTTCTATTCCTTTTTTAGTAATTGAAATCAAGTGTTCTTTATAGAAGCCAAAATCGATGAACATTTGTTCAAGATATTGATATACTGAACTTCCTTTTTCTTTTTCCTGAGCGGCAATTTCACACATTAGTAGTATTGCTCCAACGGCATCTTTATCGCGAACTGCATCACCAACCATAAATCCAAAACTTTCCTCGCCACCACCAATAAATTTTAACTCTGGTAAATCTTTGATGAATTTTGCAATCCATTTAAATCCGGTTAAACCTACTTTGCATTGAACGCCATAAGCATCTGCTAGATCGAGCATTAATGGAGTAGAAACAATAGTTGAACCTATAAATTCTTTACCTGTGATTTTGCCTGCTTTTTTCCATTGTTCCAGTAAGTAATGCGTCATGATAGTCATAGTTTGATTACCATTGAGCAACACCATTTTTCCTTCGTTATTTCTAACAGCAACACCAAGTCTATCGCTATCAGGATCAGTTCCAAAAACAATATCAGCATTTATTTTATCAGCTAAGGCTAATGCCATTGTCAATGCTTCAGGTTCTTCTGGATTTGGAGAAACTACAGTTGGGAAATTTCCATTGGGTTCTGCTTGTTCCGGAACGATATTTACATCAGTATAACCAGCTTTTTCCAATACTTTTGGAACCATTTTTATTGATGTTCCGTGTAGTGAAGTATAGGCTATTTTTAAATTCTGTCTTGCAGCTGATGATGTGTTAAAACTCGCATTAGCAACTGTTGAATTAATGAATGCATTATCAACATCAGTATCTATGTATTCAATTAAACTGTCATTAGCTTCAAATTTAATATCGCTGTAATTCAAGTTTTCTATAACTTCGATTATTTCACCATCCTGAGGAGGAACAAGTTGTCCACCATCTTGCCAATATACTTTATATCCATTATATTCTGGTGGATTGTGTGATGCAGTGAGTACTATTCCTGCATGACATCCTAAATATTTTACCGCAAAAGATAATTCTGGTGTTGGTCTCATTTCTGAGAATAAATAGACTTTTATGCCGTTTGCAGAAAACACATCTGCAACAACCTTTGCAAGCGTATCGCTATTGTGACGACAATCGTATGCAATGGCAACTTTCAGATTTTCTCCTTGAAAAACTTTTTTAAGATAATTAGACAATCCTTGAGTGTTTTTGCCTAATGTATATTTGTTAATTCTGTTGGTTCCAACGCCCATTATACCTCGCATTCCACCAGTTCCAAACTCTAGATTTTTATAGAAACTTTCTTCCAAATCCTTTGGAGATGAAGTCATCATTTCTATGATTTCTTTCTGAGTATTTTCGTCAAATGTTGGGGTAAGCCATTCGTTTACTTTGTCTAAAATATTTTTTTCGATATGCATTTTATTCTAAGATTTAAGAGGTTACAGGTTAACCTCTTTTGATATTTTATAACGTTCTTCGTTGTTTTTGGTTCTTAAAATTATTTCGCCAAGAAAACCAGCTAAAAAGAGTTGTGAACCAATTATCATTGCGGTTAAAGCGATATAGAACAAAGGATTTTCGGTCACTAGTATAGTTTTGAAACCAGAGTATAATTTGATTAATTTCAGTAGAATTATAAATCCAGTAGAAATAAAACCAATTACAAACATTAAAACTCCTGCTGCTCCAAAAAAGTGCATAGGTCTTTTTCCATATTTAGATAAAAACCAAATGGTAATCAAGTCCAAAAAACCATTGATAAATCTGTCCATTCCAAACTTTGATTCACCATATTTTCTTGCTTGATGCTGAACTACTTTTTCTCCAATTTTATTAAATCCAGCGTTTTTTGCCAATACAGGAATGTATCGATGCATTTCGCCCGAAACTTCTATGTTTTTTATCACAGTATTATTGTAAGCTTTCAGTCCGCAGTTAAAATCATTCAGGTAAACTCCAGATGTTTTTCTAGCAGCCCAATTAAAAAGTTTTGAAGGTAGATTTTTGGTAACAGCGTTGTCATAACGTTTCTTTTTCCAGCCAGAAACCAAATCATAATTGTCCTGAGTAATCATCCTGAAAAGTTCAGGAATTTCCTCAGGACTATCTTGTAAGTCTGCATCCATAGTAATAACCACATCGCCTTTTGCTCTAGCAAAGCCTGCATGCAAAGCTTGCGATTTTCCAAAATTTCGCATAAAACGAATGCCTTTTACATTAGGATTTTTACTCGAAATTTCTTCAATGATTTTCCATGACTCATCGCTACTTCCATCGTCAATAAATAATATTTCGTAGGTGTAATTGTTGTTGTTCATTACCTTTACTATCCATTGGTGGAGTTCGGGTAACGATTCTTGCTCGTTGAGTAATGGTATAACTATGGATAAATTCATCTATAATCCTTCAGAAGATTTTGTTTTGAAAAACGCTGCCAAAATTAATCCAAATATGGCAGAAAACAATAAAGAAATTGCTAATCCTGTCAAAATATTTCCAATAGAATAATTATCGGTTTCAGCGATGTTTGCCATTGCTTCTTTTATAGCGTCAGCAGGAGTTCCTAATTTTTCCAAAATCTCAGCAGTATATTTCATTGTGATTTCTTTGATAGTCTCTTTTGCCTGAGGATCAATGAAGTTGAACAAAATATAATTGTAGAGCATTGAAAGAGCTGAACCAATTGCTGCAGCAACAAAATATACACTAAAGCATTCTTTAAAAGTGATTTGACCATTCATCTCACGTTTAGTTTTACTAACAATGAAAATTCCAATTCCTATTGAAATAACGATTGATAAAATTCCTACCCACCATTTTGTAAAAAGTTCAAGATTTACTGCGTAAATAATAGTAGTAATGGCAATTGAAATAAGACCTAAGACAAGTCCATAGGTTGTTCCGTTTTTCTTAATAATTTCATTCATGGTTTTTTTGGTTTTAAATTAGTAAACAAATATAACAATTCCGTTTTTATATTAGAGTTAGAGTTTATCTGATAAAAAATGTTACACTTTGGTTTGATAATAAAAAAAATAGTGTATTTTTGCACTCTCAAAATTGAAATAGAATTAATTAAAAGTTGTAGTTAGTTTATACCTTTTTGATTAAAAGCATCAGAACGAACTACTTCAAAAACAATAAAAAGATTTATCATGAAAAAAGGAATTCATCCAGAAAATTACAGATTAGTAGCTTTTAAAGATATGTCAAACGATGACGTATTTATTACTAAATCAACAGTTGAAACAAAAGAAACTATCACTCATGAAGGTATAGAGTATCCAGTATATAAAATGGAGATTTCTAGAACTTCACATCCTTTTTACACAGGTAAATCTAAACTTATCGATACTGCTGGACGTATTGATAAATTCAAATCAAAATACGCAAAACACGGAAAATAATAGTTTTAAGTGTTCAAATTTTATAAAGACCATTCGTGAAAACGAGTGGTTTTTTTATTAAGGAAAACTTTGTACTTTTGAAAATGAGTTTTTAGTTTTTTTAAACTTTTAAACTTTTAAACCTATAAATTTTTAAAATGAACTACATACTTTTTGATGGAACAGTTCGAAACACACTTCTTCCATTTACATTTACAAGACCAGTTGCCGATATCAGAGTTGGAATTTTAACCATTAGAGAAAAATGGGAAAAGTATCTTGGTTACACCACTACAACTTTAACCGAAGAATATCTTTCAGAAAAATTTCCAATGGTAGAAATGGAAGAAAATGTAATGATTAATGCTGCGTTTTTGCCAAATGATATTTTAGTGGAAATGGTTAGAAATCTTGAAAAAAATCAAGCTATTTTCAAAAACGATGAAGTGATAGCATTCTATACAAACGATACTCAAGAAGAAGTTGATTTTGATAATTATGAAATTATTGAGTTCACAGAAGACTGTTTAAAAATTGAGCACACATGGGATATTTTTGCAAAAAATGATGTTGCTATTCGCGAAGATTTTGATTTATTGACCAAAGGAAGACATTCGCAACCTATCCCAAAATCTGTTAATGTAATTTCGCCAGAAAATATTTTTATTGAAGAAGGAGCAAAACTTGAATTTGTTACACTAAATGCATCTACTGGTCCGATCTATATTGGTAAAAACTCAGAAATAATGGAAGGTTCGGTTATTCGTGGACCATTTGCTTTGTGTGAATCGGGTAGAGTTAAGTTAGCTTCAAAGGTCTATGGAGCAACAACAGTTGGTCCTCATTCTGTTATTGGTGGTGAAGTGAGTAATTCAGTTTTAATAGGGTATTCCAATAAAGGTCATGATGGTTTTCTGGGGAATTCAGTACTTGGAGAATGGTGTAATATTGGTGCTGATAGCAATAATTCCAACTTAAAAAACAATTACGAAGAGGTAAAACTTTGGAGCTACGAAACTGAAAATTTTGCTAAAACTGGATTACAGTTTTGCGGACTTATGATGGGTGATCATAGCAAGTGTGGAATTAATACGATGTTCAATACGGGAACTGTAGTTGGTGTTTCTGCGAATATTTTTGGAGCAGGATTTCCTCGAAATTTTGTACCTAGCTTTAGTTGGGGTGGAAGTTCTGGGTTTACTACCTATCTAACGAACAAAGCGTTTCAAACAGCAAAAATTGTGATGGCAAGAAGAAATGTTGAATTTACAGAACAAGATGCCAAAATTTTGGAACACGTTTTTGAGATTACCAAAAAATATCGAAAAGAATAATGTTGATTTGAAGATTAAACTATCTTTGCATTCTCAATTTTTTGACAACGATTTCATTAATTGAGCCATATCATGACACAAAATAAAAAAGTAGCATTCTACACTCTTGGATGCAAATTGAATTTTTCTGAAACCTCTACTATAGCACGCGACTTTCAATCTGAAGGATTTGAGCGTGTTGATTTTGAAGAAGTTGCCGATATTTATGTGATAAACACTTGCTCGGTAACTGAAAATGCAGACAAACAATTTAAGCAAATTGTAAAAAAAGCGCTCAAAGCAAATGATAAAGCTTTTGTAGCCGCTGTTGGTTGCTATGCACAATTAAAACCAGAAGAATTGGCTGCCGTTGATGGTGTAGATTTGGTTCTTGGTGCAACCGAAAAATTCAAAATTACTGATTACATCAACGATTTGTCTAAAAACGAACAAGGCGAAATACATTCTTGCGAAATAGATGAAGCTGATTTCTATGTAGGAAGTTATTCAATTGGCGATAGAACTCGTGCTTTCTTGAAAGTTCAAGATGGTTGTGATTATAAATGTACTTACTGCACCATTCCGTTAGCTCGTGGAATTTCGCGCAGTGATACGATGGAAAATGTGCTAAAAAATGCAGCCGAAATTTCTGCTCAAGGCATTAAAGAAATTGTTCTTACAGGTGTAAATATTGGTGATTATGGTAAAGGCGAATTTGGTAATAAAAAACACGAACACACATTTTTAGAATTAGTTCAAAATCTTGATAAAGTAGAAGGTATTGAGCGACTGCGAATATCCTCAATCGAACCTAATTTATTAAAAAACGAAACCATCGAATTTGTAGCACAAAGCCGAACTTTTGTACCACATTTTCATATTCCGTTGCAAAGTGGAAGCAATGATATTTTGAAGAAAATGAAGCGTCGCTATTTACGTGAAGTATATACGGATAGAGTGGAAAATATTCGAAAAGTAATGCCGCATGCTTGCATAGGAGTAGATGTAATTGTAGGTTTTCCTGGTGAAACCGACGAGCATTTTCTTGAAACCTATAATTTCTTAAACGAATTAGATATTTCATATCTTCATGTTTTTACTTACTCTGAAAGAGATAACACGGAAGCAGCTGAAATGCCCAATGCTGTGCCGATGAATGTGAGAAATAAACGAAGTAAAATGCTTCGTGGATTATCAGTAAAGAAACGTAGAGCATTTTATGAAAGCCAAATTGGAAGCAACAGAACTGTTCTTTTTGAAGGTGAAAATAAAGAAGGTTATATTTATGGTTTTACAGAGAATTATGTTAAAGTAAAACATCCTTGGAACCCCGAATTAGTGAATACGTTGCACGAAATCAATTTAACAAAAATCGATGAAGATGGAAGTGTGAGAATGGAGTTTGCAAATGTGGAGGTTTAGTTTATAAAATTTAATTGCAGTATTTTTTGTCATTCCGACGAAGGAGGAATCACATAAAGTTTTTTATTGTGGAAAGAGATTATGTGACTTCTTGACTGCGCTCGAAGTGACAAAGTAGAGGTGTAAATGACAAACTTTGTGTTCTTTTTACTCCTTCTAAAATCCATATTTATATACTTTTGGCTCTATTTTTTTTAGCAACGGTTTTTTAATTAAGATGTACGAATTACGAATCTCAAAACTCTAATCACTCATCACTAATACTTATAATGAAACCTAATTTTGGTTATTCGGTACAATGTGTCGTTATATTGTTCTATAAACTCAAATTTGTGTCTGCCAGTTTGTTTAAAATCAATCAGTTTTTCTGCCGATAGTTCAAAATAAATGCCTTTGCCTTCTACCATGAATTTGTCACCAGTTTTCCTGTAACCAGACTGAATGAGGTTGAATTCCAGCAAATTCCATGTTGCAAGAGAATTGTTTGAAATTTCTTTTTCAGAAAATAACCCAATAGAAACTTCAATTTTTGAACCATAATATTTTTCAATTGTTTCAAAAAAAGTAATTATGTCTTTGGTGAAGTCTTCTTGCATTCAGTAAAAATAATGATAATAAAAAAGTCCTGATGCATTTCAGGACTTTTGTTTATGATTAAATTCTAATTCCTGGAGGAAGTAGTTCTTTATATTTTGGGTTTTTCCTGAAAAACATCGTTATTCTTGGGTAGATAGGAACAACCTTCAGTTTTCTCTCTTCGGCAATTTGCAGAATGTTTTTCAAAAAAACATTTATAAGTTCATCATTTTCAAACCCTTCAAAAGTATTAATTCGGGTTAAAAATATTTTCTTCTCCTGAAAGGAGTATTCAACAGAAATCATTTTCCCATCTACCATAGTCTCAAACTGTCTGGCAAATGTATTGTCTTTGATTTCCATTTCTTCTAAAATTAATGTTGAGTTCATCATCATTTTGTTCAAATACATTATTTTTATGCAAAATTACTAAATTATTCAAAGTCATCAAGTTAAAATATGAATAAAATTCATGTTTATTTTATGCCAGGAATGGCGGCAAGTCCAACTATTTTTGAGAATATTAAATTGCCCGAAGAGCAATTTGAAACGCATCTACTAGAATGGGAACTTCCTTTACCCAAAGAATCTCTATCAGATTATGCCAAAAGAATGTCGAGCAAAGTTGTTCATCAAGATTGTATTTTGGTTGGAGTTTCTTTTGGAGGTATTTTGGTTCAAGAAATGAAACAATTTGTCAATCCAAAAAAAGTTGTAATTATTTCTAGTGTAAAATCCAGTATCGAATTGCCAAGAGCAATGAAAATTGCAAAAACAACAAAAGCCTATAAACTTATTCCAACAAAGCTTTTTGAAAACGTTGAAAACCTTGCAAAATATGCTTTTGGGGATTTTGCCAAACAAAGACTAAAACTTTATGAAAAGTTCCTTTCGGTTAGAGATAAGAATTATTTGGATTGGTCAATAGAACAAATCATTAATTGGGAAAGAAAAGAAGTCGATGCAGAAGTTATTCATATTCATGGAGATGAAGATGAAGTTTTTCCAATAAAATATATAAAGAATTGTACTGTTTTGAAAGGTGGAAAACATATTATGATTCTCAATAAATACAAATGGTTAAACGAGAATTTGCCAAAAATTTTGTTAGAGTAATTTTAGTTTTGGATTGATTTTTGTAGTTTTACTTTTAAGAAAAAAGAATTATGATGAAGAACAAAGGTTTATTGACTACAATTATAGCTCTGATTGTTTCTGGAATATTGATTTTTGCAATTTCAGGTGACGAGAAAGATAAGTCTTTACACGAAGGAACAGCAATGTATTTTCCAGTTTCTATTGATTTTGCTGGTGAACAAACTCCACTACAAATCAGCGATGTAAGAGAACGATTGGATAGAGAGTTGCTTATTAATGCAAATTTGCATTCGACAACTACATTGATAATAAAAAGAGCCAATAGAGTTTTTCCTGTTATTGAACCAATTTTAGAAAAATATGGAGTTCCAGATGATTTCAAATATTTAGCAGTTATCGAAAGTGGATTGACCAATGCAACTTCATCTGCTGGAGCTCGTGGTGTTTGGCAATTTATGACTGATACAGCAAAAGAAAAAGGAATGGAAGTGAATGATTATGTTGATGAAAGATACCATCTTGAGAAATCTACCGAAGCGGCTTGTAAATATCTATTGGCCGCCAAAGAAAAATTTGGCTCTTGGACTTTAGCAGCAGCATCCTATAATGGAGGAATGAACGGAGTGAACAAAAGAGTGGAAGAACAACAAGTTTCCAATTATTATGATTTAGCATTGACAGAAGAAACTTCTCGTTATGTTTTTAGAATTTTAGCTTTAAAAGAAATCATGAAATCACCAACAAAATATGGTTTCAATATCTATCAAAGTGATCTATACAGCACTATTCCAACTAAAAAAGTTGAAGTAGATAGTACAATAAATGATTTGGCTATTTTCGCTAAAACGCAAGGTATCAACTATAAGATTTTAAAAATTCACAATCCTTGGTTGCGTGACAAAAAATTATTGAATGTTTCCAAGAAAAAATATGAAATTGAAATCCCAACTTCTGGGTATTAGTGTTTAGTTGGCAGTCGAAACGAACAGCAAAAAATAAAAAAAGCTTTAGATTTTCTAAAGCTTTTTTATATACTGAAAACTGAAAAACTGCGACTGAATACTAAATCTTCTTCATCTGCTCTTTCATCATTGCAATTTGATCTTTTAGCATATTGTGTTTGTCCAATTTTTTGGCTTCATTCAATAGATTAGTAGCTTCTAACTTTCTTCTTCTTGAAAGCGCAATACCAGCAAGGTTTAATTTGGCTACAGCCAAATCCATGTCCATATTAAGCCCTAATTCGACTGCTTTTTTGAAATATTTTTCCGCTTGTATAAGATTGGTTTGCGACAACATCAATCCATTTAGATAATTGTAATAACCTTGTTGTTTTCTTACCAAAGCTGTTTCAGGGTTTTTTATCTTATCTAGCCAAACTTTTGCACCAGCAAAATCTTGCTTTCTTAATTTTAAAAACGCTAATAAGATGTATTCGTTTTTATAGTATAGAAAAATTGGGATGACAGATAGAAATATCAAAAAAATCCCGTTACCAATGTTACCTTCTGTAAATTGCCAAATGGCAGCAGCAAAAATTAACACGGTTAAAACTATTTTTATATTTTTATTGAACATGATTAAAATTTTAGTTTGCAAAGGTAATAAAAAGCATTAAAAATATTTTTAAAAAAGTACTTGCCAGAAAAAAAAAGGTTTGTATATTTGCACTCGGTTTTGAAAGAACCGTTTATTAAAGAAAATAATACACGATTTTAAAGATACAAAGCAATGAGCAAAAGAACGTTTCAACCATCGAAAAGAAAAAGAAGAAATAAACACGGATTTATGGACAGAATGGCTTCTGCAAATGGAAGAAAAGTCCTTGCGCGTCGTAGAGCTAAAGGAAGACATAAATTGACTGTATCTTGTGAACCAAGACACAAAAAATAATGATTTAAATTAATCAATATCAAGCCGTTACTTTTATTAGTAGCGGCTTTTTTTATAACCTGTTTATAAAATTTGATAAGTTTAAATAGTCTTTTTTTTCCGTTCGGCACAAACAAATTAAATTTGAAAACAACAAACAACACAACACAATGCCAAAAGACAACTCTATTAAATCGGTTTTAATTATTGGTTCAGGTCCAATTGTTATTGGGCAAGCTTGCGAATTTGACTATGCTGGTTCACAATCGGCACGTTCTCTTCGTGAGGAAGGAATTGAAGTAATTCTTATCAATTCAAATCCTGCAACCATCATGACTGATCCATCAATGGCAGATCATGTTTATTTATTGCCACTAACTACCAAATCTATCATTCAAATTTTAAAAGAACATCCACAAATTGATGCTGTTCTACCCACAATGGGCGGACAAACGGCATTAAATTTATGCCTTGAAGCTGATGAAAAAGGAATTTGGAAAGATTTTAATGTAAAACTAATTGGTGTTGATATAAATGCTATCAACATTACAGAAGATAGAGAACAGTTTAAACAACTATTAGAAAAAATAAACGTTCCAACTGCGCCAGCAAAAACGGCAAATTCCTTTTTGAAAGGAAAAGAAATTGCTCAAGAGTTTGGTTTTCCGCTAGTTATTCGACCTTCGTTTACACTTGGTGGAACTGGAGCTGCTTTTGTATATAAAAAAGAAGATTTTGACGAACTTTTAACGCGTGGTTTAGAAGCTTCTCCTATTCACGAAGTGTTAATAGATAAAGCACTTTTTGGATGGAAAGAATATGAGCTTGAATTATTGCGTGATAAAAATGATAATGTAGTAATTATTTGTTCTATCGAAAATATGGATCCAATGGGAATTCATACAGGAGATAGTATAACTGTTGCTCCAGCAATGACTTTGAGCGATACTACATTTCAAAAAATGCGAGACATGGCCATTTTAATGATGCGTTCTATCGGAAATTTTGCTGGCGGATGTAATGTGCAATTTGCTGTTTCTCCAGATGAGAAAGAAGATATTGTTGCTATCGAAATTAATCCTCGTGTGTCTCGTTCTTCAGCTTTAGCTTCAAAAGCAACAGGTTATCCTATTGCAAAAATTGCCACAAAATTAGCACTTGGCTATCACTTAGATGAATTGCAAAATCAAATTACAAAATCTACTTCAGCATTATTTGAACCAACACTAGACTATGTTATCGTTAAAATACCACGTTGGAACTTTGATAAATTTGAAGGTGCAGATAGAACTTTAGGACTACAAATGAAATCTGTGGGTGAAGTAATGGGAATTGGTCGTTCGTTTCAAGAAGCATTACACAAAGCCACACAGTCATTAGAAATAAAAAGAAACGGAATTGGAGCTGATGGGAAAGGTTATAAAAACTATGAGCAGATTATTGAAAAACTAACTTATGCGAGTTGGGATAGAGTTTTTGTAATTTATGATGCCATTGCTATGGGAATTCCGCTTTCGCGAATTCATGAAATCACACGAATTGATATGTGGTTTTTAAAGCAATATGAAGAGTTATTCAATTTAGAAAGAGAAATTTCAAAATATAAAGTTGATACTTTACCTAAAGAATTGTTGCTCGAAGCTAAGCAAAAAGGTTATGGTGATAGACAAATTGCGCACATGATGGGTTGTTTAGAAAGCCAAGTTTATAAACTTCGAGAAGAAATGAATATTAATCGTGTTTATAAACTTGTTGATACATGTGCAGCTGAATTTAAAGCACAAACACCATATTATTATTCAACTTTTGAAGCAGAAATTCAAAAACCAGATGGAACACGTTATGTAGATAACGAAAGTAAAGTTTCTGATAGAAAAAAAGTAATTGTTCTTGGTTCTGGACCAAATAGAATTGGGCAAGGAATTGAATTTGATTATTCGTGTGTTCATGGAGTATTAGCTGCAAAAGAAGCTGGTTTTGAAACGATAATGATCAACTGTAATCCAGAAACTGTTTCTACCGATTTTGATACTGCCGATAAATTATACTTTGAACCCGTTTTTTGGGAACATATTTACGATATCATTCGACATGAAAAACCTGAAGGTGTTATTGTGCAGCTTGGCGGACAAACTGCATTGAAACTTGCAGAGAAATTAGATAGATATGGCATAAAAATTCTTGGAACAAGTTATGATGCTCTCGATTTAGCAGAAGATAGAGGAAGATTTTCAGAATTATTGAAAGAGTTGAAAATCCCATATCCAAAATTTGGCGTTGCCGAAAATGCAGAACAAGCTAGTAAACTTGCAGATGAATTGGATTTTCCATTACTTGTTCGTCCTTCTTATGTTTTGGGTGGACAAGGAATGAAAATAGTCATTAACAAGCAAGAATTGGAAGAACATGTAATTGATTTATTAAAAAATATTCCAGGAAATAAATTATTGTTAGACCACTATCTTGATGGCGCAATCGAAGCCGAAGCTGATGCAATTTGTGATGGTGAAAATGTTTACATCATTGGAATTATGGAACATATTGAACCTTGTGGTGTTCATAGTGGTGACAGTAATGCAACTTTGCCACCATTTAATCTAGGTGAGTTTGTCATGCAACAAATAAAAGATCATACAAAAAAGATAGCTTTAGCATTGCAAACAGTAGGGTTAATCAATATACAATTTGCTATAAAAGATGATACAGTTTATATCATTGAAGCTAATCCAAGAGCATCGAGAACCGTACCATTTATTGCAAAAGCTTATGGCGAACCTTATGTGAATTATGCAACAAAAATAATGCTTGGAGTGAATAAAGTAACCGATTTTACTTTTAATCCTAAGCTAAATGGTTATGCAATTAAACAACCTGTTTTTTCATTTAGTAAATTCCATGGTGTGAATAAAGCTCTTGGTCCAGAAATGAAATCTACTGGCGAAAGTATTTTGTTTATTGATGATTTAAAAGATGATCAATTCTATGAATTGTATTCTAGAAGAAAAATGTATTTGAGTAAATAAAGTAAAAAGAAAAAACCTCACAATTTGTGAGGTTTTATTTTTTCATTTCTTCTTCCTCTATGTCGCTCAAATGATGTCGTAAGGCAGTAACTGAAATGCTAATTTCCCAAAAAGAAATTCCCAACGAAATTAAAAGACAAAGTAAGCTAGCTCCAAAGAGGTATAGCCCAAATGTTTGTTGGTTAAGAAATAATGAAAGCATAGCAAATACTGATAGGAACAAACTCAACACTCCAAAAAGCTGCATATATCTTATCAGTGAAATGCGAAGATTTAAGTTTTTTATTTGAAGTAAAATACTCTTAGTATGATTTTCATCATAATGTTTTTTTAGACTACGTACAATTTGGGCTATGGTTAAAAATCTATTGGTATATGCCAATAATATTAATGATGTAGCTGAAAAGAGTAGTGCAGGAGTTTCTATATGTAGTGTCATTTTGCGATATGAATTAGTTATTCAAAAGTGCATCAATTTTGATTTTTAGTGTTTCAAATTCTTCTGTACTAAACCCAGTTGAAGTGTAAACTACTTTTCCATTTTGATCAATTAAATAATTTCTTGGGATGTATTTAGTTGCAAAAAGGTTGTAAACTAGTTTTCCTTTATCAGCAAAAATTGGAAAGGTGAATTTTTTTTTTGCAATAAAATTATTAATTTCTTCTTGAGAATGATCACGACCAAAACTGAGGATTATAAAATTAGAATTGTCTTTAAGTTTATTCCAAATATCGTTTTGTAAAAAAGGCATTTCTTGCATACATGGTCCACACCAAGTGGCAAAAAAATTAATTAAAATTACTTTTCCTTTGTAGTCTTTTAAATTTTGTGTTTTACCCTCACTATTTAAAAATGAAAAATCAGGAATTGTCTCCTGTAATTTAATAATGCTACTATCCATATAGTCTTCCGTAATTTGACTAAATGTTTTGCAAAGAGATAGTAACGTAATAAATAGAATTAGTTTTTTCATATTTAAAAATTAAATTACCCAAATATAGAAAAATAATGACTTATCGAATAAAAAACCTGTGAGCTTTCACTCACAGGTTGCTATTCACTATTTATGCAGTATTATTTACTTTATCAACTCAAAACTTCTTTTTACAAAAGCAGTAAGTTCTTCGCCTTTCAATAATCCTTGTGATATTTTGGCTAAATCTAATGCTTGTTTTACCAAACTTTCCTGTACAGATTTATCAGCTTTCAAAATAGTTGTTGCCAATTCAGAATTAGTATTCACTACTAAGTTATACATGTCAGGAAAATTACCCATTCCAAACATTCCACCACCAGTTTGGCTCATTTCTTTCATTCTACGCATGAACTCTGGTTGTGTAATTATAAATGGTGCTGCGTTACTATCCATTGGTTCCAACTGAACCGTATAGTTTGTTTTTGGAACAATTTCTTCCAAAACGGTCTTTAATTGCGTAGATTCTTCTTCAGATAATTTAGAGATTTGAGTGTCTTCTTTTTGAATTAATTTATCAATGTGGTCAGAATCGACACGAGTAAATGTTAAGTTTTCATTATCAGCTTCTAGTTTTTGTATCAAATGCGAAACAATTGGAGAATCTAATAATAATACTTGATAACCTCTTTCTTTAGCAATATCAATATAGCTATGTTGCGCATCTTTATTGGAAGCATAGAGTACAACTAACTTTCCATTTTTGTCAGTTTGATTGTCTTTCAGAGTTTCTTTTAATTCTGCTAAGGTGTAATATTTATCATCAACAGTTGGATACAAAACAAAATCACCTGCTTTTTCATAAAATTTAGGCTCAGAAAGCATTCCATATTCTAAAACGATTTTAATTTCATTCCATTTTTGCTCAAAATCTTCTCTGTTTTCGTTGAACAATGATTTGAGTTTATCAGCAACTTTTCGAGTGATGTAGTTAGAAATCTTCTTCACATTTCCGTCAGCCTGAAGATAAGAACGCGAAACATTCAACGGAATATCTGGTGAGTCAATCACACCTTTTAGCATTACTAAAAACTCAGGAACTATACCTTCTACATTATCAGTTACAAAAACCTGATTTTGATATAATTGAATTTTATCTTTTTGCAGTTGCAAATCCGAAGACATTTTTGGGAAATATAAGATTCCAGTCAAGTTAAACGGATAATCCACATTCAAATGAATATTGAATAGTGGTTCTTCAAACTGCATAGGATATAACTCGCGATAGAAGTTTTTATAGTCCTCATCATTCAAATCTGTTGGTTGTTTTGTCCAAGCTGGATTTGGATTATTGATGATATTGTCAACCTCT
>ERZ795062.395-NODE-395-length-37928-cov-6.090592_pt1 | contig 37928 bp, 41 predicted proteins | sample MGYA00375146_ERZ795062 | MGnify/ENA primary metagenome ERZ795062 (study PRJEB30191, sample SAMN05720281) | activated sludge metagenome | isolation source: Anaerobic digester | place: USA | collected 2015-07-16 ...
ATGATACGGCTCTACACAAGGCTCTACACTCTTTCCGCGCGACGGCTTCCTGCTGGTCACGCTGTCCTGGGTGCTCATGTCGGCCATCGCCGCGGTGCCGCTCATGCTGTCGGTGGACATGAGCTTCACCGACGCCTTCTTCGAAACCATGTCCGGCCTGACCACCACCGGCGCCACCGTGATTTCCAGCCTGGATACCTTGGCGCCTTCGTTGAATTTCTGGCGGCACATGATGAACTGGCTTGGCGGCATGGGGATTATCGTGCTGGCGGTGGCGATTCTGCCGATGTTGGGGGTGGGTGGCACCCAGCTGTTTAAAGCGGAAATTCCCGGCATCGATAAAGACAGCAAAATGGCGCCGCGTATTTCGCAGACAGCCAAGCAGTTGTGGATGGTGTATCTGCTGTTTACCGTTTTAACTTGTATCGCGTTGAAAATCAGCGGCATGAGCTGGTTTGATGCTATTTGCCACAGCATGTCTACTTTCTCGCTTGGCGGTTTTTCTACCCACGACGCCAGCATCGCTTATTTCGAATCGACTACCATTGAAGGTGTGATTATGGTGGCTACGTTATTGGGCGGCCTGAATTTCGCCTGCCACTTCAACGCCTTCCGCACTCGGTCTTTGCGCCCTTATTGGCAACATGAAGAAGCTCGCGTTATGCTGACGGTATTGTTCTGCAGTATTTTGGTGGCTACTTTGTATCTGTGGCTCAGCGGCTTTTATGCCAGTTGGCAAGAATCTTTCCGCTATGTCGGCTTCAACTTTATTTCCGTTGGCCTGGCCGGTGGCTTTGCCAATACCGATTTCGGCAATTGGCCACTGCTGGTTTCCTTATGGATGTTTTTTCTCAGCAACATTCTGGCCAACACCGGCTCGATGGGCGGCGGCATCAAAATGGCGCGCGCGCTGGCGTTGGCCAAATTCAGTATGCGCGAAGCTTTGCTGTTGTTGCACCCGAATGCGGTGCGCACGGTTAAAGTGAACCAAACCACCATAGGTGAACACATTGCAATGTCGGTGATGGCATTTATCTTTGTGTATTTTATGACCATCGTGATGTTCACTTTTGCCTTTATGGCCAGCGGCATGGACTTTCTCTCCGCCTTTACCGCCGTGATCGCCTGTATCACCAACGCCGGCCCCGGTTTGGGCTTGGTGGGGCCGGCACACAATTATGCCGAGCTGAGTGCTTTGCAAAAATGGTTGTGTAGTGTTGCCATGCTGTTGGGGCGATTGGAAATTTTCACCGTATTTGTGTTGCTGACACCCGCGTATTGGAAAAAATAAAATAGTCACTTCAAATAAAAATGATACCGCGTTGGCTGTGCTTTAGCTCATTTCTAGTGAAGCGACTATATTTTTGAAGCCTGTCTGAAAATGCCTGTCTGAAAGCCTAAAAGACCGTTTAGATGACAGTTTTCTATAACCCCAAAAATACTGGTATCATCCAGTCCACAAACACACTCAAACGGAATACTTAGGATATGACTCCGATTCACAAGTTTAAATTCACCCTGCTCGGCGCTGCTGTAGCCACTTTGGCCGCCTGTTCTTCTCCCGAGCAGGTGGTCGAACCGATTAACGGCAAAGAGCCTACTACCAGCCATTTGCCGAAAACCCGCGCCAGCGAGTCGCCCAGCCAAACCACTGCTGATTACGCGATTTTCCAAAGCACCTTAACCGCCGCGAAACAAGGCGACGATGTGTTGCCGGCGCAATTCCTCAGCCGCCAGTCTGATAGCGCAATGGGCGAGAGCGTGCGCAACGAATGGCTGAAAAGCCTGGGCAGCCGCAACCGCTGGGATTTGTTTCAACAGCAATATGCCAAACTGGATGCCGCCGGCCGCTCGTTGGAAGTACGTTGCTATGCCGATTATCAGGCTTTGAGCCAACAGGGCAAAAAGAGCAGTGTGGCCGCCGAAGTGGTGCAGGAATTGGGCAGACAAGCGCCCGGTTGTAACCGCTTATTGGAAGAAGCTGCGCGTCGCGGCGATTTGAAACAGGCCGATGCTTGGCGTCGTGTACGCGGTTTAATCAGTAATAACCAGATGACTGATGCTCGCAATCTGGCGGCAGCGCTCGGCAGCCCGCTGGACGGCAGTGCCGGCGGCCAAGGTGCACAGGAAGCCTTGCTGATTAATGTGATCGGCCCGACTGCACAGAAAAGTACTGCTTCCGCTGGCACGCTGGAAAGCCTGTCCGGTTCGCTGACTCGTGAGCAAGTCGGCTTTGCGTGGGGCGTATTGGGCTATGTGCAGGCCAAAAATCAGAATTTTGGTGCCGCATTGTCGTATTACAACCGTGCCGACCGCAAACAGCTTTCCGCCGATCAGTTTGACTGGTATGCGCGTTCAGCTTTGCGCTTGCAACGCTGGAACGAACTATCCGGCATCATCCGCAGTATGAGCGACAAACAGCAGCAAGACCCAACTTGGCTCTATTGGCTGGGTCGCAGCATGGCGGCTCAGGGTAATCAGAGCGAAGCCAAGCGTTTGTATGAGCAGGCCGCTGCCAGCGGTCGCAACTTCTATGCCTTGCTGGCGGGTGAAGAATTGGGTCGCCGTGTCGATACCAAAGACAATGTGGCCGAGCCGGGCAGCAGCGCCGTGAACCGCATGGCCAAAGACGGTGCGATTGATCGTGCGCTGAATCTGTTCCGCGCCAGCCTGAATGCAGATGATTGGAATATGCGCCGCCAGGCGCAGGCCGAATGGCGCTATGCCATCCGCGGTTTTGATGAAGATGCGTTGCTGACTGCCGCTCAATTGGCGTTTAACAACCAGTTTTACGAAATGGCGATTAATACCGCCGACAACACCAATCATAAGCTGAGCTATAGCTTGCGCTATATCTCGCCGTTTAAAGATCTGACTACTGCCTATGCCAATCAGGCAGGCGTCGATCCGGCTTGGGTGTACGGCCTGATTCGTCAGGAAAGCCGCTTTATGATGGGCGCACGTTCCCATGTTGGCGCACACGGTTTGATGCAGGTGATGCCGGCCACTGCGCAGGAAATCGCCCGCAAAATCGGCATGAGCCAAAGCGATCTCTATACTACCGAGGGTAATATCCGCATGGGTACTTGGTATATGGCCGACACCAAAGCGCGCTTGAGCAACAGCGAAGTGTTGGCTTCCGCCGGTTACAACGCCGGCCCCAGCCGCGCCCGTCGTTGGCAGGGTACGGCGCCAATGGAAGCGGCGATTTATGCTGAAACCATTCCGTTCAACGAAACGCGCGATTATGTGAAAAAAGTGATGGCCAACGCCACGTATTACGCGAATTTGTTTAATGAACCGAATGTGTCGCTGAAACAGCGTATCGGTACCATCCCGGCACGTTAATATTGGTGTGAAAAACAAAACCGCCTACTTTGGAATACAGAGTAGGCGGTTTTTGATGAGAATGCCTGTCTGAAAATAAATGAAATAAGAATTTATTCAGACAGGCATATAAGTAAATTGTGATCATGAAACTTTATGTTGCCCATGAAGCTAAATCAGCTTTATAAGCAATCTCACCGTAATCTTTCTGTTCCAGCAAGATGCCCAATTCCTGTTGCTCGCTCTGGAAAGTCAGCTCTATCGCATGAGGGCTGACGGCAGAAGTCGTTACGCTAAACCCTTGGTTCTCAGCGTGTTGGTGGATTTGTTGTAAGAGTTTATCGAAACTGTGATGGCGCAGTCTAAATTCGGCGGCAAAACTGTTGTCGTCCTCTTGAGTCTTCACCACTTCGGCGCCACGCGGATGGAAAATGGCACCGGGTAGGGCGGCCAGAGCGCTGGTAGAAAGTAAAGCCAGAATACCGGTGAGGGCGATGGCGCTTGTCTTTTTCTTCATGATACAACCTTTTCGATATCTAAATGGAACCATTGCTTGGTGTCTTATTGCATTTGAATATCTGAAATTTATATAGTTGCATGGTAACGAACACGACGGCATCAACACAATAGCCACTACTTCTTTTTACATGCTGGCTGAATTTGTCGGATTTTGATTACTTTTCCTTGCAATTTAAGGATAAGTGGCAAGATAAATGGATGGAATGTCGTTTTAGTAGTGTATCGAGATTATTGAAACAGCTTGTGCCATGAAAAACACCCGGGCGATTGGCCGGGTGTGGGATAGATGAAGAAAGAATCAAGCATAGGAACCGGTTTGTTCTTCCAATCGCGCGCCCAAGGCGGCCAGGGCGTCTAATGCCTGTTGCCAGGCGGTATCTAATTGTTGGCAGGCTTCGCCTTCGGCTTTCAGGCCAAATTCGATTACTGCCGGAATCACTTCACCTTGTTCGTTTAATCGGCGCTCGCTCGGCAGGCTGTAGGTGAACACGCCGGGGTATTGCTGTTCGATGGTTTCCATCAGCGGCGCGATTTTGGCTTCGGCCAAATCATAAACACGAATCGAGCGCTGATCGCTTTGGCGCTGATGAAAATGATCGGTGTAATAGCGGTTTAATACCCAACGCGCCATCGGTTGCGCCATCACCGGAAAGCCCGGCAGGAAATAATGTTGGCGGATGGAGAAGCCGGCGATGGTGTTGTACTCGTTTTCGACAATATCGGCGCCTTGTGGGAAATCGGCCATTTTCAGGCGCTGGCGGTGTTCGGGCGAATCCAGCGCTTCGCCGCGTTTTAAGGTGAGCGCTTCAATATATTGCGCGGCTTGCGGATGATTGACGATGGGCAGATCCAGCGCCAGCGCGGCGGCTTGACGGGTATGGTCGTCGGGTGTGGCGCCGATGCCGCCGGTAACAAAAGTCGGCAGGCCGTCTTCAAAGCTGCGGCGAAGTTGCTTGCTGATGAGCAGGCGGTCGTCCGGCAAATATTGTACGCTGCCCAGTTGCAAGCCGTGCTCTTCCAGCAGTGATTTGAAAAAGGCGAAATGTTGGTCGATGCGCGAACCGTGCAGGATTTCGTCGCCGATGATGATTAAATTGAATTGCATGGGGGGTCTTTCTAATACAATGCCTGTCTGAAAATAAAGGAAGTTTTTTCAGACAGGCATTATGGTGTGATACAGCCTACCGTTTAATCGCTTTGCAGATGCGACAACGGCAGTGCGGTGGTGTTTTTGATTTCTTTCAACACGAAACTCGATTGGGCATCTTGCACGCCGGGGTGGGAGAGCAGGGTGTCGAGCACGAAATGCGAGAAGGCGTTCATATCGGTGAAGAAAGTGTGCAGCAGGTAATCGGTTTCGCCGGTTAGGGCAAAGCAGCTCAGCACTTCCGGCCAGTTTTGCACTGCTTCCGAGAAGTCATTGCGTGCTTCGCTGGCTTTATTGATAGACACGCGGATAAAGGCCTGCAAACCGAGTTGCACCGCCACCGGCGAGAGCAGCGCGGCATATTGGCGGATGATGCCCGCGTCTTCCAATTGCTTGAGGCGGCGTAGACAAGGAGAGGGCGACAAGGCGACACGTTCGGATAATTCGACATTGGTCAGCCGCCCGTTGCTTTGCAGCACTTGCAAGATTTTCAAATCGGTTTTATCGAGAGTGACATGTACCATTATCTATATCCTTTGTGTATTTTATATTGAGTATTGATTTTTCAAGCATTATCCGTGAAGCGAAAGCGGATAGGTTTATGGTGGTGTACTTGACCATACCATAAGGATATATCGACTATATGATAAAATTAATTAACGCACAATAGTTTAAAAAACAATATATTTTAAAATTATATGTTCTGATTAGTAGAAGGCTTCAAGCTATGTTGTCAGAATGTCTGCAAACAGCGGTTTCGGCCGCTTTTCTTAACGCCATGCTTGTCGGCATACGGCTTTCGCGCGATAATCCACCCGTTCAGGAGAGTGCCGGTAACGGCCGCCGAAGGCGCAGACACCCTTAAATCGCTCAGGCAAAAGGACTGAACAATCCGGAAAACGTTAAACAGCCGTGGTGAATTTGCGGCATTTTTTGTGCGGTATGCGTTTTCCAACAACATCTGGAGAGTGGCGCCGCAGCGCCCACCGAAGGGGAGAAGACGGTCAAACCGTTGAAAATCTCAGGTTCAAGGACAGATAGGGAATGCGTTGGTGCCACAGCCAATAGCGCCGCCCTTAATCTATGGAGAACCGAGAGTCATGAGCACCCCCCAAACCACCCCCTTCCATCAAGCCCATCAGGATGCCAACGGCAAATTAGTCGATTTTGCCGGTTGGGAATTACCCATCCACTACGGCTCGCAAATCCAAGAACACGAAGCCGTGCGCACCGATGCCGGTATGTTCGACGTTTCCCACATGCTGGTTACCGACGTTAGCGGCGATCAAGCCAAAGCCTTCTTCCAAAAACTGCTGGCCAACGATGTCAGCAAACTCGGCTTTGTCGGCAAAGCACTCTATTCAGCCATGCTCAATGATAACGGCGGCGTAATCGACGATTTAATCGTGTACCGCATGAACGACACCGAAACCCAATACCGTATTGTTTCCAACGGCGCCACCCGCGAAAAAGATTTGGCACAATTTGCCAAAATCGGCGCCGAATTCGGCATCAGCTTAATCCCCCGTTACGAACTCGCCATGCTGGCGGTGCAAGGCCCAAAAGCGGTTGAAAAACTGTTGGCCGTTAAACCCGAATGGGCGGAAACCGTAAACCAACTGGCGGTGTTCCAAGGTGCCGATTTGGGCAACGATTGGTTTGTCGCCCGCACCGGCTACACCGGCGAAGACGGCGTAGAAGTGGTGTTGCCTGGCAGCGAAGCGCATACTTTCTTTACCACCTTGCGCGAAGCCGGCGTACAACCCTGCGGCCTCGGCGCACGCGACACCCTGCGCATGGAAGCCGGTATGAACCTGTACGGCAACGATATGGACGACGATACCAGCCCGCTGGAAGCCGGTATGGGTTGGACGGTTGATTTGAAAAACGAAGCGCGTGATTTTGTCGGCAAAACCGCTCTGGTCGCCCTGAAAGAAAAAGGCGTAGCGGTCAAACAAGTCGGCCTACTGCTCGCCAAAGGCGGCGTATTACGCGACCACATAGAAGTGATTACCCCTGAAGTCAACGGCATCACCACCAGCGGTGTGTTCTCACCCAGCTTAAAACAATCCATCGCCATCGCCCGCGTGCCGAAAACATTTGAAGGCGACAGCGCCAAAGTGCTGATGCGCGGCAAAGAAGTGGACGTGCGCGTGTTGAAGTTGCCGTTTGTGCGCAATGGCAAGCAGCAGTTTGAGTAATGCTTATATTTTTTGCATATTAGAGGGAATGTCTTATGAGATTATTTGGATATGTATGTTTGTTGCTATCGGTTACAGGGCTGTCTGCTTGCGGTACCCTAAATAAGGAGCCGGAACCGTTAAAATTTTCAGATACGGAGCAGAATCTCAAGGCCGCTTCGTTTATGAAAAGTGTCGGTGGTAGCGGAAAAATTGCCGGAGCGGTAAGCATCAGTGGCGGGGATTGGCTGGACATCGTTAGAATGAATGATGATTTAAGTATTGCTGTGCGTAATGAAAACGGCAAAAGCAGTGCCGATAATTTGAAATCGCTGGCGAGTTCAAAGGGCTTTACCCTGTATACGTTCAGCAAATATGCAGGAACTGTGGAAGTAAATAGCGTTAAGGCGGTTAAAAATATCTGTACCGATTACCGAAATCAAGGTGTAAAAGTTACCATTGCAGATAATCTTTACGATAAACAAGGTAATATGGTGGTATTTCGCAGCAAAGGAAACATCGCTGCTTCTAAAACCAAAAGTAAAGTACAAAGTGCTGAGTTAGACTATACCTACACGCCCGACTTATCCAACAATACAAAAAATTTGCTTGAAAAAGAGAAGCAAAATATGATTGCTGTACACTACGCGCGATTGGAAGAACTGATCGCCCGAGGCATTTGTTCTTAAGATTTCATAGATTGTCTGAGATTTATTTTTTATTTATCCCTTAAAAGGAGCATCAAACATGAGCAATATTCCAGCCGAACTGAAATACGTAGCCAGCCACGAATGGCTGCGCACCGAAGCGGATGGTACCGTTACCGTCGGCATCACCGAACATGCGCAAGAGTTGTTGGGTGATATCGTGTTTATCGAACTGCCTGAAGTGGGCACCGAATTGGCTGCCGACGAACAGGCTGGTGTGGTGGAATCGGTGAAAGCCGCATCCGATGTGTATGCCCCGATTACCGGCGAAATCGTGGCGGTAAACGACGCCTTGGTGAGCGCGCCGGAAATCGCTAACAGTGATCCTTATGGAGACGGCTGGTTCTTTAAAATCAAACCGGCCAACACCGCCGATTGGGATGGTTTGCTCAGCGCCGAGCAGTACGCTGCGGAAATCGGTTAAGCAATCGAATAAAAAGCCGTCTGAGATTCAGGCGGCTTTTTTGCCATTGGCTTGGATTGCTGGAAATGCAAGGAGAAATCATGAAAACATTAGGCCTAATCGGCGGCATGAGCGCCGAGAGTACGGTTTCTTATTACCAAATCATTAATCGCGAAATCAACCGACGTTTGGGTGGCAACCACAGCGCGGATTTGTTGATGCACAGTGTGAACTTCGCAACCATCGCGGCTTTACAGAGCGCGGGTAATTGGTCGCAGGCGGGAAAGGTGTTGGCGGAAAGTGCGACGAAGTTGGAGCAGATGGGTGCGCAAGCGATTGTGTTGGCGACCAATACCATGCACAAAGTGGCTCCGGCGATTGAGGAAGCGGTGAAGGTACCGCTGATTCATGTGGTTGATGCCACCGCCGATGCGATTAAAGCGCGGAGCTTGCACAAAGTGGCGCTACTGGGTACCCGTTTTACCATGAGCGACGGGTTTTACAGCGAGCGTATGCAACAACTCGGTGTGCACACTTTGATACCGAACGATCAGCAGCAAAGCGAAATTCACCGGGTGATTTTTGAAGAGTTGTGCCGTAACCGTTTTACTGCTGAGGCTAAGCAATACTATTTGGATGTGATTGCCGATTTGCAGCAACAGGGTGCGCAGGGGGTGATTTTAGGTTGTACTGAAATCGGCTTGCTGTTGAAACAGCAAGATTGTCCGCTACCGGTGTTTGACAGCGCTGAAATTCATGCGCTGGCAGCGGTGGAGTTTGCTCTACAAAATTAAGGCAAAAGATTTCAGACAGGCATTTTAAGCAGCCGAAAGTATAAAGCTTTAAATGCCAAGATTTCCCTACGGATGTCATTCCCGCGCAGGTGGGAATCCAGCTTGGATTTTAAGAAACTATTTTTATTCAAGTGCTTGATAAGATCAAACATGGATTCCCGCCTGCGCGGGAATGACGTCACTTGTGTATCCAGCATTCTTAGGAAGTATTGTGCAAAGGCATTTGCTTGTCTGAAACAAAATGGGGTAAGCTCGAGTATGACGAGAGTAAGTCACTATTTATTTGAAGTACCTACCTATAAAAATGCCTGTCTGAAAAAACATCTTAAGGTTTTTTCAGACAGGCATAGTTTGTTTTCAGCCGAGTTTATTGTAAAGCTTACGGGATGCTGTATCCTTTCAGATATTGAATCCGTTCGCGGGTCATGCGGGTGTCGCATTGCAATTTCAGGTATTCGGCTTCGTCGGTATTACCGGCGCGGGCAGCGGCGGAACGACAGCTATTGTTTTTGCTGTGTATCCAATCGCGTTGCTCGTTGAGCAGCTCTTTTTGTACTGTTTGGTCGAGGCGTTCCCAGGCGCGGTTGATGTCGGCATCGGCTTGGCTGTTGTTGCCGCGCGCTTGATCCAGTTCGGCAGGCGCAATATTGGCGGCGGGGGCTTCCGCTTTAGGTGCGAGGGTTTCCGGCGCGGGTGTACTGGCGGGAGTGGGCGTGAAGATGCCGGATGCGCTGTTGTCTTCTAGGATGGCGCGCGGATCGGGTTGACTGCTAGGTGCAGGCGCTTCGGTTAAGGCGGAGGCGGCGACGGCCAGTTGTTTAAGCGCATCTTCGCGGGCAACGGGTTTGCCGCCCATCATCAGGATGCTTTTTACACCGTAGGGCAGCAGAGTGGCGGTAAGGGTTTGGCCGGCGTTGGTGAGATTGCTGTCGGCATAATTAACGGTGATGCCGGCGTTTTGTGTCGGCGCGGGGGTATAGTTCAGCACTTGCTTGAACAGGCCGTTGGCATCGAAGCTTAAACCGGTATTGCCGCCGGTGCGCTGTTGCAGAATGTTATCGAGATTTTGCGGGTAATAAACCAAGGTTTGGTTATCGCGCGCGGCTTTCATGACCGGCTCGGGAATCTGGATGTTGAGCACGGCGGTACAGGCGCCGTTGCTGTTGCTCTTCGCATCACTCAGGCTGATGTTTAAATCGCTACCGGCAGCGATGACTTTATCGGCATCCACATATTGGCGGCTATCGTTTTGGCTGTATTTGCGGGCTTCTTCTTTGATGGTTTGCAGAATGTTGTCGCGCGCGTTTTGCAATACGGCGGGATCGCCGCAATTAACGGCATTGGCTTGCTCTTCCTTTTTATCGGAACAGGCGGCCAGTAAGGCGAGGGTGGTGAGTGAAACGATTAAGGTTTTTTTCATGATAGACCTTCGGCAAAATAACAGTGGTAGGGCGGCAAAATACTCGCCAGACTGATTCTGAGCTTCTTATAATAACAAATGTGCCGGTAAAGTGTTTCGATTTTGCCGGGCTTTTACGCAGCAGGCGACTGTTGAGGCGTTATGCAAAATTGTGCAAGCAGCAGCGCGCGAGATAAGTTTTTAAACAAAGTTAGGTGATGATGCAGCTAAATGGAATGGAGAGGGAGTCGGCAACCCAAACGGTCGGGCAACGCTGGGCATTGGTATTGTCGTACGACGGCAGCCGCTTTTTCGGTTGGCAGAAACAGGCTGACGGCATTGTGACGGTACAATCGGCGCTGGAAGCGGCGTTAAGCGCGATTGCTTGTGAACCGATTAATGTGATTGCTGCCGGCCGCACTGATACCGGCGTACACGCCACGGCGCAGGTGGTGCATTTCGATACCACCGCCCGCCGCAGCGCGCAGGCGTGGATACGCGGGGTGAACGCACATTTGCCGGAAGGTGCTGCGGTGTGGCAGGCCTTGCCGGTGGACAGCCGTTTTCATGCACGCTTTGATGCGTTTGGGCGGCGTTACCGTTATGTATTGCAATCTTCGCCGGTGCGCTCGCCTTTGCTGTTGAACCGGGTGGGCTGGACGCATACGCCGCTGGATATGGACAAAATGCGGCAAGCGGCGGCGATGTTGGTAGGCGAACATGATTTTTCCAGCTTCCGCGCATCGGCCTGCCAGGCCAAGTCGCCGGTGAAAACCATGTATCAGGTATCGCTGAAAGGCACGCCGCAGTTGATGACGCTGGATTTGCACGGTAATGCGTTTCTGCACCATATGGTGCGCAATATCGTCGGCGCGCTGGTGTATGTGGGTAACGGCCGCATCAGCGTGGCGGACTTCGCCGATTTGCTGGCCGCCCGCAGCCGCCTGCTGGCGCCGCCGACCTTTATGCCCGATGGTCTGTATCTCACGGGGGTAGATTACCCGCCGCAATGGCAGGTGCCGACCCCGCCGCCGCCGGATTGGCTGTGGTCGTTTGAATAGTGAACAATGCCTGTCTGAATAGGATTCAGACAGGCATTGTTGTTGAGAAAATAATTTTTCTTTTGATTCTGTTTAAGTAATTAAGTGTAATATTAAATTTAATGAAAATAGTTTTTGTAAAATTTATAATTTTTGATTGATGGATTGGTTTTTATACTGATATATTTAATTCGTTAGCGAAAACTGCTTATTTTTTATTATTTCAATAAATTTAACTCACACAACAAGGAGCATCACGATGAATAAAGACATTATCGAAGGCAAATGGGAACAACTCAAAGGTAAAGCCAAAGAGAAATGGGGCGAGCTGACCAATGATGATTGGGACGTGATTGCAGGTAAGCGCGATCAGTTGGCTGGCCGTATTCAAGAGCGCTATGGCCGTACCAAGGAAGAGGCTGAAAAAGAAGTTGATGAGTGGCTCAACAATCAATAAAACTATTTTAAGGAGAAGTTTATGTTGCGTTATTCGGTGATATTTTTTGTGATCGCCATTGTGGCCGGCGTATTGGGTTTCGGCGGTATCGCCGGCAGCGCGGCTTCGATAGCCAAGATTCTGTTTGTCGGTTTCTTAATTTTAGCGGTGGTATCGATGATTTTTGGTAAAAAATAATCACTGCGTATCTATTAAGGATAAATGCCTGTCTGAAAACTTTTTTCAGACAGGCATTTTACTGTGTGCCGTTTATTCGGTTAATCACTCAAGCTCGCTAACAATTCAGCTTGGTGTTCTGCAATCAGCGCGCCGGTTAATTCTTCCAAATCGCCGTCCATTACAAAATCAAGTTTGTGCAGGGTGAGGTTGATGCGGTGGTCGGTGACGCGGCCTTGCGGGTAGTTGTAGGTGCGGATGCGCTCGCTGCGGTCGCCGCTGCCGATGAGCGATTTGCGTTCCGCCGCTTCTTTCGATTGCGCTTCGCGCTTCTGCATATCGTTGAGGCGGGCGGCCAACACTTTCATCGCCTGCGCTTTATTGGCGTGTTGCGAACGACCGTCCTGGCATTCGACCACCATGCCGGAGGGCAGGTGGGTGATGCGCACCGCCGAATCGGTTTTGTTGATGTGCTGGCCGCCGGCGCCGGATGCGCGGAAGGTGTCGATGCGCAAATCGGCGGGGTTTAATTCGATTTCTTCCAGTTCGTCGGCTTCGGGCATCACCGCTACGGTGCAGGCGGAGGTGTGGATGCGGCCTTGGCTTTCGGTGGCGGGTACGCGCTGCACGCGGTGGCCGCCGGATTCAAATTTGAGGCGGCTGTATGCGCCCAGCCCGATGATGCGGGCGATCACTTCTTTATAGCCGCCCAAATCGCTCTCGCTGGCGGATACGATTTCCACCTGCCAGCGGTTGCGTTCGGCAAAACGGCTGTACATCCGCAGCAAATCACCGGCAAACAGCGCGGCTTCGTCGCCGCCGGTACCGGCGCGCACTTCGATAAAGATGTTTTTGTCGTCGTCGGCATCTTTGGGCAGCAGCAGTTTTTGCAGTTCGAGGTCTAGAGTGTCGATTTTGTTTTTCGCTGCTTCGATTTCTTCGGCGGCAAATTCTTTCATTTCGGGGTCGGACAGCATGGTTTCCGCCTCGGCCAAATCGCTTTCGGCCTGACGATACTGCTGAAACACTTCCACCACCGGCGTGATTTCGGCGTGCTCTTTGTTGAGTTTGCGGTAGTTATCCATATCGGAGGTGGCTTCGGGGGAGCCCAGCAGATGGGTGACTTCTTCGAGGCGGTCGGCCAGTTGTTGTAATTTATCCAGCAAAGAGGGTTTCATGATGGGCTCGCGGCGGGGTTTGAGACGAAAGAGGAGGATTTTAACATAGATGGGGAAGGGGAAGGTTTGGGGCTTGTTTTTTCAGACAGGCATAATGGTTTGAATCTCAACTTATCTTGTGCTGAACATAAATGCCTGTCTGAAAAAATGTTTCAGACAGGCATTTTAAAAACGCTAAACGTTTAAACGATTTCGGCTTTTTCGATCACAACCGGTTCGGTCGGTACGTCGTCGTGCATGCCGTGGCGGCCGGTGGAAACCTTCTCGATGGCATCTACCACATCAAAACCGTCGGTCACTTTGCCGAACACCGCATAGCCCCAGCCGTGCATGCTCGGGGAGGTGTGGTTGAGGAAGTCGTTGTCTTTGGTGTTGATGAAGAATTGAGCAGAAGCGGAATGCGGCGCCATGGTACGTGCCATCGCGATGGTGTATTTGTCGTTTTTCAGGCCGTTTTGCGCTTCGTTTTGGATGGATTCGCGGGTTTCTTTTTCTTTCATGTTGGGGGTCATGCCACCGCCTTGGATCATGAAGTTGGGGATCACGCGGTGAAAAATCACGCCGTCGTAGAAGCCGTCTTTAACGTATTGTTCGAAGTTGGCGGCGGTAATCGGGGCTTTTTCGTGATCCAGCTCGAGGGTGATCACGCCTTTGTTGGTGGTTAATTTAATCATGTGGGGCTCCTTTTGTTTTGAACGGGTAAGTTCAAAAGATGGGGAAAGACAGGCAGAGTTCAAGGTCTGCCATAAAATAAAACGCACCGTGTGGGTTTACACGGTGCGTGCAGGTTTTTAGCTGTGACGATCCAGCCAGCGTTCGGCATCCAAGGCGGCTTGGCAGCCGGAAGCGGCGCTGGTGATGGCCTGGCGGTAGGTGTGGTCTTTTACGTCGCCAGCAGCCCATACGCCGTCGATGTTAGTAAGGCCGACGTTGTCACCGGTACCGCCTTGGGTTTTCAGGTAGCCGGTTTCGTCCATATCAAGCTGGCCTTTAAAGAGGTCGGTGTTCGGTTTGTGGCCGATGGCGATGAACACGCCTTTTACCGCGATGTCTTCGGTGTGGCCGTCGTTGTATTTCAGGCGGGCGCCGGTTACGCCGCTGTCGTCGCCGAGGATGTCGTCCAAGTTGGCGTTGAGCTTGAGGATGATTTTGCCTTCTTCTACGCGCTGCATTAATTTATCGACCATGATTTTTTCGGCGCGGAAGCTGTCGCGGCGGTGGATCAGGGTAACGGTGTTGGCGATGTTGGCCAAGTAGAGCGCCTCTTCAACGGCGGTATTGCCGCCGCCGACTACGGCTACGTCTTGTTTCTTATAGAAGAAACCGTCGCAAGTGGCGCAAGCGGATACGCCTTTGCCGGCAAACACTTCTTCGCCTTTGATGCCGAGGTATTTGGCGGAAGCGCCGGTGGCGATAATCAGGGCATCGCAAGTGTAGGTGCCCATGTCGCCTTTGAGGGTGAACGGGCGGTTTTGCAGGTCGGCTTCTTGGATGTGGTCGAAAATGATTTCGGTACCGAAGCGCTCGGCGTGGGCGAGGAAGCGCGCCATCAAATCGGGGCCTTGTACGCCATCGGCATCGGCCGGCCAGTTGTCCACTTCGGTGGTGGTCATCAGTTGGCCGCCTTGTGCCAGGCCGGTGATGATTACGGGATTCAGGTTGGCGCGGGCGGCGTACACGGCTGCGGTGTAGCCGGCGGGGCCGGAACCTAAAATAATCAGTTTGTGGTGTTGGGTTTCGCTCATGCTGGCTCCTTAGAGGAAGAGGAATAATTTCAGACAGGCTTATTCTACTATGAAAATGCCTGTCTGAAAGGGTGTTGCTCGGGGTGATAGTTAATGTTTATGCGGGGTATTGCTGCCGCAGTAAACACCTAGTGATTAACGACGACGACCGAAACCGCGGCTCATACCGCTGCGGCGCGGCTGTTGGTAATTCGGCTGCGCTTGGTTGGTGGGGCGGTAAGTGTTGGCATTGCTTTGGCGGTTTTGCTGCTGGCCTTGGGCGGCTTGTTGGCGCGGGCTCAGGCTGTTGGGCGCTTGTGGGCTGCGGCCGCGGTATTGCTGTGCGTATTGGGTGCGCACTTGTTGTGCAGCCGGGCTGTTGGCGGGCGCTTTACTGAATTTGTTGGCTAAGGCGTTGCCGATAAAGGCACCGGCGGCGGCACCGATCAGGCTTTGCAGAAACCAGCTGCCGGTGGATTGATCATACACATATTGCTGGCCGTCGGTACCGGTAACGGTTTCGCCTTGCTGGCCTTGCGCTTGCGCTTCGGGCGACAGGGTTTCGTTAACGGCATCGGCGTTCAGTTGATAAACGGTGTTGTCTTCCTGGTTGCCTTGCGAGGCTTGCAGCTGGGCGATTTGTTCTTGCTGAGCTTTGAGCTGCTGCTCAAGCTGGGCTTGTTTGTTGTCGCCGCAAGCAGCTAAGGTGAGGGAAGTGGCGGCGGTCAGTAAAACCAGATAGCGTTTCATAAATTCGGTTCTCTCGTAGAAGGGTTTGGAGTGGTGGCTTAATTGGGGATGGCTTGTTTCAAATTCAAGCGCTTGGGCGAAGATCGAGGTTGTTCTGTTGCGATTGCGCCCAAATATTGCATTATACCGTGTATTGTTGGTTCGCCCTAATCACAGGATCGGGTGAAATGTTTTATAATAAATACTTTATGAGTTTTCTAAGGTTGATGCCTGTCTGAAAAGGCGTATCGTTTTTTTCAGACAGGCATTGCCATCACATTACGCTTTGCTCTATATGATGAATAAAATTACCCCTTCACTTTCCCGCCGTGATTTGCTGCTGGCCGGCAGCGCGGCTTTGCTGTTGCCGCAGTGGGCACATGCCGGTGCGCAGCGCGAGGAAACGCTGTCTGACGACGTAGCTTCGGTGATGCGCAGTTCGGTAGATAATGTTAACCCTGCACGGCTGGTGTTTGCCAATGCGCAAGAGGGCGAGCGTTGGCTCTCGGCGATGTCGTCCCGCTTGGCGCGCTATGTGCCCAGTGAAGCCGAGCGTCGCCGTTTGCTCACCAATATCCAATATGAATCGGTTCGCGCCGGGCTGGACCCCCAAATGGTGCTGGGCTTGATTGAGGTGGAAAGTGCGTTCCGCCAATATGCGATCAGCGGGGTCGGCGCGCGCGGTTTGATGCAGGTGATGCCGTTCTGGCAGCGCTATATCGGCCGCACTTCGCATAATCTGTTCGACATCCGCACCAATTTGCGTTACGGCTGCACCATTTTGCGCTACTACCGCGACCGCGAAAACGGCAATGTTACCCGCGCGCTGGCGCGTTACAACGGCAGCCTCGGCCAGATGAAATACCCCAATGCGGTCATCGGCGCTTGGCGCAATCGTTGGCAGTGGGGGTAGGGTGATTCAAATCTCGTCATACTCGGGCTTGACCCGAGTATCTTTGTATTTTGTTCAGGCATCGTAGAGATACTCGGGTCAAGCCCGAGTATGACGTTTCTTTTTTAGGAACGTTATGCCTGTCTGAAAAATATAAGCGTAACCAGTTTCTTGTAAAACCCAAATAATCTATCTTCAAAATTCCCGTTCCCTCACAAAATACGCTGGCAGCCGCAACGCGGTAGCGTATAATCCCACCCGTCTCAAACAGATTTTTCAGACAGGCCTGATATGGCGAAAAAAAACAGTATTCGGATGCACCCTGAGGAAATGCGCGCCAGCATGGCCTTGGCGTGGGTATATGCCTTGCGTATGCTGGGAATGTTTTTGGTGCTGCCGGTGCTGGCGCTGTATGCAGCGAGTCTGCCGGATGCGGGCGACAACAAAATGTTGGTCGGCTTGGCAATGGGGATGTACGGCCTTACCCAAGCCGTTCTGCAATTGCCGCTGGGCATGGCCTCTGATCGCTTCGGTCGCAAAAAAGTGATTTATCTCGGCTTGCTGGTGTTTGCCGTCGGCAGTTTTATGGCGGCTGTCGCCACGTCGTTGCCGATGCTGGTGTTGGCGCGCGCCATTCAGGGTGCCGGTGCGGTGAGCGCGGCGGTCACCGCTTTGGTGGCCGACTTAACCCGCGAAGAAGTGCGTACCCGCGCGATGGCGATGATAGGTTTAAGCATAGGGCTGACTTTTTCCGCCAGCCTGGTGATTTCGCCGCTGCTGTCGGAATACATCGGCGTGGCCGGTTTGTTTGCACTCACCGGTGTGCTGACGCTGTTGAGTATGCTGGTGGTGAAGTTTCTGGTGCCCGATCCGGTGCGTTCCAAACTGCATGAAGATGCGGAAGTGCAGCCCGCCCGTTTTGGCGAGGTGTTAAAAAACAAAGAGCTGCTGCGGCTGAATTTCGGTATTTTCGCGCTGCAATGCGGCATGATGGCGCTGTTTACCTCGCTGCCGTTTGCCTTGCAGGATTTGGGTTTGAACAAAGCCCATCATTGGCAGGTGTATCTGCCCGCCACCTTAATCGGTCTGGTGCTGATGATTCCGGCAATTATCGTCGGAGAAACCCGCAATAAGTTGAAACAAATTTTTCTGCTGGGCATTGCGTTGATTTTCGCTTCGCAACTGGGTTTGCTGTTCGGCCTGCATTCGGTATGGCTGATAGGCTTGAGCCTGATTGTTTACTTTATCGGTTTCAATATTCTGGAAGCCAGCCAGCCTTCGTTGGTGTCGAAAACCGCCCCCGCCGAATTGAAGGGCACCGCGATGGGGGTGTACAACACCATGCAGTCGGTCGGCCTGTTCAGTGGCGGCGCGCTGGGCGGCTTGCTGTTCCACCATTTCGGCTTTAACGGCGTGTTCGTGTTTTGCAGCGTATTGATCGGCGCATGGTTTGCAATCGCCGCTGTTGCGCCTGCGCCCGCGCCGGTGAAAAATGTGGTGCTGCCGGTGGGCGGGGCTTGGCAGGGAAGGCAAGACGAATTACACTCTCGGCTGAAACAGCTTGCCGGTGTCGAAGCCATCAGCTTCAGCGCCGACGGCGAAACCGTATTTATCAAGGCTTTGCAACAAGGGTTTGACGAAGCCGCAGCGAAACATATTCTTGCAGGAGCAAACTGATGTCTTTAAATAAAGTGATGCTGATCGGTAACTTGGGGCGCGATCCCGAAGTGCGCTATATGCCCAATGGCGAAGCCGTAGCGAATTTTTCCATTGCCACCAGCGAAAGCTGGAATGACCGCCAAAGCGGTCAGCGCGTAGAGCGTACCGAATGGCACAACATCACCATGTACCGCCGTTTGGCCGAAATCGCCGGCCAATACCTGAAAAAAGGCAGCCAGGTCTACATCGAAGGCCGTATCCAAAGCCGCAAATACACCGGCAAAGACGGCATCGAGCGCACCGCTTACGACATCATCGCCAGTGAAATGAAAATGCTGGGCGCGCGTACTGGCGGTGCCGGTGGTGGTGCACCGTATGACGACGGTGGCTCTTATCAGTCCGCCCCGCCTGCACAACCGGCGCAATCTTACGCTGCCGAAGCGCCTGCTGCACCGCGTCGCCAAGCCCCGGCCGCCGCACCTGCAACGCCGGTAGATGATATCGATGACGATATTCCGTTTTAAGCTGAAATAAAACACACACGGGCTTGCTGTTTTTCAGACAGGCCTGTGTTAAATCATTTTAAAACATTGCCATTTTGCCTTGTTTTGATACAATGGCCACCTAACGATATGCAGTACACAAGCCGCCGGATAGCCGGGCGGCTTGTGTTTTTATTGAATTGACCGGGGCGGTGGTAACCGCTCGTTCTGTAACGGAGAAAGAAGAATCATGCAGAAAATCCCGCTGACCATGCGCGGTGCAGAGATGTTGAAAGAGGAGTTGCAACATCTGAAAAGTGTGGCCCGTCCGGCCATTATCGAAGCGATTGCCGAAGCTCGTTCGCACGGCGATCTGTCGGAAAACGCAGAATACGAAGCAGCCAAAGAAAAACAAGGTTTTATTGAAGGCCGTATTTCGGAATTGGAACACAAGCTTTCCATTGCCCATGTGATCAATCCGCGTGAAATTCATGCCGAAGGCAAAATCGTGTTCGGTGCCACCGTGGTGCTGGAAGATTTGGACAGTGGCGATAAAGTACGCTACCAGATTGTTGGCGAAGACGAAGCGGATTTGAAGTTCCACAAAATTTCCATCGGTTCGCCGATTGCCCGCGCCTTGATCGGCAAAGAAGAGGGTGACGTGGCCGAAGTGCAGGCCCCCGGCGGCATACGCGAATATGAAGTGGTGGATGTGGAATATCTGTAATGCCGCTTAATTAAAATGGAAATGAAAAATGCCTGTCTGAAATGATTTTCAGACAGGCATTACCGTTTGTAAACCTTGGATTGACAGGCTGAAAGCCCTAAGATATTGTCGCTTTATAATTACGGAACAAAACTGTCTTCGCACCTCAATAGAAGGATAATAATTATGAACCGACTTTCGGCAATTTTGATCAGCATTTGGCTGGGTATGCAATTAACGGTAGGATATGTGGTCGCGCCTACTTTGTTTAGGCATCTTGAACGTACCCAAGCGGGGAACTTGGCGGGTGAATTCTTCGATTTGGTAGCTTATTTAGGATTGTTTGCCTGGACGGTAACCTATTTTACCCTGCGTACCGGTGCCGCTGATTATGGTTTTGAGCGCCGCAACAACTTGCCTTCCGGCCTTTCTTGGATGGGTGTTTTGATTATGCTGTTGGGCATCAATCAGTTTGCCGTTACACCGGCAATTAAAGCGCTCAAGGCGAATGAGGGTAACTGGTTGCTGGATTTGGTTGGTGGCAGTTTCGCGATGTGGCACGGGATATCGAGTACCATCTATATGGTTTGCAGTTTGTTGGGCGCGATTTTGTGTATTGCTTATCTGCGTTTGTCGACAGGGAAACACGCTTACCGCTAAACCTTGTGAGCGATACAATAATGCCTGTCTGAAAAAATGTTTCAGACAGGCATTTGAAATATTAACGTGATCTTTATTCTTCGGGACGTTTGCGCCACAATACCAACAGCTTACCGATATGCTGTACCAATTGCGCATCCACCGCTTCGCATAAAGCCTCGGCCATCGCCACGCGCTCGGCACGATCGTCGCCTAATACGCGAACTTTGATTAATTCGTGTGCACTTAAAGCACTGTCGGTTTCTTTGATCACTGATTCGGTGAGGCCGTGCTGGCCGATCATCACCACCGGGCTGAGGTGGTGGGCTTGGGCTTTGAGTGCCAGAATGTCTTTGGTGTTGAGTTTGTCGCTCATGCTGTTTGAAATCTTATAGTCGGTTGAAAGTGTGTATTTTACGCCAGCAGCCGCTAAAAATCACATATAATATTCGCTCTCAAAAATTCTCTGTTTCAGATTGTTCCCAAAATATGGCCGTCCGTTCCAAATCTTCCAAAGCCTGGCTCAGCGAGCACGTTAACGATCATTATGTGCATCGCGCACAAAAAGACGGTTATCGTGCCCGTGCAGCTTATAAGCTGTTGGAAATCAATGAAAAAGACCAGTTAATCAAACCGGGTACCGTGTTGGCCGATTTGGGCAGCGCGCCGGGCAGTTGGTCGCAAGTAGCCGCTGATTTAGTTGGCAAAAATGGTGCAGTGTTTGCGCTGGATATTTTGCCTATGGACCCGATAGCCGGCGTTTCTTTTATTCAGGGCGACTTCAGGGAAAACGAGGTTTTGGCTGAGTTTGAAGCCTTGCTGAATAATCGGGAATTAGACCTTGTTATTTGCGATATGGCACCCAATATGAGCGGCAATAGCGTAACGGATCAGGCACGAAGCTTTTATTTATGCGAGCTGGCACTGGATTTTGCGCGTGAACATCTGAAGAGCGGCGGTCACTTTTTGGTGAAAGTGTTTCAGGGAGCAGGGTATCAGGAATATTTAAGTGAACTGCGTTCTTTGTTTCAAACCGTACAAACGCGCAAACCGGATGCCTCTCGCAATCGATCCAGTGAGATTTACCTATTAGGGAAAAATAAACGCTGACAAGGTAGTAAGTCTGAATTACAATCCGTTTTTCCATTTTTAAATTTTATTAGCATGTATGGGAGCCTGTTTCAGTGGGGAGTACCATTAAAAACCTGTTGGTGTGGTTAGCGTTGGCGGTCGGCTTAATGGCCGCCTTCAATGCGATTACCAAAGAGCAGGAAAACAAACAACAAATTACTTATTCCGAATTCATCAATCAGGTGAAAAAAGGTGAAGTAACCGATGCCAACATCGAAGGTTCGGTGATGAACGGTTACATCATTAAAGGCGAGCGCAGTGATAAGACTCAGTTCTTTACCAATGCTCCCTTAGATGATGCAATGGTGGCTACGTTACTGGAAAACAAAGTTAACCTGAAAGTAACGCCAGAAGAAAAGCCGAGCCAGTTGCAAGCCTTGTTCTTTAGCTTGTTACCCGTGTTTCTGCTGATCGGCGCATGGTTTTATTTCATGCGCATGCAATCGGGCGGCGGCGGTAAAGGCGGCGCTTTTTCATTCGGCAAAAGCCGTGCCAAATTGTTGGATAAAGACACCAACCGGGTGACTTTTGCCGATGTAGCCGGTTGTGATGAAGCCAAAGAAGAAGTGCAGGAAATCGTTGATTACCTGAAAGCCCCCAACCGCTATCAAAGCCTGGGCGGACGTGTGCCGCGTGGTATTTTGCTGGCCGGTAGCCCCGGTACCGGTAAAACCCTGTTGGCCAAAGCGATTGCCGGCGAAGCACAAGTGCCATTCTTCAGTATTTCCGGTTCCGATTTCGTGGAAATGTTTGTCGGCGTCGGTGCTAGCCGCGTACGCGATATGTTCGAGCAGGCCAAGAAAAACGCACCTTGCATCATCTTTATTGATGAGATTGATGCGGTCGGTCGTCAACGTGGCGCCGGTTTGGGCGGCGGTAACGATGAGCGCGAGCAAACCTTGAACCAATTGCTGGTGGAGATGGATGGTTTCGAGAGCAACCAAACCGTGATTGTGATTGCCGCTACCAACCGTCCGGATGTACTGGATCCCGCTTTGCAACGTCCCGGCCGTTTCGACCGCCAAGTGGTGGTGCCGTTGCCGGATATCCGTGGTCGCGAACAAATTTTGAATGTTCATGCTAAAAAAGTACCTTTGGATACTTCGGTAGATTTGACTTCTCTGGCGCGTGGTACTCCCGGTTTTTCCGGTGCTGACTTGGCCAACTTGGTGAACGAAGCCGCTTTGTTTGCCGGTCGCCGCAATAAAACCAAAGTCGATCAAAGCGACTTTGAAGATGCCAAAGATAAAATCTACATGGGTCCGGAGCGTCGCTCTATGGTGATGCACGAAGACGAAAAACGTGCGACTGCTTATCATGAAGCCGGCCATGCGATTGTGGCGGAAAGCTTGGAATACACCGATCCGGTGCACAAAGTAACCATTATGCCGCGTGGCCGTGCGCTGGGCTTGACCTGGCAGCTGCCGGAACGTGACCGTATCAGCATGTATAAAGACCAGATGCTGAGCCAGCTCTCGATTCTGTTTGGTGGTCGTATTGCGGAAGATTTGTTTGTCGGCCGTATTTCTACCGGTGCTTCTAACGACTTCGAGCGTGCCACTCAAATTGCTCGCGAAATGGTTACCCGCTACGGTATGAGCGACAAAATGGGCGTGATGGTGTATGCCGAAAATGAAGGCGAAGTGTTCTTGGGTCGTAGCATTACCCGTTCGCAACATATTTCGGAAAAAACCCAGCAAGACGTAGATGCCGAAGTGCGCCGTATTCTGGACGAGCAATATGCCGTGGCCAAGAAAATTCTGGAAGATAACCGGGATAAAATGGAAACCATGTGTAAGGCTTTGATGGAATGGGAAACCATCGATCGCGACCAGGTACTGGAAATCATGGCAGGTAAGCAACCTAGCCCGCCTAAGGATTACAGCCACAATATCCGTAAAGCTGATGATGTCGAAGTAGTGGTAGAACTGCCGGTTACTGAGAATAGCCAAGAGCCTCGAATGGCCGAGCCGCAATCAATGGATCATCCACAAAGCATGCCGCCACGTGGTTCTCAGGTTGATGAAAATATCAAGGCAGAAGAAAAACCGTACGAAGGCGAAGTTGATGCTGATAAAGATCGTCGTTGATAAGTAGGTTTGCATAAAACAAGCCCGAGAGACAGCTCTCGGGCTTGTTTTATTGTGACGACTGTATTGATATTGAGAATGCCTGTCTGAATAATTCAGGCAGGCATTTTTGAGATAGCGGATGGAGCTATTGAATAGTGTGAGTGTCGCTGATCGGCTGTACCAATACCCACGGCGCGATCACCAGCGCCCACATTTCCTGGTTATTACGCAAAAATTCACGCGCCTGCTGTTCGCTGACCACGCCGAATTGTTGCTGTTGCATCAGTTTGCCGATTTCGGCGCTGTTATCATCAGCCACCCATTGAGCGACGGTGAGCAAATCAAGGCTGGGGTCAACAAATACGGCGGCACCGCGGGCGAAATGCGGTTGCAATTCCTGCCAGGCGATGCGGGCGGTTTCCAGATTGAGTTTTTCGTGCAGATAGGGTTCGGTCATGGTGCGGGTGCATAAAGGTTAAACGGATGTTGATTATAGCGTAAAAGAATACGGGGTGCGCCTGCGGTATCTCAAGGGAAATGCCTGTCTGAAAAACAAAAGGGCGTGACGGCTGTGTTTACAAGTAGAATGTTATACAGTATCATTTTATCTATTAAAAGCTGCCGTAATTGTATCGGCAGTTTTCCTGTTTTCGGAAAACGATGGCTTTGAATGGAGCTATTTTAGACAGCCGGCTGATCGTTTTTCTTATTTAAGTTAGATAAATCATGAATATTTTGTTAACCGGTTTGCCGCAGCGTTTAATGCTGGCAGCGGTGGTGCTGGCGCTGATTTGGGGTGCTTATTTTTGGGCGGTTACATGAATATTGAGGTAGCGAATTTAACCGTCAGCTATCAGCGTAAACCGGCTGTCCATCATTTAAATATCTGCTTTGAGCAGGGCGAAATGTGGGCGGTGTTTGGCCCTAACGGTGCGGGTAAGTCAACTTTGCTAAAGGCGGTGATGCGGTTGTTGCAGGCGGATACCGGTTCGATTAATTGGAACGGCATCGCCAGAAGTGATATTGCTTATTTGCCGCAGCAGTCAGACATCGATCGCAGCCTACCGATGACGGTGTTTGAACTGGCGGCTTTGGGCTTGTGGTATGAAATCGGCTTTTTCGGCCGCGTGAATGCCAAGCAGAAAGAGCGAGTGCGCGCGGCTTTGGCACGGGTGGAGATGCTGGATTATGCCGAGCAGCAAATCGGCCATTTGTCGAACGGCCAGTTTCAGCGGGTATTGTTTGCCCGTATGCTGGTGCAGAATGCCAAGTTTTTGCTGCTGGACGAGCCGTTTAATGCGGTGGATGCGGGCACCACTTATGCTTTACTGGAAGTATTGCGCCAATGCCATCAGAGCGGGCAGGCGGTGATTGCGGTGTTGCACGACTATGAACAAGTGCGGGCGTATTTTCCGAATACGGTGTTGATTGCGCGGGAAAAAGTAGCGGCCGGTAAAACGGAAGCGGTGCTCACCGATGAGTATTTGCAGCAGGCAGCAGCGGCGATGCACCGGGTGGAGAGCCCGCAATGGTGCGCGGCTTAAGTTCGCGGCGTATCAAGATAAATATTAAAAAAGTTTTCAGACAGGCATGATGCCTGTCTGAAAACCGATATTGAAACTAAATGAATTTATACGATTATTTGATTGCGCCGTTTGCCGAGTTTGAGTTTATGCGCTATGCGCTGGCATCGGTGCTGTTCCTGGCTTTTTCCGGCGCGCCGGTCGGCGTGTTTCTGACCATGCGGCGCATGAGTTTGGTGGGCGATGCGTTGGGTCATGCCGTGCTGCCGGGCGCGGCGGTGGGTTATATGATAGGCGGCTTGAGCTTGCCTGCGATGAGCTTGGGTGGGTTTATTGCCGGTATGCTGATGGCTTTGCTGGCCGGTTTGGTCAGCCGTTTTACCACTTTGAAGGAAGACGCCAATTTCGCCGCGTTTTACCTCACTTGTTTGGCCATCGGCGTGATTTTGGTGAGTACCAATGGCAGCAACATCGATTTACTGCACTTATTGTTCGGCTCGGTGCTGGCGGTGGATTTGCCGGCTTTGCGCTTGGTGGCGGCCAGCGCCAGTGTAACGGTTTTGACTTTGGCGGTGATTTACCGGCCATTGGTGCTGGAAAGTATTGATCCGCTGTTTTTAAAAGCGGTAAACGGCAAAGGCGGACTTTGGCATCTGCTGTTTTTGGTGCTGGTGGTGATGAATCTGGTGGCGGGCTTTCAGGCTTTGGGTACGCTGATGTCGGTGGGTTTGATGATGCTGCCGGCGATTACCGCACGCCTGTGGGTGAAAAACCTAGGCGGCCTGATGCTGCTGGCGGTTTGTTTCGCCTTATTGTGCGGCACGGCAGGTTTGCTGTTTTCGTATTATGTGGAAATTCCTTCGGGGCCCGCGATTATTCTGTTTTGCGGCGGGTTGTATCTTTTTTCGGTTATTTTCGGGTGGGAGAGCGGCGTGGTGCTGCGTTGGCTGCGCCGCGGCAAACACCATCAATATCAGGAGCCTGTATGAACAAATATTGGATGAGCGGTTTGGGTTTGATGCTGTTTTCCGGCGCGGTGGCGGCGGCACCTTTGCAGGTAGTGAGCAGCTTCAGCATTTTGGGTGATGTGGTCAAGCAAGTGGGCGGCGACCGAGTGGCGGTAACCAATTTGGTTGGCGCCAATCAAGACAGCCATGCTTATAACATGACCGCCGCTGATGTGAAGAAAATCCGTGCGGCCAAGTTGGTGCTGGTGAACGGCTTAGGCTTGGAAAAAGCCGAAATGATGCGCGCGGTGAAGCAGAGCAAAGTGCCGTATGCCGAAGCGACTGCCGGTATCAAAGCGCTGGCGGCGCCTGAGGGTGGCGGCTATGATCACGGGCATGACCATGATCACGACCATGGCGAATACGATCCGCATGTGTGGACTGATCCGGTGTTGATGCAGAAATACGCTTCCAATGTTGCTGTGGCGTTGATTAAGGCCGATCCGGCCAACAAAGATTATTATCTGCAACGCCTGCAAGCCTATTCCGGCGAATTGGTGAAGCTAGACAGCTATGCCCGCAGTCAGTTCAATACTATTCCGCAAGCCAAGCGCAAGGTTTTGACCGGTCATGATTCGTTTGCCTATATGGGCAAACGCTATGCCGTCCGTTTTGTTTCGCCGCAAGGTGTTAGCAGCGAGGCTGAGCCTTCGGCCAAACAGGTGGCGGCGATTATCCGCCAGGTCAAACAAGAGGGCATACGCGCGATTTTTGCCGAAAACATCAAAGACACCCGCATGGTCGATAAAATCGCTCAAGAAACCGGCAGCAAAATCGGCGGCAAGCTTTATTCCGATGCTTTGAGCAGCGGCGCGCCAGCCAACACTTATATCAATATGTACCGCTATAATGTACGGGTGTTAACCGATGCGATGAAGTAAGCGCTGAAGTTTAGCCACGAAGCAATAAATGCCTGTCTGAAAACCAGCTTGCGAGTTTCTGCAAAGCTAAATTTTTTCAGACAGGCATTCATTGTTTGTTGACAATTCCGTGATTTTCGCGTCTAATATCGGCTATTGAATTGCGCCGATTTGACACAGCTTGCGGGCGTTAAAATACAGCTAAAGCGTACAGAGTTTTTATTTAAGCTGTTATATTTTGGCCCGGTTGTGTGTAAACACGATCGGGCATCCTTATATTCAGCCGCAACTGCGGTGATTATCAGAGAAGAAAGTATTAACAATGATTGTGCTGGAGCAGGTGGGCAAGCGCTATCGCAGCCGCGATAATCAAGGCTGGTTTACTGCCGTAGAGCCGACCAGTCTGACCATACACCAAGGCGAAATTTTTGGCCTGATGGGCTACTCGGGTGCCGGTAAATCCACGCTATTGCGTTTGATTAACCTGTTGGAACGGCCGGAGCAGGGGCGGGTGATTGTTGACGGGCAGGATTTAACCGCACTCTCGCCAGCCGATTTGCGCCGTGCTCGCCAAAATATCGGCATGGTGTTTCAGCAATTCAATCTGTTGAGTAACCGCACGGTGGCGCAGAATGTTGCTTTTCCGCTGGAAGTGGCGGGGTGGGACAAACAGAAAATTGATCAACGAGTGGCCGAATGTTTGGAAATTGTGCACCTGAGTGATCGTGCCCAACATTATCCGGCGCAACTATCCGGCGGCCAGAAACAGCGGGTCGGCATTGCTCGAGCACTGGCGCCCAGCCCGCATGTGATTTTGGCGGATGAGCCGACTTCGGCGCTCGATCCCGCCACCACCCGCAGTGTGTTAGCCTGCTTGGAAGACATTAATAAAAAATTCAATGTGACCATCGTAATCGTGACCCACGAGATGAGCGTGATCCGCCGTCTGTGCGACCGTACGGCTTTGTTGCACAATGGTAAATTGCTGGAAGTGGTAGAAGTGAACAACAATCAAATCCACGCCCAATCCGAAATCGGCCGTGAACTGATACGGGAGGATTAATATGGGCGAGCTGACTTGGGCGAAAGCCATTGATAATTTATGGAGTATGCAGAGCGAAATTCTCAAAGCCACCTGGGAAACCTTGGTGATGCTGGGGATTTCCGTACCGGTGTCGGTGTTTTTCGGCACCTTGTTGGGTATCGGTATGTTTGCCACCGGCAACCACATGCTGTTTTTCAGCCCCACGCTCAATAAAATTCTGGATAACGTCATTAATCTGATCCGTGCCTTTCCGTTTGTGATTTTGATGGTGGCGATGGGGCCGTTGACCTTGCTGATTATCGGCAAAAGCATCGGCCCGGTGGCCGCTTCGCTGATTTTATCGGTATCCGGCATGTTTTATTTTGCCCGCTTGGTGGAACAAAACTTACGCGAAGTGCCGCGCGGCATTATTGAGGCAGCCACCAGCATGGGTGCTTCACCGATGAGGATTATTGGAAAAGTGCTGTTATCCGAAGCGCGCTCCGGCATGGTGTTGAGTATTACCGTATTGACCATCGGCTTGCTGTCGTATAGCGCAGCAGCCGGTATGATTGGCGGCGGCGGTTTGGGCGATTTGGCGGTGCGCTATGGTTATCACCGTTTCCAAACCGATGTGATGATTTTCATCGTGACGGTATTAGTGTTGGCGGTGATTGTGATTCAGAGCGCAGGCAATCGCATTGCCCGTAAATTGGATAAACGCTAAGTATTCAATGCCTGTCTGAAAGAATAGTATTTCAGACAGGCATTTTATAAACAACTTGTTAAAGCACTCAGTGCGATTGATTCTAGGAGAATTTAATATGCAAAACCATGCTGTATTGTTCAAAACCGTTTCTGCCGGCGTATTGGTGTTCGCACTGGCCGCTTGCGGCGGCCAAAAAGAAGCCGCTGCTCCGACTGCCGCTTCCGGCGCTTCTGCTGCCGCACCGGCCGTTGAGAAGAGCAAAATTGTATTCGGTACCACTGCCGGCGACTTTGGCGACATGGTACGCGACCAGGTAAAACCGGCGCTGGAAAAGCAAGGCTATCAAGTAGAATTGGTGGAGTTTACCGATTATGTTCGCCCCAATCAGGCACTGGCGCAAGGCGAGTTGGACATCAATATTTTCCAACACAAACCCTATCTGGATGACTTCAAAAAAGAACACAAACTGGATTTGGTAGAAGCCTTCCAAGTGCCGACTGCGCCGTTGGGTTTGTATCCGGGCAAAGCCAAGTCTTTGGATGAAGTGAAAGACGGCATGAGCGTTTCTGCGCCGAATGATCCGTCTAACTTCGCCCGCGCTTTGGTGATGTTGGATGAATTGGGTTGGGTACAGTTGAAAGACAATATCGATCCGTTAACCGCATCGAAAAAAGACATTGCGTCTAATCCGAAAAACATTCAAATCGTTGAATTGGAAGCCGCTCAATTGCCGCGCAGCCGTCAAGATGTGGATTTCGCCGTTATCAACGGTAATTACGCTACTAGCTCAGGCATCAAACTGACTGAAGCGCTGTTCCAAGAGCCAAGCTACGCTTATGTGAACTGGTCTGCTGTGAAAACGGCCGATAAAGACAGCAAATGGTTGAAAGATGTTGAAGCGGTTTACAATTCCGATGATTTCAAAAAATATGCACAAACCCGTTTCGCCGGTTACAAATATCCTGAAGTTTGGGGTTTGAACGCTGCTCAAGGTGCCAAAGCCGAAGCGGCTTCTACGGCAGCGGCCTCTGCTGCTTCTAAATAATGATGGTTTGAGCTGAAAAAAGCGCCGTCCGAAATCATCGGGCGGCGTTTTTTATCGGTATATGGTGTACAACAAGTTTTTAGGCTTGTTCTTGTTGCAGCGGGCTTTTGGCTGTCGGTAGGGTGGTGATGCTACTGTTTGCCATCAATTCTGTTAAGCGTTGTTCTAGCTCGCTGATTTTTTGCTCGGTCAAGCCGGTGGCGGAGTCGCACAAAATCAGGCGATGGCGTAGAGAGGGTTCAAACATCCATTCCAAATCGTCCAGCGCCAACCATTGGTCGACATTACGGCGATTTTGGTATAACCATTGCAAGATTTCCTGGCCACGGCAGCCGTTGGGATAACGACCACGCGAGTCTCGCCGACTGGGAGGGGTTACGCCGATGATACGTTGAGAGAATTCGGGAGAAAACAGATGGCGCAGTTTTTCTAGTGAATATTTTTGACGCCAACTGGAGGTAATCACGATTTCCACATTGGGAAAAGTGCGCAAGGTATTTTCCAGCAGCGGTTTTAAGGAAAACATCTGCTGTTCGCTCAGTTGGGTTTTGGGATCCCAGGGGTGTAATACACCGTCAAAGTCTAAGAATAAAATCATTTTCGTTCTCGTAACCGTCGTTTCGTCGGGCAATTATTATGACAGCCTGCCCATTTATCGAAATCATCTTACACTGTTTGAGCAGAAAAATCCGCTCAAATGAAATTATCGGTTCTATAGGGGGGATATACGGCAATAATGCACAAAATCAAAACGTAAGCCGTTGGCTGCGGTGTGCTTCTCACGCGATACTTCATGCCAGAGGGCGGGGTCGATAGCCGGGAAAAATGCATCTCCTCCTGCCACTTCCAAATCGATTTCAGTCATCCGTAAATCGGTGGCCAATGGAATGGCCTGCTGATAAATTTGTGCACCGCCCATAATGATGATTTCGGGCGCTTCAGCACATAAGCTCAAGGCTGTGTTAAGGTCGGCCACTACTTCCGCACCATCGGCCTGATAATCTGCTTGCCGGCTGATAACGATATTGCGTCGGCCGGGTAGCGGTTTACGTGGCAAAGATTCCCAAGTTTTACGTCCCATCACCACCGGTTTGCCGGTGGTATAGCTGCGGAAAAACTGAAAATCTTCCGGTAAATGCCAAGGCATGCGGTTTTCGATGCCGATGCAGTAATGATGTGCATAAGCGGCAATCAAGGTAATTTTCGGCATAAGGTTTTCCGGATGTGGGTAAACGGTTTGCTTAAACAAGTAATGGTTATTCGGCAATGGTTTTGCTGTGCCATTTTATAAAATGACAGTTTGTGAATATATCACATGATTTTATCTTTATATTGTACATTTACCATTTAAACGACATTTATTGTGTGTCTATAAATGCAGATGTCGTATTTTGAATACGGATAAAGCAGAGATAGCTTATTATGCTTTGTAATCAATAGTTTTGTGAAAATATAGTAAAATTAAAAATTATTATTTTGTTAAGTAAAATGCCTGTCTGAAAACCGGTTTGCGACCTTTGTTTTCAGACAGGCATTGTGGTTACATCAGTGTTGCCGGAATCTGTGTGATTCCGCTATTAATTACCGCTGCGCTTATCGATCATGCGGTAATAAATTTCACCTTCTTGGATATAACCCAGATCTACGCGGGCGATTTCTGCAATGGCATCCTTACCTTCCGCTAAGTCTTTCACTTCGGCGGAAAGGGCGTTGTTGCGCAGGATCAGCATATTGTTTTCAGTTTCCTGAACCCTGACCTTGTTTTCCAAACGCCACATATCATTCCAACCGCCTTTGGCGAACCAAAGGTGGTATTGAGAGCCGAGTATGCAGATGGTCAAGAAGACCGTCACCCATTTCATGCGCAGGCTGCCTTATTTTGCCAGTTGGTAAAAAGCCGCTTTGCCGGGATAGTAGGCAGATTCGCCCAACTCTTCTTCAATGCGCAGCAATTGGTTGTATTTTGCCATGCGGTCTGAGCGTGACAATGAACCGGTTTTGATTTGCATGCAGTTGGTGGCAACGGCCAAGTCGGCGATGGTGTTGTCTTCGGTTTCGCCGGAACGGTGGCTCATTACGCTGGCGTAGCGGTTACGTTTCGCCAAATCTACAGCACTCAGGGTTTCGCTCAAGGTGCCGATTTGGTTGACTTTTACCAACAAGGCGTTGGCCAAGCCTTTTTCGATGCCTTCGGCCAGGATTTTCGGGTTGGTTACGAACAAGTCGTCACCCACCAGCTGAACTTTGCTGCCCAATTTGTCGGTCAACAGTTTCCAGCCGTCCCAGTCGTTTTCATCCATGCCATCTTCAATGGAAACAATCGGGTATTTGGCAGCCAGATTGGCCAGATAGTCGGCGAATTCGGCGCTGCTCAATGCCACACCTTCGGCTTCCAGATGGTATTTACCGTCTTTGTAGAACTCGCTGGATGCGCAGTCAAGCGCCAGCAGCACGTCTTCACCGGCTTGGTAACCGGCGGCGCTAATGGCTTCAACAATCAGCTGCAACGCTTCTTCGTGGCTGTTCAGGTTGGGTGCGAAACCGCCTTCATCGCCAACAGTAGTCGGGAAGCCTTTGCTGTCGCACAATTTTTTCAATGCGTGGAAAATTTCGGCGCCACAGCGCAAGGCTTCGCGGAAGCTTTTGGCGCCCACCGGCATAATCATAAATTCTTGAATGTTCAAGCTGTTGTTGGCGTGTTCGCCGCCGTTGATCACGTTCATCATCGGTACCGGCATCGCCATCGGGCCTGCACCGCCCAAGTAGCGGTAGAGTGGCAGACCGGCATCTTCGGCAGCGGCACGGGCAACAGCCATAGAAACCGCCAGCATGGCGTTGGCACCCAAATGGCCTTTGTTGTCGGTGCCGTCCAAATCCAGCATTACTTTATCGATATAGCTTTGCTCGGAAGCATCAATGCCGATTAAGGCTTGTGCGATGGCGTTGTTGACGTTTTCAACTGCTTTCAATACGCCTTTGCCCAAGTAACGACCTTTATCGCCGTCGCGCAATTCCAAAGCTTCTTTCTGGCCGGTAGAGGCGCCAGACGGTACAGCGGCACGGCCCATCACGCCGGATTCCAACAATACGTCACACTCAACAGTCGGGTTACCGCGAGAATCCAAGATTTCGCGGGCAAAAATATCAATAATAGCGCTCATTACAGCATTCTCCATTCTATGATTGGGGATAAAATATGTTTTCAGACAGGCATTCAAGCAAACAATGCCTGTCTGAAAGAATAGGGTGGGTTACCTTGTGCGATTCAACTTTATTGAGCAAACAGCTCATGAACCGCTGATAGAACAACATTATTTCACATAGGCATGAATCATACAGACTGCCTAGCCCGAAAGGAAGGGCTGGCAGTCTGTACGGTATCAGCGAACGTGGTAGTTCGGTGCTTCTTTGGTAATCTGCACATCATGAACGTGGGATTCGCTCATGCCGGCTGAAGTAATTTCCACAAATTCCGCCTTCTCGTGCATCTCGGCTATGCTCTTGCAACCGAGATAACCCATGCTGGAGCGCAGGCCGCCGACCAGTTGGTGGATAATCTGCACAATCGGGCCTTTGTATGGCACACGGCCTTCGATGCCTTCGGGTACGTATTTGTCGGTGCTTTCCTGTTTGTCTTGGAAATAACGGTCGGAAGAACCTTGGCTCATGGCACCCAGCGAACCCATACCGCGGTAAGATTTATAAGAACGGCCTTGATACAGCTCGATTTCGCCCGGCGCTTCATCGGTGCCGGCAAACATGCCGCCCAGCATCACGCAGGAAGCACCGGCAGCTAAGGCTTTCGACACATCGCCGGAGAAGCGGATGCCACCGTCGGCAATCAGCGGTACGCCGGTGCCTTTTAAGGCTTCGGCTACATTGTGAATTGCGGTTAACTGCGGTACGCCTACGCCCGCCACAATACGAGTAGTACAAATCGAACCCGGGCCGATGCCCACTTTTACCGCATCAGCACCGGCCGCCACCAAATCACGCGCTGCTTGGGCGGTGGCAATGTTGCCGCCGATGACCTGGACTTGCGGATAATTTTGCTTCACCCATTTTACGCGGTCGAGTACGCCCTGGCTGTGACCATGTGCGGTATCGACCACAATCACATCAACTCCAGCTTCTACCAAGGCCTTCACACGCTCATCGGTATCGGCGCCGACACCCACTGCCGCGCCCACCCGCAGGCGGCCTTCGCTGTCTTTGTTGGCATTTGGAAATTCAGTGGTTTTCAGAATATCTTTAACCGTAATCAAGCCTTTAAGCTCGTTTTGTTCGTTAACCACCAACACGCGCTCTACTTTATGTTCATGCATAATCTCACGCGCATCTTCAATGCTGGTGCCTTCGGAAACGGTCACTAAACGATCGCGCGGGGTCATGATGGCGGAAACCGGTTGATCCAAACGTTTTTCAAAACGTAAATCACGGTTAGTCACCAAGCCGACGACTTTACCGTTTTCTACCACCGGCAGGCCAGACATCTTGCGTTTGCGTTGTGCGAGCATGGTCAGCAATTCGCCGATCAGCATATCTGGGCCGATGGTCACCGGGTCTTTCACCACGCCGCTTTCGTGGCGTTTGACTTTACCAACAGCTCGAGCCTGCAGCTCGGGAGTCATGTTTTTGTGGATAATACCGATGCCGCCTTCCTGCGCCATTGAGATGGCCAAACGGGCTTCGGTAACCGTATCCATAGCAGCAGAGAGAAGGGGAAGATTGAGGGGGATGTTGCGGGTGAGTTGGGTAGAGAGAGAAACGTCGCGCGGTAAAACACTGGAATGGGCGGGAACCAGCAGCACGTCGTCAAAAGTATAGGCTTTTTCTACGATACGCATGATGCAATTAGGCTTTCAGTTTGTGCATGATGCACTGTATTGTAGCAAATCCGATGCGCTTTGGTAAATGCAGCGGATGAAAAAACGCTATTTTTTACTTCATGCCATGACAGCGGTAATTTTAGCCAGTAAAATGTTGCTACTTCAATAACTCTTCAATCATTTCTATATTTAGAGAAAGAGCACAAATATGCACATTACTTCACTTGCGAAATTGTCTTTAGCGGGATTGCTGTTGGTTGCCGGTAGCGTTTCAGCCAATGATGTTTATAATTGGAAAAATAACAAAGGTACTTCCAGCTATTCCGATGTGCCGCCTAATTTAAAATACGGCCAAACTCAGCGTGTTAATGTCCGTACCAGTACTTCGACACCGGCTGCGCCTGCGGTAACAGCTGCTTCAAAGGAAGGTTCTTTAATCGAGCAACAGGCCAAACTCAATGAGCAAATCAATGCACAAAATAAAGAAATTGATGAGCAAAATGAAAAGATCAAAGAGCAGAATAAACAGCAGCGCGAAGATAACTGCAAAACTGCTAAGTTGAACCGCTCATTTGCCGAATCGGCGCGTACTGCTAACCGTGCGGAGTTGATTTCGCGTTACGATCAAGATATTACTAATTATTGTAAGTAATTCAAACAGACTTTAAGGCAAATGCCTGTCTGAAAAAATACAGGTTTTATGGTGTCCAATACTTTTGATTTAACGATATTTCTGAAAAACCTGCCTAACCTGCCCGGTGTTTATCGCATGCTCGATAACAGCGGGCAGGTTTTGTATGTGGGTAAAGCGGTGAATCTGAAGCGCCGTGTCAGCAGTTATTTCCAGAAAAACGATCATTCGCCGCGTATCACGTTGATGATTAAGCAGGTGGCGCAAGTGGAAACCACAGTTACCCGCTCGGAAGCCGAGGCGCTGATTCTGGAAAACAACTTCATCAAAGCCTTGTCGCCCAAATACAATATCCTGTTTCGAGATGATAAAAGCTATCCTTATCTGATGTTGAGCGGTCATGCCTTTCCGCAAATGGCTTATTACCGCGGCAATCTGAAAAAAGGCAATCAATATTTCGGCCCTTATCCCAACGGCTATGCCGTGCGCGACAGCATCCAGATTATGCAGAAAGTGTTTCGCTTAAGAACCTGCGAAGACAGCGTATTTGCCCACCGCGACCGTGCCTGTTTGCTGTATCAGATTAAGCGTTGTTCAGGCCCGTGCGTCGGCCACATCAGTGAACAAGATTATCAAGCCGATGTACGGCAAGCTGTTACTTTTCTCAACGGTAAAACCGATGAACTTACTCAAACCCTGCACCATAAAATGCAGCAGGCGGCGCAAGAGTTGAATTTTGAAGAAGCCGCCCGTTATCGCGATCAGATTCAGGCCTTGGGCTTGGTGCAGTCGCAGCAATATGTAGACAGCAATAAACCGGAACGTGCGCAAGATATCGATATTCTGGCGCTGGCGGCAGAGGGCGGAGTGGTGTGTGTGCATTGGGTGAGCATACGCGGCGGGCGGCATGTTGGCGATAAAAGCTTTTTCCCGGCGGTAGGTGGTGAGGGTGTGCCTGATATTCAGGAATATGGCGAAGCCTTTGTTGCTCAGCATTATTTGGGTAAAGCCAAGCCAGATATTATTATCAGCAATTTTGTGCTGCCCGAGAGTGTGCAGGAAGCGCTGAACAGTGAACACCATAAAGCCATCCAATTTGTTTCGCATACCATAGGAACGCGTAAAGTGTGGTTGAAGATGGCGGAACAAAATGCCAAGCTGGCGATTCAGCAGCATGTGTTGCAACACGGCAGCCAAGCCGCTCGTTTGGACGAATTGGCGCAGGTGTTGGAAATGAATCCCGACGATTTAAACCGCTTGGAATGTTTCGACATCAGCCACACCCAAGGCGAGGCTACCGTGGCTTCTTGCGTGGTGTATGACGAAGAAAATATTCAACCTTCGCAATATCGCCGCTACAACATCACCACTGCCAAAGCGGGTGACGATTATGCGGCCATGCGCGAAGTGTTGAGCCGCCGTTACGGCAAAATGAGCGAGGCGGAAGCCAACGGCGAAGCCGTGCGCTGGCCCGATGTGGTGTTGATAGACGGCGGCAAAGGCCAAATCGGCGTCGCTTTGGAAGTGTGGGAAGAACTTGGTTTGCAGATTCCGTTGTTGGGTATTGCCAAAGGGCCGGAGCGAAAAGCCGGTTTGGAAGAATTGATCCTGCCGTTTAGCGGCAAGAATTTCCAGTTGCCGCACAACAGCGCGGCTCTGCATTTGTTGCAGACCATACGCGATGAGTCGCACCGCTTTGCCATTACCGGCCACCGCAAAAAACGTGATAAAGCCCGCGTAACTTCCTCGCTGGCGGAGATACCCGGTATCGGCAGCAAACGCCGCCAAGCTTTGTTGACTCGCTTCGGCGGACTGCGTGGTGTGATGGCAGCAAGTGTAGAAGATTTGGCACAAACCGAGGGCATTAGCAAAGCATTGGCAGAGAAAATATACGACACTTTGCATTGAATATGGTAACAGCAGACATTATCCGACCTATAGAACAAATGATTGGGCTATAATGGAAATGCTTATTTCCTTTCAGACAGGCATTTGAACACCAATATGCCTGTCTGAAAAAACGATTGAGAGTAGAACTTTATGCCTTGGAATATTCCAATCATGCTGACCTGGATGCGGGTGTTGATGATACCCGTATTCACCGTGCTATTTTATCCACCGATTAAAGATTGGCTGGATCCGCAAACCATCAACTGGACTGCCGCCATTATTTTTACAGCGGCAGCGGTTACCGATTGGTTCGATGGTTATTTAGCACGCCGTTGGAAGCAAACATCTGATTTCGGTGCTTTTCTCGATCCGGTGGCCGATAAATTAATGGTGGCAGTGGCCTTAATTCTGTTGGTTAAACTCGATCGCACCACAGCTTTGTATGCCATGATAATTATTGGACGTGAAATCACCATTTCCGCCTTACGTGAATGGATGGCACAAAAAGGGCAGCGTAACAGTGTAGCGGTTGCCACCATAGGCAAATTAAAAACCACTGCCCAAATGGCGGCCATTGTTTTGCTGCTGATCGGCATGCAAGATTTTCATGGTATGAATCTGATTTTTATCGGTAACATCTTGATGTTTATTGCTTCTGTATTAACTGTATGGTCGATGTTCTATTACCTTAAAATGGCGTGGAAAGAATTAGGGCGATAAATTTCCAGCAACACGCTTGACATTGAAAACAGATTAATTATAATAGCGGCTTCGTTGTTAAATCTGATTAGCAATAACAGCAGAAACGCGGGAATAGCTCAGTTGGTAGAGCGCAACCTTGCCAAGGTTGAGGTCGCGAGTTCGAGACTCGTTTCCCGCTCCATTTCACCGTTTTGTGCTCAATCAGGATATAAGTTTTGCGGGAATAGCTCAGTTGGTAGAGCGCAACCTTGCCAAGGTTGAGGTCGCGAGTTCGAGACTCGTTTCCCGCTCCAAAAGCCTTATAATTTAACCACGCGGGAATAGCTCAGTTGGTAGAGCGCAACCTTGCCAAGGTTGAGGTCGCGAG
>ERZ795062.402-NODE-402-length-37383-cov-88.082190_pt1 | contig 37383 bp, 32 predicted proteins | sample MGYA00375146_ERZ795062 | MGnify/ENA primary metagenome ERZ795062 (study PRJEB30191, sample SAMN05720281) | activated sludge metagenome | isolation source: Anaerobic digester | place: USA | collected 2015-07-16 ...
AACCTGTTAAATTGTACTACGAGTAAAGAAGTAAAAGAGAGATTATTGCAGAACAGTCCACGGCATTTCTTTTTTTTATCATCACGAGGGTTGTATTTCGCTCTTTTTTAGATTACCACGCAGTTGATGCTACACGGCAGCTTACGGCATAAATAAAAAAGACTAAAAACATAAAAGCTCTTGAGGGAAAAGCTTCCCTCAATATAAGGGAAACCCCCTGTAAACCCCGAGGATTGCCAAAAAGTTCCCGGGTGGGGTTATTAAATATTGTAATTATGCAGCCTGTCCTTCGGGTAATAAAATAATCTTTGCTCTGGATGTCTGAAAAGTTTGGCATAAACACTCTTTTTACCCATAAGGCAACCTGCTGCCACTCCATAAAGCTTATTTCTTTCTTCTTGAGAATGGTGTATCATCTTTTCATTTTATTACTAAAGGAGATTTTCTAAAGAATATTTAAGGGGGTAACATTATCACAGAATAAATAACCACATAAATAGACCAAATCCTTGACAATTTGTAGTAATTCCTATATTTTATGCTATAATTCTCATCTGACAAAGTTCTTGGTTGGAGGCGCAGTAGTGATGGAAAAGAAAAAAGATGACGGAAAGATTGTCCTTACTAGAGAAGGATATAAAAAGTTAGAGGAAGAATTAAAGTATTTAAAAACAGTGAAGAGGAGAGAAATAGCAGACAAGATTAGTCATGCTCTTTCTTTTGGAGATCTCAGTGAAAACGCTGAATATGAAGAGGCAAAGAATGAGCAGGCTTTTATTGAGGGGAAGATTTTATCTATTGAAGAGAAGTTACGAAAAGCAGAGATAGTAGATACTGAGGGAGGTAACACCGACAGGGTTACTCTGGGTTCGCGGGTAATTTTGGAGAATTTAGACCAGAATAAAAAGATAGAATATCTTATTGTTGACTCGGTAGAAGCTGATCCTTCAGCTCGGAAAATTTCCTTTGAATCCCCCTTAGCGCAGGCTCTCCTCAATAAAAAAGAAGGCGAAGAAGTGGAAATAAAAGTTCCTGCCGGGGTGGTACGTTATCGTATAATAGAGGTAAAAGGGAAGGATGAGTAAAAACTAATGGACGAGGAAGTAACAAGATATGAAGAAAATACTGGGTATGAATATAAAAGAGAGAAAATCCAGGCTCTAAAAGATTTAGGTATAGACCCCTACAATGGTAGTTTTTGTAAAACTCATGATATTGAAGAAATAAAAAACCATGCCGATAATCTGGTGGATAAAGATATAAAGGTAAAGATAGCAGGAAGAATAATGGCTTTGAGGAGGCATGGCAAAGCCGTATTTGCTGATTTGCAAGATCGGACGGCAAGAATACAGATTTATTTCCGAAAAGATATTATAGGAGAGGATAGCTTTACTCTTCTTCGAGAAATAGAAGTAGGCGATATAATAGGAGTGGAGGGGAAAGTTTTTCGCACTCATGCCGGGGAATTAACAGTTCTGGTAGAGAATTTCACTCTTCTTAGTAAATGCCTGCGTCCTCTTCCTGAAAAGTGGCATGGACTCAAAGAAGTGGAAGTTCGCTATCGTAAGCGTTATTTAGACCTGATTATGAATCCCAATGTGAGGAGAATTTTTTACCTTCGCTTTCAACTGCTAAAAGAATTGAGAGCCTTTTTAGATCAAAGGGGTTTCTGGGAGGTGGAGACTCCCATGATGCAGGTGATCCCGGGAGGAGCTCTGGCCCGTCCATTCAAAACATTCCATAATGCTTTAGGAATGGAGCTTTATCTCCGCATTGCCCCGGAGCTTTTTCTCAAACGCTTAATTGTAGGAGGATTAGAGAAAGTTTATGAAATAAATCGCAGCTTCCGAAATGAGGGTCTATCCACCCGACATAACCCGGAGTTTACTATGCTAGAGCTTTACCAGGCTTATGCTGACTATCAAGTGATGATGGAATTAACAGAAGAAATGTTATCGCACGTGGTAAAAAAAATCACTGGTAGCTATGAAATAGAGTATCAGTCTATGGTTTTAGATTTCACTCCTCCCTGGCACAGAATAAGTTTGCCGCAAGTCATCCAGGAATTGGTGGGGGTAGACATTGTAGAAGACTCTCTGGAAACCATTAAAGCTAAAGCTAAAGAGCGGGGAGTGGCTTATGAAGATAACTGGGATCGAGGGAAATTTGTTAACGAATTTTTAGAGAAATTTGTCCAGCCACGTTTAGTAAACCCCACCTTTGTTTTTGATTACCCGGTGGAGATTTCCCCTCTAGCTAAAGCTAAAAAAGACAATCCTCAATTGGCGGAACGTTTTGAGCTTTTCATTGGTAAAGAAGAAATAGGAAATGCCTATAGTGAGCTTAACGACCCTTTTGAGCAGAAAAAGAGATTTGCAGACCAGCTCCGGAAAAGAGATGAGGGGGACTTGGAGGCTCATTTAATTGATGAAGATTACATTGAAGCTCTGGAATATGGTATGCCACCTACGGGAGGTTTGGGTATCGGAATTGACCGATTAATGATGTTGATTACCAATTCTTCTTCTATTCGAGAGGTTATTCTTTTTCCCCTCCTTCGCCCCTCATCGGATTGACAAATAGGGGGTTTTCTTTATATAATGTAGGGGAAAGTCAATAATAGTCAAGGGAGGGAAGGAGAATGTACTCTCTAAGCGATGACATCGAACAACATATAATCAAACTAATAGACGGTTCCCCTGACCAGATGATTACCATCCAGAGGGGAAGGTTAGCTAATGAGTTTGATTGCGCTCCTTCTCAGATTAACTATGTTTTAGCCACTCGTTTTAATGTATTCCGGGGATTTATAGTAGAGAGCCGACGGGGAGGCAGCGGTTATGTGAGGATCAGGAGAGTGCCTATTGACCGCTTAGAACCTGTAGTTGTTTACTTAGATGATAACGAGGAGTCTTTGAGAGAAAGTGATGTAGAAGATTTAGTAAGCTGGCTGGAAAGGGAAGAGTTTATCACTCCTCGCGAGGGTGCTCTCGTCCGAGCAGCTACCATAGATGCTTTAAATAAGGTAGCTGGCTTAGATTTTTCCTCGGTAGCAGATAGGAATCGATTACGGTCTCGAATTTTTAGAGAAATCCTTCTTCAAGTTTTGAGATGGGTGGAATAAATGAAGTGTGATATCTGTGGCTGGAGGGAGGCTAAAGTAGTAGTCTACCTTATAGGAGGAGGAGAACTTAAGAATAAGCTTTTTCTTTGCCCTGCTTGTTCTCAGGAGGTCTCTATTTCTCGGGTAGTTGGCCCTGGTTCATATAAGAGTCCACCGTCAACCAGATTTTTTCCTCTAAAGAAAGAGGGAAGGAAGCGGTGTTCTTTTTGCCAGTGGGAGTGGGAAGATTTCTTAAAAGGAGGAGTAGTAGGCTGTTCTCATTGTTACAGTTCCTACTCTAAAGAGATGCAAAGCTGGCTATCTAAGAATCAGCTGGGGATGCATCATAGAGGCAAAATACCCATCAACTGGCAAAGACAGAAAAAAATACAAAATGCTATTTTTCGCCTGGGGCGAGATTTGGAAAATGCGATAGAGCAAGAAAATTATGAGAAAGCAGGACATTTAAAAAAGGTGATGGAGAAGCTTCGTTCTCAGCTAAAATGAGTTTTACTCTCGGTAAGCGGTTGTTTTCGAGCCGAAAAAACAGACTCCTTGATGGTTTTAATAGAGTAGCTCTGGTTTTATCTCGAAATCTCGCCCGTATCCCCTTTCCTTCTTCTATTTACTTTTCTCCTCTGTGGGAAGAAGAAGTGAAAGAAAGAGTGGAGAAGGCCTATTCTTCTTTAGCTCGAAAGGGGTTTTCCTGGGTGGAAATAGGTTCTCATTCCCGGGAAGTCGAGCCATTGAGCTGGGTTTTTCCTCAACTGCTATCCGATTCTCCGGAAAAAATTTTGATTCATAAAGGTAATTTGGGAGCTATTATCAACCATCAGGACCATCTGTCTTTGTTTGCAGAAGGTGAATACAGGAATTTAGAATCTTACTGGAAGAGATTAAATAAATGGGATGATTTTTGGGAGAGTAAGCTGGAGTACGCCTACAGTGAACAGTGGGGATACCTCACCTCTTCTCCTTCGCGTTTGGGGACAGGTCTTAAAATTTATATGAGGCTACATTTGCCTGCTCTTTCCTTCTTATATGGGGAAAAGAGAGTTTTCCAATGGTTTAAAGATAATGACAGATTTCTGGTAGAGGTCTATGGTGAAGACGACCAGGCGCTAGCTCATCTATTTGTATTTTCTAACCTTTTTACTTTGGGAGTGAAGGAAACAGAAATCTTGAAGATGATGCAGGATTTTGGGAAAGGTATCTGGGAATGGGAAAAACAAGTTAGGGCGTCTTTAGTAAAATCTTCCTCTCGTCAGAATATTTTCTGGCAGATGATGGAACGTCTATATGAGGAGTTAATGGAGGGGAATGAAGAACAAAATGAGAAAAAGATTTTAGATTTCCTTTCTTTTTGGTTTTTGGCCAGGGACGAGGGAATATTGCCTGAGGGTTGGGGTTTTGAGTTTATGAAGAGTGCTGATTTATGGGATAAAATAATAAACGGGGGGTTACTAAGAGGGCAGAGTTTGAAAGTACTAGGCTTTTTAGGAATAGAATTAGGGAGGATATGGAACGATGTTTGAGAGATATACAGAGAGAGCGAGAAAAGTGATTATCTTAGCTCAAGACGAGGCTGTACGTCTCAAGCACAATCATATTGGGACAGAGCACCTTCTTCTGGGTTTGTTACGAGAGCGAGAAGGCATCGCAGCTAAAATATTAGATAGCTTTGATATAACTATGGATTTAGTTCGGACAGAATTGGAGAACTTTGTGGATCAGAGAGAGTACCAGGGTTCCCGGGAAGTAGCTTTTACTTCTCGAGCCAAGAGAGTTCTGGAATTGGCTCTGGATGAGACTCGTCGTTTAGGCCATAATTATGTAGGTACAGAACATATTCTTCTGGGCATTCTCCGCGAGGGAGAAGGGATAGGAGCACAGATTTTGCAGCGCCTGGGATTAGACTTAGAAATGGTTCGGGCTAAGCTTTATGAAATTTTAAGTGAGAATCCTGATGAAGTGGGAGGTTTGTCCGAAACCAGTAAGCCTTCTCAAGAAAGTCGCACTCCGGTGCTTGATGAATTCAGCCGGGATTTAACCCGCTTGGCTATTGAAAATAAGTTAGATCCGGTAATTGGCCGGGAAAAGGAAATCGAGCGGGTGGTGCAGATTTTAAGCCGTCGTACCAAAAACAACCCGGTTCTTCTTGGAGAACCAGGGGTAGGTAAAACTGCAATTGTTGAAGGTCTGGCGCAAAAAATAGTAAAGGGAGATATTCCGGAAATTTTGAAGGGTAAAAGAGTGGTAAGCCTGGATTTGGCTGCCATAGTGGCTGGTACTAAATATCGAGGAGAGTTTGAGAAGCGATTAAAAAAGATTGTTTCAGAAATCGTGCAGAGTAAGGAAGTAATCCTTTTTATTGATGAAATTCATACTCTGGTGGGAGCAGGGGCAGCAGAAGGGGCAATTGACGCTGCCAATATCTTAAAACCAGCCCTGGCTCGAGGTGAATTGCAGACCATAGGTGCTACCACCACCATGGAATATCGTAAGTATATAGAGAAAGATTCCGCTTTAGAGAGAAGGTTTCAACCCGTTTATGTGGATGAACCCACGGCGGAGGTAAGCGTAGAAATATTGCGAGGTCTTAAAGAGCGCTATGAGGAACACCATCGGGTAAAAATATCGGATCAGGCAGTAGAGGCAGCGGTTAAACTTTCCCAGCGTTATATTGCTGACCGTTATCTTCCTGACAAAGCTATTGATGTCATGGACGAAGCTTCCAGCCGGGTTAAACTGCAGGCTACAATTTTGCCAGAAAGTTTAAAAGAGTTGGAAAAGGAAGCAGAGGAGATAAAAAAACTAAAGGAAAAAGCGGTCAAAAACCAGGATTTTGAAGAGGCAGCGCATTATCGAGATGAAGAAGAGAAACTGAAAAAGAAATATCGAGATAGAAAAGAAAACTGGTTGAAGGAAGTGGATAGTTCTCGACCTCTGGTGGGAGAAGAAGATATTGCCACAGTAGTTTCTATCTGGACTGGTATTCCAATCTCTCGGTTAGATACCGAAGAAAAAGAAAAATTGGTAAACATGGAAAAGGAAATCCATGAACGTATAGTAGGGCAGGAAGAAGCGGTGGAGGCAGTATGCCGGGCTATCCGGCGTTCCCGGGCCGGACTCAAAGACCCCAATCGTCCTATTAGTTCTTTTATATTTCTTGGTCCTTCGGGAGTGGGCAAGACCGAGCTGGCTAAGGTTCTCGCAGAGTTTCTCTTTGGCAAGGAAGATAATCTTATTAGCTTGGATATGTCAGAGTATATGGAAAAATTCACTGTTTCTCGTTTAATTGGCTCTCCTCCAGGATATGTAGGTTATGAAGAGGGGGGACAATTAACTGAAAAAGTTAGAAGAAAACCATATTCGGTAGTTCTCTTTGATGAGATAGAGAAAGCCCATCCTGATGTTTTCAACATATTGTTGCAGGTTATGGAAGAGGGCCGTCTGACCGACGCTCAAGGTAGAGTGGTAGACTTTAAAAATACAATTATCATTATGACTTCTAACCTGGGAGCCCGTCTTATTTCTTCCCAGTCCAACATTGGCTTTGGTGAGAGGTCGGAAAAAGAAGTTATGTCTTATCAGGACATTAAGCAAAAAGTTACTGAAGAGGTAAAAAAAGTCTTTACTCCCGAGTTCCTAAACCGGGTGGATGAGATCATCGTATTTCGTCCTCTAAATCAGAAAGAAATCGAAGCTATAGTGGACCTTATGATGAAAGAAACTCAAGAACGTATGAGGGAACACAAAATGGAGATAGACCTGACTCCTGAGGCTCGCTCTCTTATTGCTCAGGAAGGATATGACCCTAACTTTGGTGCTCGACCTTTACGCCGGGCTATTCAAAAATTGATAGAAGATCCTCTTTCTGACCTTATACTCAAAGGTGTCTTTAAGGAAGGAGATCGAATTTTAGTGGGAGTAGAAGAGGGAGAGATACATTTTACCAAACTACTTCCTCTGGAGTTTTCTTTGAAAAACTAAAAGGGTAATATGAATTACTGTTGCAGTAACTGTGGTTATTCCACTCCTCGCTGGTTAGGTAAGTGCCCTCAATGCGGGGAGTGGAATTCTTTTTTGCCTGTTTCTCGAGAAGAAACTAAAAAAGAAAGAAGCTCTTCTTATTCTCCCCCTCTTTCTTTAGCGGAAGTTAAAGAAAAAAAATTCCAGTTGGGTGACCGCTTTTCTACCAGCTTGAAAGAAGTAGACCGGGTTTTAGGAGGAGGTTTAGTAGAAGGGTCTTTAATTCTCCTGAGTGGAGACCCGGGCATCGGTAAATCTACTTTATTATTGAAGATTGCTGAGGGTATTGCCCGGGAGGGGAAAAAAGTCCTTTATGCTAGTAGTGAGGAGTCTCTTTATCAGGTTTATCTACGAGCAGAACGGTTAGGTCTGGATTGCAATCCCCCCCTTTTTCTTCTTTCTACTAATTCTTTTGAGGAGATAAGAGAAGGGATTTCTTCTCTTCAACCTCAAGCGGTAATTGTTGATTCTATCCAGAACTTGGGACGAGAGAATTTAGAATTTTTGCCTGGTAGCGTGGCCACCCTCCGGGATTTAAGCTCTCGCTTTATGGAAATAGCCAAAAAAGAAAATATTGTTCTTTTTTTGGTAGGACATGTGACTAAAGAAGGCGCCATCGCCGGGCCTAAAGCTCTGGAACATTTAGTGGATGTAGTGCTTTATCTGGAAGGAGATGCCAATCATCCTCTGCGTCTTTTGCGGAGCATGAAAAACCGTTTTGGTTCTACTCAAGAAGTGGGAATTCTGGAGATGCAAGAGAGAGGGCTGGTAGAGGTAAAGGACCCCTCTCATTATTTTATGGAGGAGAGTAAATTAGCCGGGATAGGCACAGCCCGCACCGTCTGGGCAGAAGGAAAAAGAGCGATGGTGGTGGAAATCCAGTCCCTGGTTCACCCCAGCTATTTTGATTTTCCCCGTCGGGTAAGTTTAGGTATGGATTTAAATCGCCTTCATCTGCTTTTGGCGATTATTGAAAAAAACACTCGTCTGCGCTTCTCAAGACAGGATGTTTATCTCAGTATGGTGGGGGGAATCAAAACCTCAGAAACTGCTTTAGACCTTCCGGTATGCTTCAGTCTGGTTTCTTCTCGTCTGAACCGAGAAATAGACAAAGAAACGGTTTATTTAGGAGAAGTGGGGTTGAGCGGAGAGATTCGTCCTGTTCCTCTTTTGGAGCAGCGAATCAATGAGTCTGCCCGGATGGGAATCAAAAGAGTGGTAGTCTCTTCTTATCATTCCCGTGATTTTCTTTCAGAGCGCTGGGGAGAAATCGCGCTGGTAGGGTATTCTAACGTTAGAGAAGCGCTGGAAAAAGAAGGTCTCATAGGCTAACTCAGACACACGCATTGCGTTGGGGAATCTCTGTTTTTCTCCCGAAGACAGCAGAGGAAAACCGATTAATCAACCGTAAGATTCACTGTAATTATTTCTTCTCTTTTTGCAGTGTGGCGTTAGAGACCTCTGGTCAAAATTGAGTAATTCTACCATTACATTAATTTTATTCGCCTCTTATGACCACATATCATTGCCAGACAGCAGGGACTCTGACAGTGTAAACTAAAAAACGAAGACCAGATATGTGTGGCAGTTTTGCTTTTTCCCTGTCTAATTCACATCTACTCAGGGATTCCTTCTCTTATCTGTGCCTTGTTGTGGTGACCTATTTATTATAACGGTCGTTGTGAGCCTTACCTTGGCGGCCGGACAATGTTGAGAAAAAAGCATAAGAGATTAAAAAGATTTGGAATGTCAACGCTGGAGGGAGCTTCACCTGGCTTCCTCCAGCGTAAGTTTTATTATACGTTGTAGGTTATTCTTTCTTAAAGGTGGGATTTACCCCCTCCCTTAACGAGGAAATGCTTTTTCTCCTCGCGATATTTTGTCTTTTATCTTTTCAGAGGTTATAATAAAGTTTCAGTTCTTTTCTTGTTGTTTTAGAGATAAATTACCATATTTTTCGATAAAAAGGCTGGATATCTGCCTCGGCCGGAATTTTTTTTATATAAAATGATATAATCTTTTAGTTGTAGGGCAATTATCTAGTAGGCAAGGAGGAAATTTTATGTCTAAAGGTGGATGGCTAATATTAGCTTTAATAGTTTTTGTTTTAATTTTATTTTATTTTCTTAGCAGAAAAAAGGAAAACTCTTTTCTCGGTCTATTTGAAAGTCTGGCTCAATTTTTTAATCATCTTTCGGCTATTGATGTTTTGGTGGCTTTAGGAGGATTGGTAGTCGGTTTAGTAATTGGAGTGCTTCTCACCTATCCCATTTCTTTTTTACCTTTCAAGAATCCTTCTCTTCCCCTCGCTGTCACTTTAATTTGCGGGGTTCTGGGTTTTGCGGTGTTTATGTGGAGAAAAGAAGATATTGTTACCATTTTTACTGGTATTCCCCGACTGAAACCGCCCCGGGGAGGGGGTAATTCAGCTAAGATTTTAGATACCAGCGCTATTGTAGACGGGAGAATTGCCGATATATGCAAAACTGGCTTTGTGGAGGGAGACCTTTTAATTCCTCGCTTTGTTTTGCGAGAACTTCAACAAGTGGCTGATTCTCAAGACCCCTTAAAAAGACAACGGGGAAGGAGGGGTCTGGATATTCTCAACCGGATGAGGAAAGAGAAAAAAGTAAATGTTAAAATTATAGACCGAGATTTTCCTGAAATCAGGGATGTGGATGCCAAACTGATAAAACTGGCTAAAGTATTGGAAGCAAAAGTAATTACCAATGATTTTAACTTGAATAAAATTGCTGAACTGGAAGGGGTAGAAGTACTGAATATTAACGATCTTTCTAATGCTCTAAAGCCCTATGTTCTTCCCGGAGAAGAATTGCGAGTGCAGGTCATTCGAGAGGGTAAGGAAGAAAATCAAGGGGTGGGTTATCTCGATGATGGAACTATGGTGGTAGTAGAGGAAGGAAAGAAATATATTAACACTACCATAGATACAGTAGTTACCAGTGTTCTGCAGACTCCAGCAGGTAGAATGATATTTGCGAAATTAAAAGGTAGCGGTCGTTCTTGAAGTAAGCTGGAAAGGAGAATAAGATTTTGTTCTTCGCTATAATAGTGGCAGCTGGCAAAGGAGAGAGAGTAAACTCGGTGGTTCCCAAGCAATACTTACCTCTTCTGGGAAAACCAGTTTTAGCTCATACTTTGGATGTTTTTGAAAGGTCTCCCTGGATAGGAGAAATAATAGTGGTAATTAATTCTCTCCATGAGGAGATGTTTAAGAAAGAGGTGTGGGAGAAGTATGGTTATCGAAAAATTAAAAAGTGTGTTTCAGGTGGGGAGACTCGCCAGGATTCGGTTTATTGTGGAGTCCGGGAGCTGAAAGACCGGGGGGCGGATTTTGTGCTTATTCACGATGGAGTGAGGCCTTTGGTGGATGATAAAATATTAGCGAGATGTGTGGAAGCAGTGGTTAAGTTTGAAGCTGCTTGTTGTGCTCTGCCTTGTGCGGATACCATTAAACTCAGCCTGGATGGAGAAATTATCGATGAGACACTAAATCGACAAAAAATCTGGCGAGCCCAAACTCCTCAAGCTTTTCGGATTTCCCTGATCTGGGAAGCTCTGGAGAAAGCTAAAGAAGAAGGATTTCAAGGGACTGATGATTCAGTATTGGTCGAGAGAATGGGTAAGCCGGTGCGTCTGGTGTTAGGCTCAGAAGATAATCTGAAAATTACTACTCCTCAAGACCTTATTTTGGCTGAAGAGTTATTGAGGTGGCGGAAGAAATGAGCTCCTGGAGAGTAGGTCTGGGGTATGATGTTCACCCCTTAAAAGAAGGAAGAAAATTGTTTTTGGCTGGAGTGCATATACCCTACGAGCTGGGATTACATGGTCATTCCGATGGGGATGTGCTTTGTCATGCTCTGATGGATAGTCTTCTGGGAGCTGCTGGTCTTCAAGATATCGGGTATTGGTTTCCTCCAACTTCACCCTCTACGCAAGGAGTAAGGAGTACTTTGCTTTTAGAGGAAGTATGTAAGAAAATACGAGAAAAAGGGTGGGAAATAGAAAATGTGGACACCACCCTTATTGCTGAGCAACCTCTCATTGCTCCTTTTGTGGGGGAGATGAAAAAAACTCTCTCTTTGACCATGGGGGTAAACGAGGAAGCTATAGGTATAAAAGCCACTACTAATGAAGGTTTGGGTAGTCTGGGAAAGGGGGAAGGAATCGGTTGTTTTGCTGTAAGCCTTTTGCGGAAGAAAGAATTAACAAAATTTTAGCTCTGGTGGTTTGTGGGTTGGTGATCACTGCTCCAGCGACAGAAAGCGCAGCAGAAGAGTTGATTTCTCTTGAGTCTCAATCTCACTCTTGTTCCATAAATATGGAAGGACGAACTATTCTCCGCATCCGCTACGGGGGAGGATATTCTACTTTAGAAGAAAGGGCTAAAGTGATTGCTCAATCCCTTGCTAAATTGTTTAAAAATTCTCAGAAGATAGTGAATTTTCATGTGGTATGGGAAAAAGATAAAGTTACAGCTTTTGCTGACCAGGATAAGCTTTTTACAGTTCTCAGGGAAGATGCTCAAGCTAATAAATCTGACCCTCTAAGCCTGGCTCTCTCCTGGTTAAACAATGTCCAGATAGAATTTTATCGGGTAAAAGAAGAAAAAGAGGTTAAGGAAATAGCAGAAGGAATAGCTTCCTGGTGCAGTAATGGGTTTAGTGGGAGGGCCACCGCCAGTGGGGAGATTTATACTCCTTATGCTTTTACTGCTGCTCATCGCACTTTCCCTATGGGGAGTGTTCTTTTGGTGACTAATCTGGAAGATGGGCGAGAAGTAGTGGTGAGAGTGAATGACCGTGGTCCCTGGAGAGAAGACCGAGTTGTGGATTTATCTCTCGCTGCTGCTAAAGTTCTGGACATTCATGAAGATGGTCTGAGCAAGGTTAAAGTTGAGGTGTTGGAATGGGGAGGGTGAGAACTCGTTTTGCTCCCAGTCCCACTGGATTTTTGCACCTAGGAGGAGCAAGAACAGCCGCTTTTAACTGGGCTTTAGCTCGTAAAGAAGAAGGGGATTTTATTTTACGTATTGAAGATACCGACCGGGAAAGGTCAAAAAAACAATTTGAAGAAGCAATCCTGGAAGACCTCCGGTGGTTGGGTATAGAATGGGATGAAGGCCCGGACCGAGGAGGACCTTATGCTCCTTACAGGCAGTCAGAGAGAGGAGAAATTTATCAATCTTTCATTGCCCGGTTGAAGGCTGAGAATCTTATTTATCCCTGTTATTGTACTGTGGAAGAGTTGGAAGAAGAAAGGAAAAAAGCGCTGAAGATGGGCAAAGCTCCCCGTTATTCTGGTCGCTGTTTTTTTCTTTCTCCCGAGGAAAGAAAGGAAAAAGAAGAGAGGGGAATAAAACCATCCTGGCGCTTCCGGGTTCCGAGAGGTAAGGAAATAGTACTGGAGGATTTAGTAAGAGGGAAAGTGGTTTTTCATACTAATTCCTTGGGAGACTTCATCGTTTTAAAGTCAGATGGTGCTCCCACTTATAATTTCGCTTGTGTTATAGATGATGCTTTGATGGATATTTCACATGTATTACGAGGAGAAGAACATTTATCTAACACTCCCTATCAAATTTTACTTTATCAGGCTTTAGAGCTTACTCCTCCTCTTTTTGCCCATGTGCCCATTATTCTGGATGAGGAAAGAACTAAGTTGAGCAAAAGAAGAGGAGAAGTGAGTGTGCGATTTTTTAGAGAAGAAGGGTTTTTACCTGAAGCTATTTTGAATCATCTTCTTACTTTAGGACATTCTTTCCCTGATGGGAGGGAAATAGTAGAGGGAGAAGAGCTCTACACTCTCTTTTCTTTAGAGCGAATAGGTAAGGGAGGAGCCATTTTTGACCTCTCTCACTTGAACTGGTGGAATAAAACCTATATTCGCCGAATGGATATTAGAGAACTGGAAGAAAAACTCACCCCCTGGGGAGGAGAAGAGATAAGGGAGTTTAAAAAAGAGCTGGGAGAAGAGAGATTTTATCTGTTGCTGGATTTAGTGAGAGAAGAATCGGTTACTCTGAAGGAAATAGCGGAGCGTTTGAGAGACTATATCTCAGTAAAAGAAGAAAAAGTAGAAGATGAAGAAAAACTTCAAGTATTAAAATTCCTGCTCTCCTCCCTGAATGATTTTCCTGTTCCTTGGGAGGAAGAAGAAGTGAAGAAGAATCTGCGTCGCTGGCAAAAAGAGAGCGGTTTTCCTCCCTCTATTTTTTATCCGGTTTTGCGCTGGGCGTTAATCGGGGCTGAAGAAGGACCAGAGTTAGACCGCTTGCTTGTGGCTTTAGGAAGAGAAAAGGTTTTAGAAAAAATTAAAGCAAAAGTGGGAGATAATGGAAACTCAACTGTTTAATACTCTTACCCAGAAAAAAGAAACTTTTTTCCCTCAGGAAGGGGATAAAGTTCGCTTCTATGTTTGTGGTCCTACTGTTTATGATTTAATCCACATTGGGAATGCGCGCGTTTTTGTGGTTTTTGACTCTCTGCGTCGTTTTTTAGAACACCGGGGCTGGGAAGTTATAATGGTGCAGAATTTTACCGATATTGACGATAAAATCATAAAAAGAGCAGAGGAATTAGGTGAAAGCCCCCAGGAGTTAGCCGAACGTTACATTGCTGAATACTGGCACGATGCGGAAAACCTGAAGATACGAAAAGCCACCTTTCATCCTCGAGCTACAGAACATATTGAAGACATAATTGCTCTCATTAAGATTTTAGAAGAGAAAGGTTATACTTATGAGAAAGAAGGCGACGTTCTCTTTGATGTTTCTCGTTTTCCTTCCTATGGGAAACTTTCTCGCAAGAACCTTGATGAGTTAGTGGAAGGGGCTCGAGTGGAGGCTAGATACGAGAAAAAAAACCCTGCTGATTTTGTACTGTGGAAAAAAGCCAAGCCTGGTGAGCCTTCTTGGGAAAGTCCTTGGGGGGAGGGAAGACCGGGATGGCATATTGAGTGTTCAGCTATGTCTATGAAGTATTTAGGACCCACTCTGGACATTCATGCCGGGGGAATAGATTTAATATTTCCTCATCATGAAAATGAAATTGCTCAAAGTGAGGCAGCTACTGGTAAACCATTTGCTCGATTTTTCCTTCACAATGGTTATGTTAACATCGACCAGGAAAAGATGTCTAAATCTCTGGGCAACATTGTAACAGTGCGGGAGCTTACTCAAAAATATGAACCCTCGGTTTTGAGGTTAGCAATTTTTTCTGCTCATTATCGTAGTCCTATCAATCTGGATGAGAACCTTTTACAATCCTCTCGTCAATTTGAAGAGCGGATTAAAAACTTTCTCCGTAATATAGGTTTCATAGAGGAAAAAATAAAGGATAATTCTGCTCTTTTGAAGGAAGATAAAGAAGAATATCATAAAATAGATGAATTCTCCCGGAGCTTTCAAGAGGCTTTGGCTGACGATTTTAACACTCCTCAAGCTCTGGGAGTATTGGGAGAATTCCTCCGCTTTTTCAACCAGTATCTTTCTCCTCGTCGGGGAAAGTGGGATGTGCAAGTATTGGAAAAAATTAAAGATTTTCTGAAAATGGTAGAAGAAATATTAGGAATTCTTCCGGGAAAAGAAATGGAAATAAGTGATGAGGCAATTAAAAAGCTGGTAAAAGAGAGAGAAAGAGCAAGAAGAGATAAAGACTGGGAGAGAGCAGACCAGTTACGAGAAGAAATAAAAAGTAGAGGATATGTTGTAGAAGATACTCCCCTGGGTCCTCGTTTTTTTAAGATGGAGGAACAATGAAAGAGGAACTTATTTATGGGCGCCAGCCGGTAAGAGAAGCTCTAAAGTCAGAGAAAAGGAAAGTGAAGAGATTGTTTGTGATGGAAGGAGCACAGGGGAAAATAATAGAAGATATTAAACAGCTGTCCCAGAAAAGGAAAATTCCCTGGGAAATAAAAGATAAAACTTTTTTAGAAGAATTAGTGGGGAAAAACGTTAACCACCAGGGAGTGGTACTACTGGCTCAACCTCGGGCATCACTCACCTGGCAGGAAATTTTAAAGAAAAATAAAACCTCTCCGGAAGCGACAGTGGTTTTTGTAGATCGAGTGGAAGACCCTGCTAATCTGGGAACAATTGCGAGAACAGCTGCTTTTTTTGGAGTGGAAGGAATTTTAATCAGCAAAGCCCGCTCCGCTCCCTTAGACTCACCAGTTGTGAGAGCATCAGCAGGAGGAATAGAGAGCATAGATATAGCTCAAATTAATAATTTTACCCAGGTGATAAAAGAGTTTCAAAAAGCAGGTTTCTGGATAGTGGCTCTGGAAGCAGATGGAGATAAAGACATCTGGGATGCAGACCTCCGGGGTATGCCTCTGGGTCTCGTGGTGGGGGGAGAGCATGAAGGAATTAGAAGAGTGGTGCGTTCTTCATGCGATATGGTTTTGAGGATACCATCAAGAGGGGTAATAAATTCTCTCAATGTGGCAGTGGCTTTAGGGATTGGAATTTATGAAGTTATGAGACAGAGGAGCACTAATTAATGGATAAGGGACAGATTATAGAAGGGAAAGTGGTTGATTTTGCTCTTCCTGAAGGACAGGGGGTTTTAAAAGAGGGGGGCCGGGTGGTATTCGTCCCGGGGGTTTTAATTGACGAAGTGTGTCGGGTGAGAATTACTAAATTGAAGAAAAATTATGCTCTGGGAGAGGTGATAGATATTTTAGAACCTTCTCCCTCTCGAGTAGAGCCAATATGCCCCCACTTTTTAGAAGGGTGTGGAGGTTGCCGTTTTCAGTTTATGGATTATGAAGAGCAGGTTAAAGCGAAAGAAAGAAATGCTCGACAAACTCTGGAAAAGGTAGGAGGTATTTCCTGGGAAGAAGTAGATTATGAGGGTTTTATCCCTTCTCCTTCCCCGTGGGAATACAGAAATAAGATGGAATTTAATTTTGGAGAAAAAGAAGGAGAGTTAATTCTGGGTTTAAGGCCCCGAGGGCGATACTGGGATTTGGTAGACCTGAAAGTCTGTTACTTGATGAAAAAAGACTTAACCCAGACCCTTCTAAAGCTGTTTAGAGACTATGGGCGAAACTCCTCTCTTTCAGGATATGACCCCCGAAAAAAAGAAGGAGTGTTGAGAAACTTGCTGGTGCGTTATTCCTCTTCTCAAGAACTACTTCTGGGTCTCTCAACCGTCAGTGTGGATCTCCCTCGCCAGGAAGATTTGATAGAAGAGTTGCGAAAGAATTTTCCTTCTCTTGAAGGTCTTGTGCACATCATAAATAACTCACCAGCCAGTGCTTTGATTTTTGAAGATAAAAAGGTTCTGTGGGGCAAAGACCATTTTTTTGAACGGGTGGGGTCAGTCAATTATAAAGTTTCTATAGAGAGTTTTTTTCAGGTAAATAGCTTCCTTTCTTCAACACTTTATGAAAAGGCAGCTCACTATGCCTCCTTAAGCGGGGGAGAGACGGTTTTAGACCTTTATTGTGGAAGTGGAGGAGTGGGGCTTTTTGTAGCTGATTCTGCTCAGCAGGTGGTGGGAGTGGAAGAAAACCCCCAGGCGGTAGAAGATGCCAAGTTTAACGCCTGGTTGAACGGGCGGAATAATTTTACCTGTATCCCTGGCCGGGTAGATAAAGTTCTTCCTCTTTTTTCCAATGTAGGAGTGGACGTGGTTATAGTAGACCCTCCTCGGGCCGGTCTGGATAAGAAAGTGGTAAGGAGAGTTTCCTCTCTTTCTCCTCAGCGCCTGGTTTATATCTCCTGCAATATCAGTACTTTTGCTCGTGATTTATTGCTTTTTAGAGAACAGGGATACCATCTGGAGAAAATTACCTTTTTAGACCTTTTTCCTCAAACTCCTTATTTTGAATCGGTGGCTCTCCTGAAGAAAAGATAAGCTTACTTTTGTCTCTCTCCCTTTTCTATCGTCGTGGGGTTATGAGAAAAAGCTTATGCCGTAAGATTAAAAAGCAAAAACAGATTTATAATGTCAACTCATATCCTGTCTCTTTAACTGTGGTTATTTTTCAGTAAAGCCCATACTTTTCAGCCATGCAGACACTTGTGCTTCTGCATCCTTGCCTCCACTTCCATAGATGGCGAGAGCGGGCATCACCGTTGATTGAGGACAGAGCTTTGCAATATCTCTTTCAATCCGTCCTCTCCCCCCTCCACCATGGGTACAGAATGGTATGATGGCTTTTCCCGATAAATCATTTTCTTCCAGGAAAGTTGCAACTGGAGGGGCAATTGTGCTCCACCAGTTAGGAGAACCTAAAAAAATCGTATCATATGCTTCAATGTGCTCAATTTTAGTTTTTAGTGGGGGTCGGAAACCGGCCTGAATTTCCTTTTTGGCCTGTTCCACAGTTGCGTTGTATGAAGCAGGATAGGGAATCTCGGGCTGGATTTCATGCACAGTTCCACCCACTTTTTGATGAATCAGTTGAGCAAGTTTTCGGGTATTCCCAGAGCGGGAATAATAGGCGATAAGAATATTTCCTCTCATGCAAATCTTCCTTTCTAAATTTATTTTCCAGTCAGTTTTTCTACTTCTTCGGGGTAACGTTCTCCGGCAATATTAATTTTTGAGAGCGCCTTGTTGATTTCGGCTAATTCCTGGGCTGAGAATTCTATATCTTGAGCTCCCAGATTTTCTTTCAGGCGTTCCAATTTTTTGGTACCGGGAATAGGAACAATCCAGGGTTTCTGGGCAAGCACCCATGCCAGTGCAATCTGAGCCGTTGTAGCATTTTTCTTTGCTGCTATATCCTTTATCAGTTCGAGCAAATCCTGGTTTACCTCGAGATTTTCCGGTTTAAAACGAGGAATTGAACTGCGAAAATCGGTACTGTCAAATCTGGTATCTTTATTGAACCGGCCGGTTAAGAAGCCCTTGCCCAGTGGACTGAAAGCAACGAAACCAACTCCCAGCTCCTCAAGAGCGGGAAATAATCCTTCTTCTGGCTTTCTGTACCACATAGAATACTCACTTTGAACGGCAGCAAGTGGTAAAACTGCATGAGCGCGACGAACGGTCTGGGCGCCGGCTTCAGAAAGCCCCCAGTACAGAATCTTACCTTCTTTCATCAATTGTCCCACTGTTTCAGCTACTTCTTCAATGGGCACGTTCGGGTCTACACGATGTTGATACAATAAATCGATATGGTCAGTTCTCAAACGTTTCAAAGACCCTTCTACTGCCTTTCTTATGGTCTCCGGACGGCTATCCAATCCGGCCGATTTCCCGTTTTGAATATGGTAGCCAAATTTAGTAGCAATTACTACTTTGTCTCGGTAAGGCTCCAGAGCTTCACCAACCAGTTCTTCGTTAGTGTAAGGACCATACACCTCGGCGGTGTCGAAAAAAGTCACCCCCAGCTCAACGGCAGAGCGGAGTAGAGAAATCGCTTCCCCTTTTTCAGGAAACGGTGGATAGCTCTGGCTCATACCCATGCATCCCAGACCAATTGCTGAGACTTCAAGACCACTGTTTCCCAGTTTACGTTTTTTCATGGTAAACGCCTCCTGAAATTAACTTGTTTTGGCAGTCTGTAGTTATTCTACAGTTTAGAGTTAACTCCATGTCAAGGGTAAAATTTTAAAAGCTCTTGACATGGAGTTAACTCTAGGTGATAGGATGCTTGAAGAAGTTAACATTGTGCGTAAATCACAGAAAGGATGGTTATATGATATATAAACAGTTTCAAAATCTTAGTGTCTCACACCTGGGTATGGGTGCTATGCGTCTACCCACAACTGATCCGCATGGGTCAATTGATGAGGAAAAAGCAAGGAGTATTATCGAATATGCTTATGAGCATGGAGTAAATTATTTCGATACTGCCTATCGCTACCATAAGGGTGAATCGGAGAGGTTCGTCGGAAAGGTGCTGAGCCAGTATCCTCGCGAAAGCTGGTATCTGGCCACAAAAATGCCGGGACATATGATGCGATACAGGAATGGGAGACTGGAATTTATAGGATATTTGAGCGGACAGATACCGAAATCCCCGGCTCAAATCTTTGAGGAACAGCTCGAAAAATGTGGTGTGGATTATTTTGACTTTTATTTGTTACACAATGTCTGTGAAACTTCTTTTGACTTCTATACCGATGAAGAAGTGGGTGTTGTAGAATATTTACTGGAGCAAAAGAAAGCTGGCCGTATCCGTCATCTGGGTTTCTCCTCCCACGGCCGGCCTGAAACCATAGATAAATTTTTGAACTGGAAAAATTGTTTTGAGTTCGTTCAGATTCAACTCAATTATCTGGATTGGGTTCTTCAAGATGCAAAGCAAAAATATGAGGTCATTACAGACCATGGTATTCCTGTATTCGCTATGGAGCCATGCCGTGGTGGAAGGTTAGCCTCCCTTAATGAGAAGGCTGATGCGATGCTCAAGAAAGCCCGACCTCATGATTCTATTGCATCCTGGGCTTTTCGTTTCCTGCAATCCTTGCCCAATGTAGGAGTTGTACTCAGTGGTATGACAACAAAGGACCAGGTGGTGGAAAATGTGGAACTTTTCTCTTATTCAGATCCTGTAACGGAGGAAGAAAAGAAACTGCTCCAGCAGGTAATCGCCACCATGGTAAATCTCGTTCCCTGTACTGCATGCCGTTACTGTTGCGACGTCTGTCCTCAGGAACTGGATATCCCGAAATTAATTTCCATGTATAATGAGGCAAGTTTTGAGCCTTCATCTACGATTAACTTTACTCTTGGTGCCATGAAAGATTCGGAACTCCCATCAGCTTGTATTGCCTGTGAAAGCTGTAAAAATCTATGCCCGCAGGAAATTGATGTTCCCAGGATTATGAAAGAGTTTGATGAAATCATTAAAAATATTTCTAAGATATAACCTCTACCAGCTTTTTCGTCTGTTGTCAGCTATTGGTGGGCATGGATTGCTGATTAGAAAGGAGGAATAAAAATGGCGCAAATATCACTGGGAAAGACTGGATTATATGTGGAGCAAAATGGTTTTGGAGCACTTCCTATCCAGAGAGTATCTGAGCAGAATGCAGTATATCTTCTGCGCAAAGCGTACGACGGCGGTATGAATTTTTACGATACTGCTCGTAGTTATTCAGATAGTGAGGAGAAGCTGGGTAAAGCGTTCTCTGGTATGTGGGATAAAATTGTGATTGCTACCAAAATTCCAGCTGTTGATGTTCCCCGGTTCTGGGATGATTTACACACCAGCCTGCGTATGCTGAAAACAGATCACATAGATATTTTCCAGTTTCACAATCCTCCCATCTCCCCCCGGCCCGGTGATGATGGGGGGCTGTATGATGCGATGTTGGAGGCAAAACAGCAGGGGAAAATCCGCTTTATTGGCATGACCAACCACCGCCTTGACGTTGCGCAGGAGGCAATTAATTCAGGGTTGTATGATACCCTCCAGTTTCCACTCAGCTACCTGAGTACCGATAAAGAACTGGAGCTGGTTCAGGCTTGTAAGGAAAAAGAAATAGGCTTTATTGCCATGAAAGCCCTTTCAGGAGGGCTTATCACTGATTCTGCAGCTGCCTGTGCATGGTTGTCCCGCTTTGAGCATGTTATACCTATCTGGGGTATCCAGCGAGAGAGGGAGCTCGACGAATTTCTTTCTTATATTCCCACCCCTCCGGCTCTGAGCGATGAAATGATGGATAGAATTGAAGTAGATCGCCAGGAATTACAGGGTAATTTCTGCCGGGGTTGCGGATACTGTATGCCTTGTCCCCAAGGAATCTCTATTAACATGTGTGCCCGGGCATCGTTGCTTCTCAGGCGGGCGCCTTCTGAGATAATTTTATCTGAAGATGGTCAGCAGATGATGAGAAAAATTGAGGATTGTACAGAATGTGGTCAATGTTCTGAAAAATGTCCTTATGGTTTGGATATTCCTGATTTGCTAAAAAAGAATTATGAGGATGTTAAAGAAGTGCTGGCAGGAAAGCCCATTTAAATGATAAAGGGTTCATTTTAACTCTTTGAGGGTTTCTGGAGCTCTGGCCAGATATAGTTAACTGCAGAATTCATGTAATTTTCTCCTCCTTTGGGCCCTACTATCTTTTGTGCCAGGGTATTATTATAGACAATTACCAGGGGTAATTGCGATGGCCGTATATTCCTTCCCACGGTAATCTCTCTTCTCCCTTCGTTCCCGAAATTTTTTAAAATCGGGCATCCAGGAGTTTTTAAATACTGTGGACCCCTGATAGAACCATTCAGGGGTGACGACACGGAGGCTTTTCCTCCGTGTTATTTATGATCTTTTTCTTTTGTCTTTTCTCTTTCTTGAGGGTCACAATGAGATAGTGCCTTATAAGTTCTGTGGCAACCATAAGTTCTGTGGCAACCTCAAGCTTTATCTTGCGTTATGCAGGGGCTCTTATTCTTTCCTTTCTGACTATATTCAAATGTTATAATAGTGGTATCTTATACAAACAGGAGGTTGGGATTGTGATTGGAGACGTTGATAGGATAGTTTCTCAGATGACGCTTGAGGAAAAGGCGGGTTTATGTTCGGGGCTTGATGCCTGGCATACGAAGTCTGTAGAGAGGCTTAATATCCCGTCCATTATGATGAGCGATGGCCCACATGGGCTCAGGAAGCAGGCCGCCGAGTCAGACCATCTGGGCTTACATCAAAGCGTGCCCGCCATATGTTTTCCGTCAGGGGCGGGACTTGCCTGTTCATGGGATAGAGACTTATTGAAAGAGGTAGGTGCAGCTCTGGCTGAAGAATGTCAGGCTGAAGGTGTTTCCATCATTCTTGGGCCTGCAGCTAATATAAAGCGCTCACCTCTTTGTGGCAGAAATTTTGAGTACTTTTCTGAAGATCCGTATTTATCGTCTCAAATGGCAGCCAGCCATATAAAAGGCGTGCAGGGTGGGGGAGTGGGTACATCACTCAAGCACTTTGCTGCCAATAACCAGGAACACAGGAGGATGTCAGTTGATGCAATTATAGACGAGCGGACACTGCGAGAGATATATTTAGCGAGTTTTGAAGCTGCTGTTAAAGAAGCCCGGCCCTGGACAGTTATGTGCGCCTATAATAAAATCAACGGTACATATTGCTCTCAGAACAGGTACCTCCTTACAGATATACTGAGAGAGGAGTGGGAATTTGACGGATTTGTAGTGTCTGATTGGGGGGCGGTGGATGAACGGGTGGAGGGCCTAATAGCAGGGCTGGAGCTGGAGATGCCATCCAGTGGTGGTATAAGAGATAAGAAGATAGTGGAAGCTGTAAAAAGTGGAAAACTGTCCGAAGAAGTACTTGATATGGCAGTGAAAAGACTTCTTAACATTATATTCAAAGCCGTGGACAATAAGAAGGAGAATGCATCGTATGATAAAAAAGCCCACCATGCCCTCGCCCGAAAAGTGGCGGAACAATGCATAGTACTTCTCAAGAATGACGACAATATACTGCCATTGAAAGAGAGTGGCACAATAGCTGTTATAGGTGCATTTGCTAAACATCCGAGATACCAGGGCGGAGGAAGCTCCCATGTGAATCCGACCGAGGTCGATGTGCCTTATGAAAAAATAAAGGAAATATCAAAAGATATAAATCTTCTGTACGCAGATGGGTATAAACTGGATAGCGACGAGCTGGATGAAACATTACTTAGTGAGGCAAAATCAATTGCCAAACAAGCTGATGTGGCTATTATATTTGCTGGTTTACCGGAGCACTATGAATCGGAAGGCTACGATAGATCGCACATGCAGATGCCAGATAATCATAATAGACTTATAGAGGCTGTATCAGCTGTGCAGAGCAATACTATTGTAGTATTGAGTAACGGTGCGCCTGTAGAGATGCCCTGGATTCGCAGTGTGAAAGGTCTGATAGAAGCTTATCTGGGAGGTCAGGCGTTTGGTGGTGCGATAGCGAATGTGCTTTTCGGGCGCGCTAACCCCTGTGGTAAGCTGGCTGAAACCTTCCCTGAAACATTATCCCATAACCCCTCACACCTGAATTTTCCAGGCGAAGGTGATAGGGTGGAATATAGAGAAGGTCTGTTTGTGGGTTACAGGTATTATGATGCCAAGAAGATAGAGCCACTATTTCCTTTTGGCTATGGATTGAGCTATACCACTTTTGAATACACAGATATCTCAGCAGACAAAAAAGAGATTAATGATACAGACACAGTTACAGTGAAGGCCAAAGTGAAGAATACAGGGAATATGACCGGTAAAGAAATAGTGCAGCTTTACGTTAGAGATATAGAACACAGCGTCATAAGGCCAGAAAAAGAACTTAAAGAATTCTGCAAAGTGGAACTTGCTCCCGGGCAAGAGGCGACTGTTGAGTTTGTACTGGATAAAAGGGCTTTTGCTTATTACAATGCCGATATTAAAGATTGGCATGTAGAAAGTGGAGATTTTGAAATACTGATAGGCGGTTCCTCTAAGGATATAGCATTAAGAGAAACGATAAAAGTGAATTCTACTGTACGGATAAAGAAACAGTTTACCAGGAATTCACTTTTGGGCGATATAATGGCTGACCCGGCTGCTTTTCAGGTAATGAAAGAATTAGCTACGCAGTTGAATATACCGCTGGGTGTCGAAGACATGGTATCAGATGAGACGATGTCAGCTATTTTCAAATACACGCCGCTCAGAGCACTGGTGGCGTTTTCCGGGGGTGCGTTCACTGAAGATATGATGAATGTGCTGCTTAACAAGTTGAACGAGATTGGTTAATTTTTGAGTAGCTCATTCTCTGGAAGTTAAAGGAGATATTGTTGATAATCTGATAAATCGCCGGATATGTTGCTCCATATTATTGGCTGTAAACTGTACTGTTTCGGCAAATAGTTGATAGGGGCTCCATACCCGGCACCTTAAACTATCGTTAAATTCCATGGAAAGTAATTGTAATATCTGAAAATGGGGTATCAAGCCGGAAGGTGTGAATACTGATTTTAATTTGAGAATGAGCTAACTTTTCCTATATGAAAACTTGACTTAGAGTTAGCTCCAGGTGCTACAATGTTGTAAGGAGGAAAACGTATGAGGATTTCAGAAGTAAGCAAGAAATTTGATATTTCAGCGGATACGCTCCGTTATTATGAGCGCATCGGGCTCGTCCCGCCCGTGAACCGGGATGAGAAAGGAATTAGAGATTATACAGAAGAAGATTGTGAATGGATTAGTTTCATTAAATGCATGCGGGCAGCCGGTCTTTCTATCAAAACATTGATTGAGTACGTAACCATGTTTCAGGAGGGAGATTCGACAATCAGAGAGAGGAAAAATCTTTTAGTAGAAGAGCGCCAACGGCTTGCTGAAAGAATTGAAGAAATGAAACAAACCCTGGAACGCCTGGATAAAAAAATTGAAAGATACGAAGACAGGCTTGTAAAATATGAAGAAAAATTGAGGTCTTTCTCCGATTTGGTTGCTTCTGGCGAAGGAGTCCTTAGTGATTAAAGCAAAACAACACTTAATATCATGAAAGCAATGTGCTTTTCATTGCTTAAACATGTTTAAACTTTATCCGGGATATTACTTTGCCTCCTCTTAATTGGTTTTGCTGATATATAGTTAACCATAAAATTAATACTTGGGAGACTTAACGAACCCCGGAGATACAGAACAATACAGAATACTCCAGAAAGTTTTATCCCATCCCGGGGAAGGTATGAACTGAGAGACTGGAGCAATCTACCTCAAAAGTCTCTTCGTCTTGATATTTTCTTCCATCAAACATGTTATTTTTGTACAAAAACAGCATTTTTTTAATATAATAGACAAATAATACCAACTAAATAAATAACAAGGGCGGGAGACGCCCTTGTTGAACCTGGATTTTCGATCCTTTTATTACGTATATTTTAGGAGGGATAAAACATGAAAAAGATATTCATACTCTTTCTTTTAATAGCTATATGCAGTTTGATGTTGCTTACTGGCTGCATCGAAACCAAAGTTAATTTTACCTTTCATGATGATGGAACCTATGATTCAAAAGTAACTTTTAGAGCCAATAAAATTATGGCTGGCGATGAGCTTGCTTTTCTGGGTTGGCAGATTGAATACATTTTTCCTTATCTTATGACCAAATATGAACATACGATTCAAACCACTAAAATCGATTATTCCGATTATCTTGAACATATCTTCACTGCCAATGGACTAAGTATCGAAACTTTCAACAGCCGACCCAACTATCAGCTTATCAAAAAGAGTGATGGAACTTATACCTTTGAAAGTATCATTCCTCAACTCATCGATGAAGTGTCCGAGGAGTCGAAAGACAATAAAATCATTGAAATAGAGGTGGTTATGCCAGCTCCTATTGACATGGCTAATACCACCAATGTTGTTGATAACAAGGCAACCTGGGTTCTCACTCAAGTTGACTTCACTCATGAAAATAAGTTGAAGATTATAACTAATTAGGAGAAGAGAAATGACCATGTCTTTAACCCAGATACTCAATTATAGATCTAAAATAACCTCGCCATATTTACCTGAAAGAGGCAACTAATAAGCTTGCAAAAGGCTCAACATCTTTCTATCCAGCTTATGATCCTGCCAATCTTCATATTCTACGTCTTCTCTCTCTGAGTCTAATATCCCGAAAGGTCCTTTGAGATTCCACAAAGCAAAACCTATATCTCTTTCTGAGAGGACTTCAAGGAGGTCTTTCATCCAGGCTAAAACCACATTATGAGGAGTAAACTTAAAAGCTCCAGCTTCTCCACAATGCACGCCCACCCCTCTATCTTTAAGAGCTGCCCATCGGGTATAGTGTTCTTCTAATTTTTTCCTATCCCAGATTTCTCCATAATGCCAGGCTCCCGGCCACACAGGTTCGGGCCAGTTCTCGCCTCCTGCCCAGCTCGCCTTATAGTGGGTAAGCCCCATAGGAAGATATCCTCTACAGCTTTGCCCTACGGCTAAATCTGAAAGTTCAAAAAGAGGTTCATTCCCAAAAGATATTCCATCTATTATCAAAAGTCTCTCTGGGTCGATCTTCCTTAAATGGTTTACTGCTTTTCTTATCACTCTCTCATGGTCTTCTCTCGTCATAACCTCCTCAGAGGGATGAGGAGGTTCATTTACCAGATTGAAGCTTAAAGTATCAGAAGATATGTCTCTATATCTTTCCGCAAATATTCCCCAGTGATAACAGAAAGCATCTACTGCTTCTTCATCTTTCCAGAGATTGAATTTTTCAGAAAGTTCATCGTTTACACAATAGCCAGGAGCTCTATGAAAGTTTATACAGGTATGGATTCCATATTTCTCTCCCCACTCTATAACCAGGTCAATTTTTTTAAGGACATCTTCTTTAATCTCATATATATCGTCTTCCTCTGTCCAGAGCCTGTAGTTTAAGGGAATTCTTACAAAATTAAATCCCCATTCCGAAATCCATTTAAAATCCTCTTCTTCAAAATCCTTTGCATCATAATGAGAAAACATATTAGGGAGGTTAAAGCCTCTCCATCGGGAAAAAGTATTTTTCTTCTCCATTTTTTTCCTCTATATTTTAGTTTCAGGAATAAGAGCCTTTACGAGGGGGAGTACCCACTCATTTCTAAGGGGGTCATAAATCCCAAAGCTGGAACAAAACTCCCAGTAAGCCCAGGCAATATTTCTTTCCTCTGCTGATCTGGCTACAAACTCTGTCCATCTCACTCGGGAATCCAGGTCTGCTTTACTATAAGCTCCGAATTCTCCCATCCATAAGGGAACGTCTCCATTGTTCCTTGACCAATCTACTGCTATATCAAGTTCTCTCTCCACTGCTTTTTTTTCTTCTTCACTTCCACTCCATTTTACCCCCGTCGGTGGTGATGGACTGACCCATTCTGCGCCTTGATGAGTAAAATTAAAAGGATTGTAATAGTGAAAGGTTACTACTATATTTTCATCTCCTTGAGGTAATTTCAAATCCTTCAGTCTATTTATGTTGTTCCAGTCTGCAGGACCTACTACTATTTTCCTATCCGGATTTGTCTTTCTTATGACCTCTATAGCTTCTTTTAAGTAGTCATTCCACAAATCACTGTTCAAATTCATACAGGGTTCGTTCAGAAGCTCAAACCATAAACTTTCTGGATAATTCTGGTAGTGGTCTGCTATCTGTTCCCATAAAGCTATAAATTTATCCCGGTATTTCTCAGGCTCCTTCATCATTTCTTCAAAATGATGAATATTGATTACCACATAAAGGTCATTCTTAAAAGCTTCGTCCACTAAGTGATCTACTCTTTCAAAAATATAATCTTTTATAGTATAAGGAGGTTCGTGTAGAGAATGAGCATTCCATCTTATGGGTATCCTCACATGGTCAAATCCTGCTTTTTTAACCAGTTCAAAATACTCATCCTTTATCACTATTCCCCAGGAACCCTCGAAGGGAGCAGCCTCCAGAGCATTCCCGAAATTAATCCCCCGAAGAATAGGTAATTTACAATTTTTCATGTTGAAATTCCTCCTTCTATGAATTATTGTCACATCAACTTCTTTGCTTTATTAAGGAGAGACTTAACCGCAAGGCTTATCGCCCTTCTCCTTACTTCTTAAACTGTAAAGCCTTTTTGGAGAGAAACTAAAACCGACAGGGAAGTACCTTCAACAACTGTCTTTTTCTCCATATTTTTTCTCCGTATCTTCCTCAGATTTACGCCCGTGACTTTTTTCTCTAATTTCAAAAGCCTGGCTCGGAATCTTATACCTGCACTTACTAAGTAAAAAACTTATTTCCTTCCAGAGCCCTGTGATTCTTTTCCTCAGGAAAAGTGCAATTAGCCCACAGGGATACTTACAACATTCTCTAAAAGAGGAGAGCTTAGAAACTTTGAGATAGAAGACATAGTAGCTACCTGCCTTTTAGCTGATATAGAGAATACCAGAGGAACCGTCTTTCCCGGAAACTTACTGATTATGCGAGAGTTTATTTTCCGGTTTATCAGTTTTTCAGGTTTGAGAAGTTTTTCGAGCAAAACATGGGACGTTTGAAAAAAACCACTTAGCTCATAACAATTACTCTGCAGAGTTTGTTTTCCTGGAAAGAAGAGCAGGGGACTATCCTGCAGGAAGGTCATAACCGCTCCTAAACTTTCAAGGACCATATCCATGGAACTTGCTCATGAAATCTTCTGCTTTGATACCTGCCATTTTAGCTTCCCTCATAAAGTATTTACAAAACTCACTGCTCTATTTTTGTATCAGGAACGAGAGCCTTCAGGAGTGATATCCGCCATACTTTATTTAAATAATCATAAATCCCAAAGCTGGAACAAAACTCCCAGTAAGCCCAGGCAATATTTCTTTCCTCTGCTGATCTGGCTACAAACTCTGTCCATCTCACTCGGGAATCCAGGTCTGCTTTACTATAAGCTCCGAATTCTCCCATCCATAAGGGAACGTCTCCATTGTTCCTTGACCAATCTACTGCTATATCAAGTTCTCTCTCCACTGCTTTTTTTTCTTCTTCACTTCCACTCCATTTTACCCCCGTCGGTGGTGATGGACTGACCCATTCTGCGCCTTGATGAGTAAAATTAAAAGGATTGTAATAGTGAAAGGTTACTACTATATTTTCATCTCCTTGAGGTAATTTCAAATCCTTCAGTCTATTTATGTTGTTCCAGTCTGCAGGACCTACTACTATTTTCCTATCCGGATTTGTCTTTCTTATGACCTCTATAGCTTCTTTTAAGTAGTCATTCCACAAATCACTGTTCAAATTCATACAGGGTTCGTTCAGAAGCTCAAACCATAAACTTTCTGGATAATTCTGGTAGTGGTCTGCTATCTGTTCCCATAAAGCTATAAATTTATCCCGGTATTTCTCAGGCTCCTTCATCATTTCTTCAAAATGATGAATATTGATTACCACATAAAGGTCATTCTTAAAAGCTTCGTCCACTAAGTGATCTACTCTTTCAAAAATATAATCTTTTATAGTATAAGGAGGTTCGTGTAGAGAATGAGCATTCCATCTTATGGGTATCCTCACATGGTCAAATCCTGCTTTTTTAACCAGTTCAAAATACTCATCCTTTATCACTATTCCCCAGGAACCCTCGAAGGGAGCTTCCAGGCCCGTAATATTTACTCCTCTTTTTATAGGAAGAGCATCTTGAGCGTATACCTCGCCTACGAAAACCAGCATAAATAAAATTAGCAAAAAACTCCCTTTTTTCATAATTTATCTCCTTACTTTAAAAGACTTGTCTTCCCTCAGGAAACTTGTGTTATGCTCTCCAGCCATTTGTTCTTTTATCCTCTCAAACACAAACACTCAAAATTGTTTAACTTTGTTTTCCTCACCAGTAAAAACAAAATAAAAGAATCCCCTCCTTTCTTTTCCTTCTTATGCAAGATGGCAGGCCACAAAGTGTTCTGGAAAAACTTCCCTGAAGGTAGGCTCTTCTTCTTTACAAATTTCTGTTACATGCTCACATCTACTTTGGAATCTACACCCCGGGGGAAGATCTACAGGAGAAGGAATTTCCCCTTTTAGGGCTGAAAACCTCTTTTGAGGTTTTCCGTCTTTGGGCATCTTAGGAATAGAGGCAAGTAGAGCTCTGGTATAAGGATGAAGAGGTTTTTCATAAAGTTCTTTCTTGGGAGCCAGCTCCACGATAGTTCCAAGATACATAACTGCCACTCTATCAGAAAGGTATTTTACTACAGCTAAGTCATGAGAAATAAATAGGTAAGAAAGTCCAAATTTTCTTTTTAACTCATAAAGAAGTGACACAACCTGTGCCTGGATGGAAACATCTAGAGAGGATACCGGTTCATCGGCAACAATAAATTTGGGATTCAAGGCCAAAGCTCTTGCAACCCCGACTCTTTGTTGCTGTCCCCCGGAAAGTTCATGAGGAAAAGAGTCTATTATCTCTCTTCCTAAACCAACTATATCCAGAAGTTCCATTACTGTTTTTCTTCTTTCTTCGTTGGTTCCTATGTTATGTATTATTAAAGGGTCTTCTATATTTTGCCCTGCAGTCATCATAGGGTTAAGAGAAGCTAGCGGATCCTGAAATACAATCTGCATAAACCTCCTTCTCTGCCTTAGCTCTTCTCCTCCCAGCTTCCTTAAGTCTACGTCTTCAAAGATTACTTCTCCATCATCGGGTTCAATAAGTCTTAAAATACTTCTCCCTAAGGTTGATTTTCCAGAACCACTCTCACCCACGAGCCCTAAGGTTTCTCCAAAACCAATGGAGAATGAGACATTGTCTACAGCCTTTAGCCACTTTCCCCTTGCAGGAAAATATTTCTTTAAATTTTTTACCACAAGAAGCTCTTCTATTGAATTTCCCCCCTTTCAACTAAATGACATGCTACTTTATGACCATCTCTTACTTCCTTGCATTCTGGTTCTACTTCCCTGCATATATCCTGAGTATACGCACATCGGGGATGGAACTTGCATCCCGACGGTAAGTCAAGCGGATTAGGAGGGGCTCCCGGAATTGGTTTAATAAAACTTTCTTCCGTTTCTATGTCAATAGTAGAAGCAATCAATCCTCGAGAATAAGGATGCAATGGATTCCTTATAAATTCAGCAACGGGTGCATATTCAGATACTTTTCCTGCATACATGACCATTATAGAATCTGAAAAATTCATAGCCAGTGCAATATCATGAGTTATAAGCATGATGCTCAATCCAAATTCCTCTTTCATATCTTGCATTAAGTTTAATATCTGCGCTCTCACGGTAACATCCAGAGCTGTTGTAGGTTCATCGGCAATAATAAGCTTGGGGTTACATGCCAGAGCTATAGCGATCATCACTCTTTGCCTCATTCCACCAGAAAACTCAAAGGGATAATCCCAGGCTCTTACCCGATAGTCAGGAATCCCTACTACTCTCAATAGCTCTATTGCTTTCTCTCTTGCTTCTGTGCTTTGCATAAGCTTGTGCCATATTAAAGGCTCCATAATCTGTATTCCAATTTTCATTATTGGATTCAAGCTAGTCATAGGGTCTTGAAAGACCATAGAGATGTCTTTGCCCCTTATTTGTCTCAACTCTTCCTGATTTAATTTCAGAAGGTCTCTGCCTTCAAAAATTGCTTCCCCATCCACTACCTTCCCATTCTTTCTTATAAGTCCCAAAAGAGAAAGTGCAGACACACTTTTACCCGAACCACTTTCACCCACAATTGTCAGGGTTTCACCATAGTTTATTTTGTAACTTATGCCATCCACAGCTTTCACTACACCCTCATATCGGCGAAAGTGAGTTTTCAAATTATTAACTACCAAAAGTTCTTCCATAGCTCTATACCTCGCCTCTCGGGCTCATCGCATCTCTTAAGCCATCACCTACATAAGTGAAAGCAAGTAGAGTAAGGGCAAAAAGAAGAGCAGGAAATAAAACCATATGGGGGAAAGCCATTATGTATCCTGTCCCAGCGCTTATCATATTGCCCCAGCTTGGCATCGGAGGTCTCACGCCCATACCTACAAGAGCTAATCCGGCCTCCATCCATATGGCGTTAGGTATACCAAAGGCGATACTGACAATTATAGGACCGAGCATATTGGGAAGAATGTATTTTCTTATAATGTAGAATTCTTTCGCACCCAGAGCCCTTGCTGCTTCCACAAAATCAGCATTTCTTAATGACATGGCCATACCTCGCACCAGTCTCGCCGTTCCTGCCCATCCAGTAATCCCTATAGCTAAAAGAATTATGTGGATTCCTCTTCCCAGAGCAGTAACCAATATTACATTGAAAAGGAAAGTAGGGAATGCGTACATGATGTCTACAATTCTCATGAGAATGGTGTCGACTGTTCCGCCCCTGAATCCTGCAATAGCTCCTATAATCACCCCTACAATTACTACAACAGCCTGGGAACCAAAGCCAATCAGTAGAGCATTTCTCATGGCATATAAATTTCTGCTGAATATATCTCTTCCCAAATCATCGGTTCCCCATATAAATTGCCGGCTGGGTTTCTCAAAGGTGTGAGCGTAGTTTGTTTCATCATAACCATACGGCGCAATCCATGGAGTAAAAATAGCAGCAACAGTAATGATAATGATAAAGATCAGCCCGGCAAGAGCCATTTTATTACTTTTAAATCTTCTCCACACAGATGACCAATAGCTTGCTTTTTTGTGTTCTTGTTTTAATACCATTTCCATTTGCTCTGAACCTCACTCTCTCATGATTTACTCATACTTAATTCTGGGATCTAGAAAAAGATATATCACGTCTACCAGCAAATTCATGAGCATCACCGAGAGTGAAAGAATGAAGGTGGAGGTCACCAGAAGGGGATAATCTCTCTGTGCAGCAGCATTAACAAACAATTGGCCAAGTCCCGGTACTCTGAACAAATTCTCAATCCATACAGTCCCGGTGAAGAGAAAAGCAAGTTGAGGTCCTATAACAGTAACCACAGGAATTAAAGAATTTCTCAAGGCATGTTTCATAATGACCTCTCTTTCTGTTCCACCTTTGGCATAGGCAGTTCGGATATAATCTTGACTAAGAGTGTCAAGAAGACTCGATCTTGTAAATCTTGCAATAACAGCCATAGGGCCGAGACCTACCGCAATTACAGGCATGATCATCTGTTTCAGGGTTCCCCAACCGGAAGTGGGGAGAACCTTAAGATAAACGCTGAAAACGATGATCATGATAAGACCAATGAGATAAGCAGGTATGATGCTCCCGATCATGGATATAAACATGGCAAAATAATCGGCCCAGGTATTTTTTTTAAGAGCAGCTAAAATCCCGAGAGGAATTCCTATAAGTACCGCTAAGAGCATGGCCAAAATAGCAAGAGCAAAGGTAACAGGGAATCTTCTGGCAATCTGAGCCTCTATGGTTTCGTTAGGATTGGAAAAAGATGGGCCAAACTTAAATCTAAACGCGTCTTTCAGATAATTCCATATTTGCTTCCAGAGAGGGACATTTAATCCATATTTTTCTTCAAAACCTTTGATTAAGATTTGCAGTTGTTCTGGAGTAAGAGTGGATACTTTTCCGGCACTGGCGGTAAAAGAATTAATGTTAAAAAATTCTCCAGGAGCAAAATACATAAGGGTATAGGTAATGATTATGACTACAACAACGGAGGCGAAAATCGTGAGAAGTCTTCGCAATATGTACTTAAAAAGCGCCATTTTTTACTCCTTTCAATAAAGGGGAGAGAAAACATTTATTTCTCTCCCCTTTATAAACTGTCTTATCTTTAATCTGCGAGATTTAAGTACTTAAAGTTGAAAAATCCAGGACCCCAGGAAAACTTATAGACCATCAATCCTTCAAGTTTTGGATTTTGGAGCCACTGAGCCTTGATTAGATATACAGGCACCATCCAGTATTGATCTTGAATGATCTGAAGGGCATTATGAGCTATCTCCACTGCTTCATCAAACGGCCTATTTACAGTTCTAAGTCTCCATCTGTATGCTTCTTTGTTAGTTTCGTTCCTTCCGTTATACTCTACCTGGAATCTTTCTTGCTCAGTTAATACTCTTCCTGCTAATCTCCAGTAATCGGTCTTGTCTGAAGGAGTTTCTGCAGCATTCCATTTTTCATAAAGTTCATCAAATTGCTCGTACCAGAGGGGAGGTCTGGTCAATTCTTCCCTCCACAGCTCTTCTGGCTCATTCTCCAGTATTTCATTAAAGCCTGCGAGCAAGAGTTCCTTTTTCTCCACCAGTGCTTGCATATCTTCCTCGGTTTGCCCGCCCTCTTTTCTAAGCCAGGCATCATATTCTTTATCAAACTCATCCAGTCTCTTTCTTACCTCTGCTGGATAGTCATAGAACCAGATAGTATGATCTGCATTCTTGAATAGTGCTCCGATTTCCAGGTTGTTCATAGGCCCACCAATTGTGGTAAAGCCGGCCTTAGCCTCGGGAGTAAAGTTTGCCCATACGTAAGCATCGGTATAAACTCCTACTTCTATGTTTTCAATTATACAGTTAACTCCCAGATTCTTCTTCCACTGGTCTACTATAAATCCTGCTATATATTCTGCTGTGAGGTCTCCGCTGGGTATATAGAAAACCAGCTCTTTTAGCCCTTCTCCGTTGGGAAAGCCAGCTTCAGCAAGAAGCTCCTTTGCTTTTTCTACATCATAGGGAATATCCTGCAGTTTATCTCCAATTGGTGTTCCCTTAGGCCAGTAAGAAGCAAGAGGAATCGCTCTTCCACCAAGCACCTGCTCACAGAGAAGTTCTCTATCTATTGCCATAGCCAGGGCCTGTCTCAATTGTTTGTTATCCATTAAGGGATCAAAACCACGAGATATTTGATAACCATACCAGAATGGGTCCATGAGGGTTTCGTGAAATTGCTGGGAAAGTTCAGGATCAGCAAGCACAAATTTATATTCAGCTACATTCTGAATAAATACTGCATCAAGCTCTCCTGCTTGATATTGTTGAATCCCCGGTCCTCCAAATTTGAGAATGATTTTATCTACGTTACCTACCTCACCCACATAGTTGGGGTTCCTTACTAATGCCATTTCTTCTCCCGGAGTCCAGTACTGGGGAATATATGGTCCATTCACTACGATATTCCCAGGCTTCCACCAATTTTCGGGATCCGCCTCAACGTTTCCTTTGTGAAGAGGTACACCCTGAGCTGTGCAAAGCCACTCTTTTAGGTCATATTTTGGTTGATAAAGCGTGATCTCCAGCGTGTAGTCATCAATGGCTCTCACGCCAAGCTTATCTTCAGGAAGAGCACCGCTTTTTACTGCCCAGAAATTATCAAAGAATTGAAGTGGTCCTGCCCAGGCTGGAAAATCGGGAATCTTAGGGCTGGCATAATATCTGAAGCTCCATTCAAAATCTCTCGCAGTGACAGGATCTCCATTAGACCATTTTTTGTCTTCTCTCAATTTGAAAGTCCACACCTTATAATCTTCTGACACTTCATAACTCTCGGCAAGAAGCGGAATAACTTCTACTCCACCTATGAGCTCGGGATTGGGGGCATAACCAAAAAGTCCTTCAAATATCGTACCCTGAGCTAAAATGTGTTGAGGTTGCCAGTAGTAGGGAATAAATCCTGGAGTATCAAAATAAGGTAGAGACACCACTTTTTCACCCTGTGCACATGCTACTCCACAAAAAAGCAGTGTTAACACCAAAACCGACAGAATTGGAATAATCCTTTTTCGCATTAATAACCCTCCTATTCTAAAAAACTTAATGTTTTTAATACTTAGCACTCAATATTTGACACCAGAATATTTAACACCAGAAACCGAAAAAAACCAGAGAAGACATTGAGAGAGCGAGGGGGATAACTCCTTTAAAATCACCTCCTTTACTACACTGAAATTTCAATGCATTTCAGACAATTCTAATGAGTAATATTATATAAAGTAGACCTCAATGTCAAGCGAGTGGAAACTCAATGTTGGAACACGGAAGGAAGATGGTATATTTTACAAGAGATAATAATGACCATCTCGAAACTTATAAGAAGCGTTGTTTATGGCTTCTGTTCAATTTGCCTTATGAAATACAGGGAATATTCCCTTTGTTCTCCTTTTAATTGAGCTATGAGAAAAATTTTCAAACAGCCATGTAACAAGTTGACAGACTCTGGTCTCACAGTATAATTTAGGTAGCATTTGCTTTTTGAAGCAAGGGGGGAATAGATTAAGAAGATAATTCACTTTCAGTATTTGCGAAGGGAGGAAGTATTGAATGAAAATAGTATCAGCTTGCCTTTTATTTCTTTTAGTCTTTGTCCTTTTTTTCCGGTCTGGAGAAGCCTGTGCTCAAGCTGAATCAAATACCAAACTGTGTGCCCTGAGCTTTGACGATGGTCCTGATGTAGTTATGACGGGAAGAGTACTTGATACACTTGAAAAACATAATGTAGTTGCTACATTTTTTCTGATTGGCATACTGATAAACGAGGAAACTAAACCAGTACTTGATAGAATGGTGGCAATGGGTTGTGAAATTGGAAATCATTCCTGGGCGTGGGACAGCCTGGATCAGCTTTCTGAAGAAGAAATAAAAGAGTCTATTGAGAAAACAAATGAGGTAATCAAGCAATATACAGGACAGACTCCTCAATTTTTCAGACCACCCAATTTAGCCGTTAGCGACAAAATGTATGATGTAATTGATTTACCCTTTATTTGTGGAGTTTTAGCTTATGACTGGGCAGGATGTGATAGAACCGTAGAAACTATTGTGAATAATGTGCTAAAAGAAATGGATGATGGCGCTATAATTCTTTTGCATGATGTCCAGCCTGAACCCCATCCCATTACTGAAGTTCTGGATGTTTTGATTCCAAAGTTAAAAGAGCAAGACTATGAGTTTGTAACTATCAGCGAACTCTTCAGAAGAAAAGGCGTTGATCCGAATAGTTTAGAGTATGAAATGTGGACATACGTGAAATAAATAGGAGAATTCGTTGAAAAAACATAAACTAAATTATCTCCCCCTGTCTGCCTGCTAATGTGAAATAAAGAATCATTTGTGCGATTTGTGCGGAAAATGAATAAATGTACCTCGAGCTAATGCCGCGATCTTCTAAGACCTCGCATCTCTCGGGCTTTGTCCTCTTTTATCAAAGCATGGCGACCGCACATGAGGCAGTTTTCAAAATCAGGTGACAGTCGGTCAACTATACCCCTTGCTTCTATTTATATTGTATTACACCTGCTAAGGTAACCATACTAATGACGGTTAGGACATCCCTTTGCAGCTTCAGAGATTACCTCGCAAGCGAAAAGAACAAGATTCACAATGGCTCTCGGGGGGTGTGCAACATTAGAGAGACATCACAATCAATTTTACGATTAATTATAATTTTTTATAACTATTTGAAAAAAACCGAAATTTTACTATTGACATTACTATTGTATTAGTGTACTATTTAATTAGTACATTGATACAATATGTCGCAGAAATTTTTAAAATGGGGGTGATGTATATTGTGACGGCACGTTCTGTGTTTGATGAAAGTATACCGATATATATTCAGATAATGGATATGATAAAGCAGCGCATATGTGCCGGGCAGCTGAGTATGGGTGATAAGCTTCCTTCGGTGAGGGATATGGCTGGAGAGTTGATGGTTAACCCCAACACTGTACAGCGTGCATATCAGGAGTTGGAGAGAGAGGAGATGGTCTTTACGCAAAGGGGAATGGGAACTTTTGTCACCAGGGACAAGGATAAAATCGATACTGTCAGGGAAGAGCTGGCATCTCGTTTAGTGCAGCAATTTGTAGAGGGCATGTTTGGTCTGGGTT
>ERZ795062.405-NODE-405-length-37166-cov-6.126539_pt1 | contig 37166 bp, 25 predicted proteins | sample MGYA00375146_ERZ795062 | MGnify/ENA primary metagenome ERZ795062 (study PRJEB30191, sample SAMN05720281) | activated sludge metagenome | isolation source: Anaerobic digester | place: USA | collected 2015-07-16 ...
TCTTTTGCTGCTGCCTTGATCTCATCAGCTCTGTCTCTATATTCATCCTTGATCTGCCATATTATAATGTGCTTAGTCATAATCATTCTCCATTTCCAGTTAGACATTAAAAAATCATGTACCATACTGCACTGCAAATAGCTATTCTAGTTTATTTTTAAGAAAAAAACCACCCATATCAATTTATATCTTCAGCTCATTAGATCCTCTGAACTCTATATATTTCTGATAAAGTTAGTTCTTTCAGATTGTTCTCTGACCGGATATTCCACTCCCGCCTCTTTCGCTGCTATTTTGCTCTTGATCATCCACGCCATATTATCTGCCAGCGTCCTCATGGTCTGTAGACCTTCTTTATCCTGTTCCACCTCTTGTGGTGTATTACCATGAACCTGATTCCAGTACTGAGATGCCGGGATCATACAATTCGTCATTCCAAAATAATTGTTTATCCTGTCGTAGGCCGCTGATGCCCCACCTCTTCTACAAGAAACGACACACGCCGCAGCCATACCATCTAGTCTACTGCCCGCTGAATAGCACAATCTGTCTAAAAAAGAACATACTCTGCCATTTGGTCCTCCGTAATAAACCGGCGATCCAACCACTATACCATCTGCCTCATCCAGCTTAATTGCCGTTTCATTAACTATATCATCAAATACGCACTTTCCTGTACTCATACATTTTCCGCAGGCAATGCAGTCTTGCATCGAAGCAGTGCCAAGCCATATAGTTTCGCTGCTGATATTGTTTTTTTCCAGTTGAATAGCTACTTCCCCCAACGCTCTGTTTGTACATCCCTCTCGTTTTGGGCTTCCATTTATCAATAAAACTTTCATTGGCTTCTATGTCCCTTCTGACGCAATATCTATATTTATATTTTTCATCGTATCATTTAAATTTAAAATTCTCAATAATGTTCTGCTAATCACATCCAGATCAGTTGCACAAAAAAAGGACTTTGAATACCAAAAGGTAATCCAATGTCCTTTTTATAATTCATAGCTAGTCCACCCAAGTTTTAAGGGAATAAGAATACTCCGGTCGCTCAAACTAATTATTCCACATCACTTTGAATTGCCGCAACAGGACAGCCATCTACAGCTGAATCTACCAATGTTGCGCCTGTATCATCATACTCAGCATAAGCCTCAGCCTTGCCGTCATCATTCATCTGAAAGACCTCAGGTGCGACACCCGTACACATTCCGCATCCAATACACAGGTCCTGATCTACATTTGCTTTCATGATTAATGCCTCCATTTACTATTATTAATTAAAAATAAAACTACGCTTAAATAAAAATATTATTTTAAAAAGCTCCCATTCCCGGGTACACTGCTCCATATCCCAACTCTTCTTCGATCCTAAGCAACTGATTATATTTTGCCACACGCTCTGACCTGGATGGTGCTCCTGTCTTGATCTGACCGGCGTTCAATGCAACTGCCAGATCTGCTATTGTTGTATCCTCAGTCTCACCTGAACGATGGGATATGATTGCTGTATATCCAGCCTTTTGTGCCATTTTTATCGCTGCAAGAGTCTCCGAAACTGATCCGATCTGATTAAGCTTGATCAGAATAGAATTGGCGCATCCAAGCTCGATTCCCTTGCTCAAACGCTCTGTATTGGTTACGAAAAGATCATCTCCTACCAATTGAACCCTGTCTCCGAGCTCCCTCGTGATCTTCTGCCATCCGGCCCAGTCTTCCTCATCAAGCGGATCTTCGATGGAAACTATCGGATATTTGTCCACTAACTTCTTCCAGTGCTGTATCAGCTCTTCCGATGTATATTTTTTTCCTGCCTTTGGCAGATCATACGTACCTATCTCACCGCTCTTCCATTCCGAAGATGCTGCATCCATAGCTATCATAAAATCTCTCTTTGGCTCATATCCAGCTCTCTTAACAGCTTCAAGTATGATCTCAATTGCCTCTTCATCAGACGATAATGCCGGTGCGAATCCACCCTCATCGCCTACAGATGTTGCAAGGCCTCGTTCCTTCAGTATATCGGCCAGCGTATGAAAAACCTCTGTACACCAGCGAAGTCCCTGATGAAAAGATTTAGCTCCCACTGGCATTATCATAAATTCCTGAACATCCAGCCCTGACGAAAGAGCATGTACTCCTCCATTTACTATATTCATCATTGGTACTGGAAGCGTAGTTGCATTGACTCCACCGAAGAAACGATACAGCGGCATGCCAAGAGCAATCGATGCTGCACGACAGCTGGCAATCGATACTGCCAGTATCGCATTAGCTCCCAATTTTGATTTATCATCTGTTCCATCGCAATCCATCATGATCTTATCTATCATATAAAGATTAGAAGGATCTATTCCCTGAAGCAGTGGATCGATGATCTCATTGATATTAGAGACAGCAACGCTGACTCCCTTCCCTTGGTATCTGCTCTTGTCGCCATCTCGTAGTTCAAGTGCCTCAAACTCGCCTGTAGATGCACCGGAAGGTACACTTCCTCTTCCTATGGTTCCATCACTCAGCGTCACTTCTGCTTCAACCGTAGGATTGCCTCTTGAATCAATGATCTGTCTTCCATATACCTTTTCAATTTTCAATTCCTTCATGTTGTGATCTCCCTTTATAAAAATTCAACAGTGTGTAATCAAGTGATTATATTAGTATATGTCCTTATTTTTTAAAAATCTGCTTTTATTTCAATGTCAAAAGCAAAGCCATCTTGAACTTCCCATCTGCTGTCACAGAATGCAATCCATTTTTTTCAAACCTAAATGTCTGACCGGCTTCTATAGGATAATCCTGACCCTCATATCCGATGATCGCCTTGCCCTCCAGGGCAAAAACCAAAGCATCTCCCGGTGCTCTATGCGCCGATAGTCCTGTTCCCTGATCAAATGACATCAATACAAACTTCATGGCATCATTCGATGCAACATCCATATTCACAATGCTTCCATCTTCGTATGGTAATAATCCTGCTAGATTAAATACTTCACCTGGTTTAACTAAATTATTCATATTAATTGCCTCCATCGGCATTATCTCGCCGTACACAAATCCATCTTCCGTCTCAGTTCCTGATAATGTTCCAGGCTGTATTATCAACACATCCCCGGTACCTAATATCTTTCCTGTTTCTTCATTTGATACTTCATTGGATACTTCATTGGATACTTCATTGGATACATTACTGACTCCAACCTTTTTACATGTGTTTTTATTAGAAGTTACAAATCTACCGCTTCCGCCCATTCCAATATATATGACAGGTGTGTCATAGGTCTCTGCGCTAATATCTGTTCCAGCCCCAAGTGAGAACCATGTTATCCTGGTCTCAGATGTAATCCCCGCTGATGTAGATACTGTCAGTCCTTCCTTGGGTTTATGTATCTTAGCAACTGAAAATGCACCATTCATAAAATCACGCCTCCTTTTCAAATTCGAAGTAGTTTTAAAATGATATTGCTTTTTTCTTTTTCAAAAAGAGATTAATACTATTGTCGTGGGTTTTACGTGGTTATAACAACATTTATTTAAAGTTTACAGATATTTAATAAATCAAAATATCTAAAAATAAAACTCTTTTTACTCTGCCCAAAATATCCTATTAGGCTTCCTCTGGGCTGCCTTAGGCTCATCACCATCCGGATATCCCAATATGCAATGTCCGATTCCTTCGAACTCCCCCTCGATGCCAAGGCTTGTCAACCATTTCTGCCACTTAGGCATCTCGAATTCTTCCTTTGCTCTATGTACCCAGCAACTTCCCAGACCTTCATCATGCGCTGCCAGCATAAGGTTCTCCATTACACAGCTACCATCGTATATTCCTGTTGGCATATTTTTATCTGCCAATACGATGATCACTGTTGAAGCGCCATAGAATGGGTCAAATCCCTCATTCCATCCAGCGATCTTCCTATTATCCTCTGCAAGCTCATCTCTGATTTTTTTATCAGTTACAGCAATCATGATTGGGCTCTGCTTACCCATGCCGCTTGCGGCAAACTCACCAGCCTCTAGGATTTTATCAATCATATCCTTTGGTACTGTCTCAGACTTATACTTTCTTACGCTTCGTCTGGTTAGAATGTTTTTCATTGCCTCACTCATGGTAGTTCCTCCTTTTGAATATAATGTGAATCTGTGCTTGTTTAAATTATAGAAATTGCATTGCCATAAATCTTACATTTTCAAAAAAGACTCACTTGGGATAATAATACTTCGTTTCACTCTTTCAATCTACTTATTTTAGATTTTTTCATAACATAATTTTATTATAACTATAAAAAACCCAGAAAGTCTTGTTCAGGCCTCCCGGGTTAAAATATTAAAGATTATATTTTATTGTTATAAATTATTTCTCATCTTTGATAGCTGCCTGTGCTGCTGCAAGACGAGCTACAGGTACACGGAAAGGTGAGCATGATACATAGTCAAGACCGATCTTGTGACAGAACTCAACTGATGTAGGATCACCACCGTGCTCTCCACAGATTCCGCAATGAAGCTTAGGATTAACAGGACGACCTGACTTAACAGCGTAGTCCATGAGCTTGCCAACGCCTTCCTGATCGAGCTTAGCAAACGGATCCGACTCGAAGATCTTCTCATCATAGTAAGATCCAAGGAACTTACCAGCGTCATCACGTGAGAATCCGAATGTCATCTGAGTAAGATCATTAGTACCGAAGCAGAAGAAATCAGCTTCCTTAGCGATCTCATCAGCAAGAAGAGCTGCTCTAGGGATCTCGATCATAGTACCAACTTCATACTTGAGATCGATTCCTGCTGCCTTGATCTCAGCATCAGCTGTCTCAACAACGATATTTTTGACAAACTTAAACTCTTTGATCTCACAGATAAGAGGGATCATGATCTCAGGAACAACCTTCCAACCAGCATGCTTCTTCTGTACATTGATAGCTGCACGGATAACAGCCTTAGTCTGCATAACTGCGATTTCAGGGAATGTAACTGTGAGACGACATCCTCTGTGACCCATCATAGGATTAAATTCTTTCAGTCCTGCAATAATGTTCTTGATTGTCTCTACTGACTTACCCTGAGCATCTGCAAGCTTCTTAATATCTTCCTCAGTCTGAGGTACGAATTCATGAAGAGGAGGATCAAGGAATCTGATAGTGGTAGGGTCACCCTCCATAGCTTCGAAGAGTCCTTCGAAGTCTCCCTGCTGATAAGGAAGGATCTTGTCAAGAGCTACTTCTCTTTCTTCCTTGGTATCAGCACAGATCATCTCACGGAAAGCAGCGATACGTGTCTCGTCAAAGAACATGTGCTCTGTACGGCAAAGACCGATTCCCTCTGCTCCTAATTCTCTTGCCTTCTTAGCATCATTAGGAGTATCAGCATTAGTTCTAACCTTAAGTTTTCTATATTTGTCAGCCCATCCCATGATACGTCCGAATTCACCGGCGATAGTAGCATCAACTGTCTTGATAACTCCATCATAGATGTTTCCTGTAGTACCATCAATAGAAATGAAATCTCCCTCGTGGAATTCTTTTCCATCGAGTGTAAACTTCTTATTTTCTTCGTCCATCTTGATGTCGCCACATCCAGATACACAGCACTCGCCCATACCACGGGCAACAACTGCAGCATGTGATGTCATACCACCACGAACTGTCAAGATACCTTCAGCAGACTTCATTCCTGTAATATCCTCAGGAGATGTCTCGAGACGAACAAGGATTATCTTTTCACCCTTAGCATCCCATTCAACAGCATCATCTGCTGTAAATACGACCTTACCGCAAGCAGCTCCCGGAGAAGCGCCAAGACCTTTTCCAATAGGTGTTGCAGCCTTAAGAGCAACAGTATCGAACTGAGGATGAAGAAGTGTATCAAGGTTACGAGGATCGATCATCGCAACAGCTTCCTTCTCTGTCTTCATTCCCTCATCAACGAGGTCACAAGCGATCTTAAGAGCAGCCTGAGCTGTTCTCTTACCATTACGGCACTGAAGCATATAGAGCTTCTTGTTCTCTACAGTGAACTCCATATCCTGCATGTCATGATAGTGATTCTCAAGTGTATCACATACCTTTACGAATTCTTTGAATGCTTCAGGGAATTCCTGTTCCATCTTTGCTATAGGCATAGGTGTACGAACTCCGGCAACAACGTCCTCGCCCTGTGCGTTCTTGAGGAACTCACCCATGAGTTTCTTCTCGCCTGTTGCAGGATCACGTGTGAATGCAACACCGGTACCGGACTCATCATTAAGGTTACCAAATACCATAGGCATTACGCTTACAGCTGTTCCCCATGAATAAGGAATATCATTATCTCTTCTATATACATTGGCACGAGGATTATCCCATGATCTGAATACAGCCTCTACAGCAAGCTGTAACTGCTCAACAGGGTCTGAAGGGAAGTCCTGACCTAGCTGTTTCTTATACTCTGCCTTAAATTCAGTTGCAAGTTCCTTAAGGTCTGCTGCAGTAAGATCTACGTCAAACTGAACACCCTTCTTCTCTTTCATAGCGTCGATAAGCTGTTCGAAATATTTCTTACCAACTTCCATTACTACGTCTGAGAACATCTGAATAAATCTTCTATATGAATCATATACAAATCTCTCGAACTTAGGATCAGGGTTGCCTGCGATCATAGCAGCAACTACATCATCATTGAGTCCAAGATTGAGGATTGTATCCATCATACCAGGCATAGAAGCTCTTGCTCCTGAACGTACTGATACGAGAAGAGGATTTTCAAGGTCGCCAAAAGTCTTACCGTTGACCCCTTCCATCTTCTTAACACCTTCCATAACCTGAGCCATGATTTCGTCACTGATCTTACGACCATCCTCATAATACTGAGTACAAGCCTCAGTTGTAATAATGAAACCCTGTGGTACAGGTAGACCGATATTTGTCATCTCGGCAAGGTTAGCACCTTTTCCTCCAAGAAGCTCACGCATGCTTGCGTTTCCTTCTGTGAACATATAGACCCATTTGTTAGCCATTTTGCTCTTCCTCCTAAATCAATCATTAAATATTACATATTACACCCAATGTGTGAGTAAAAAATTATCATTTTCTTACAACAGCACCGTTAATATTCTAACATATTTATTCTCCGATTCAATAATAAAGTTGGGTGGTTTCGAATTAAAAACATACTGAACTAAAATAAAAAAGAACCTTGAAGCTTGTTTTAACTTCAAGGTTCCCTTTATATGTGATATTTAAAATAACTATTTTATATTTATAAACTTACTTTTCCTTACGCATAAGCATAAATCCAACAAATGCGAGACCCATCATTGCTGCTATTACATAGAATCCATTAACTACAACTCCGGTCTTGGGTGCCTTTTTAAGGTACTGAACAGGAAGTACTGCATTGGATGCAACATATTCCGAGCAATGAGTCATTGTAAATGTTGCTTTTCCGGCAGTGATAGTCGCTGCGTCTGTAAGTGAGAACAGATTGTCTGAAGGATCGAAATAATATAAGTAGATCAGTGATCCATCAGTGAATCCGGCTGCAGCCAAGTCAAGTGTTACCTCAGCCTCTCCCGGAAGCTTGCCGCTATATACAAATGATACATCGATCTTTTTGGTCTTTGGATCGAGATTCTTCAATATATCGTCAATGCTCTTAATTGATGTTCCGATCGAAACTGTAGGATCAAATGATGCCATGTCTTTAATGATCGAACTATCAAGCTTATCAGCTGCAAATGCGAATGTTGCCTTGGCATCACTTGACTTAAGAGTTATATTGATACCTTTTGCCTTAGCTTCTGCGAATACTGCCTTTTCAACTTTGACACCTGCAGGAACTGTTGCCGTGATCGTGCTACCAGGTAAAAGTGATGTGTCATCAAGTGCAGAAATTAGATTCTTGGTAAGCTCTGCATCAGTCACATCCCCATTTGTATTGATGGTAACATCCTTTTTAGCTGATGTTGCTGTTGCCTGGTAAGAACCTGACAGCATGTTTGAGAAAATAAAGTTGCTTATAAATGCATACTCATCTCTCTGATGACCCTTATTGGTAAGTGAGTTGGCAAAAAGAGTTACGTTGATGTTATTTCCATCAGGATCTTTTCCCTTATACTCAAATCCCTGAACAGAACCGTTTATGTACTTGTCGTATCCGGCCTTGAACTCAGGTGTATATGTCTGGATAAATCCTTCCTGAGGTGTCTTGGTCCCGTCCATTTTCACGAGAACCTTGGCTCCATCAGGGATCTTGGAGAAATATCCCATTCCAAGGTCTGAATATCCATACATAACGTTATCATTTTCATTGATATATGTAGCGTTTGTAAGTGTCTTCTCAGGATATGTAACATATCCAAGGCAGTCCTGGAATGCAGCTGCATCAGTTGTCATATCCCTGGATACCATATTTCCAAAAAGAGCTGTATCTGCAGTTCCGCCACATCCATATATATCATTTGCTGCTGAGCCATAACCGATATATGGTGTTCCAGATTTGATCTTGGTCAGTGCTCCATCATCAATGGAACATGCTCCGGCAATAACATCTGCTTTTGATGGATCTGTGGTAACGTTAAAGTTCATAAGCTTCATTGCAAGCTTATCATAACCATACTGCTCTTCATAGGCATTCCATGTTACATGGTTTGTGCCGATATATCCTGTTGATGAAGGTTCCAGTGCTCCTGTTGTATTTATATATACTGTTGGTGCTTTTGAAATGTAGTTAGCAGAAATTGTTCTTCCGTCTACGCCTCTTGCTGTCAATACATATTTTGCAGAAACTGTTTTGTATGTATCAAATGAGCAAATAAAATCCCCCATATTATCTCCGGAGGTTATCATAGCGATCTTGCCACCGTTTTTCAGTATATAATTGATAGCTGATGTGGAGTCTTCTGATACATTTTTAATTATTACATCTTCGCCTTCGATCCCTGAGAATGTAGAGGTAACAGCCTCAAGTGTCTTGGTTGTCTCTGCGTAATTCTGTCCCTTACCCATTGATGATGCAATGGTTCTGTAAGCAACCGGTTTGGTTACTGTCTCCATATCAAAGCCACGAGCTTCATTGAAGCATGTGATTCCCTCTGAATAGAGAACAGTCCAGTTATTGATAAATGTGCCGTTATACAGCAGTCCGTTTGCAACCGATCTCTTGGCCTGATACATAGAGATTATAGCTGTCCCAGCTGGATATGCCTTGCCATTATATGTGAATGTCTTTTCAGCAAAATTTACTTTTACATCATTTCTGGAAAGCATCTGAAGCATATCTCTTGCTGCCGGTAGATTCTTCTGGTTGTTCTTGTCCATAGGAATTATGTAGCACTCAGGGTAGAAGTTACCGTTTTCATCTTGTCCTGTATATTCAGGTCTGAAAACTGAGCTCTCTGCTCCCTCCGCATCTGTCTGATCACAGAGCCACTGTCCTACTTCCTGCATTGAATCTGAGTTATGGTTGCTGACTGCTCTCTCAAAGATCTTGGTCTGTGATGTGAGATATCCAAGCTTTTCTCCTGCTATATAATCAGCCTGACCAAGTATTCCATAGCTTACTGCTATTGTAGCATCCGTATTATATGCCGGAAGCTCCACAGTATATGCACAGGTTCCCTGAAGCATAGCAAACTGTGGTGTATAGCTTGTTGACATATCATCCCATGGTGAGTCCCAATATGTTCCTGTTTTCTTGGAAGAATCTACTTTTAGATAATCTCTTTCAGGAATCACATAGCTGTTATAACTCTTGTTATTTGCTACTGCTGCAGCTCCTAATTCCTCGCCGCCCTTTATCAGATGATCCGACAAAAGATCATACTCAAAGTTAGGCTCATGAGGCGGATCACAAGGTTCACACTGGAACTGGTTGATCCTTCCATGAAATTCTGTCAGTGAAACAGGGTTATATGTTCCGATGAGCTTCTGCATAGCAGCAGTCTCACTGGTGGTCTGGAATGAATTATCTCTGTTCAGATCATATCCGCCCTCTGGATAACGTGATAAAAATGTACGTCCGTCCGGGTTCTCTGATGGAACGATGATAAAGAATACATCATCTAACAGATCATTAACTTTTACAGTTTTGTTACTGTATGTATAATAATCATCCATCTTGACCTTACCGGATACACTCTGGTCATCATTTATCGCACCGAGGAATGAGATCTTGTCTTTAACAAGATCAGCAACTGCCTGATTATTATCAGATCTCTCCTTATTGAGCTGAGTCTGACCTGCATCGGTAAGTCCGGTCAGCTTTTTATAGGAAATGTCCTTGTTATCGGCCAGTGTCTTGGCAAAGTCCATAATACCGTCTGTAGCCGCTGTCTCATTGGAATGGACATTGGAGTACATAACCGGCACACGAATATCATTATATGATCCGCTCTGGATCTTCTTTAATGTTCCGCTTGGATCTGTTTCTGCCTCGTCAGTAAAATCAAGCCATTTATCTACACTTGATTTGTTATCTGAAATTATCAGATAAGGAATATTTCTTCCGCCTGTAGATGTCCCAACGCTGGCTTCCTTGGCATAGAGTCCATTAGCTGTTGCCTTGGCTGCTATGTCAGAAACATTAGAATAGACCTCTGTCATGGTGTGGAATCCTACATACGGAACCACTTTGACATCAGACTTGCCAAGTGTATTGGTTCCATCTGATACTGAGAAATTAAAATATCCGGTATAGTCCATATAGTATCCGCCACAAGTATGGGGAACACTGTAATCTGCAGTATATGTACTATCTTTATTTTTTTTGTAAAAGAAATTGCCCATATCGAATGTTACGTCGAGATATACTTTGCCATCTTTTTCTGATGAAGCATAATTAACATTCTTAAAAATAGGCTGCTGGTTTTCTGCTACCAGAGTAGATAGATCTCCGCCTGCCTTCTGATTAGGATATAATGCAGGATCTAGGTACACTCTGTCAGCATTCCTGTCAAGAGAGGCCTTAATCTGACTACCTGATATAAGTGCATCCAGGTCTGCCTTGGTCTTATCGACAGGAATAGATAGTTTTGCATTTGTAAGTCCTTCTGCCAGCGGAAGCTCAAGGTCTACAGGATATTCAGTCTTAACTGCCTGCGGTACTTCTGCGCCGGTTCCTGTGACAACAGTCGCCGATACATGGGACATCGGTAGAGCTGCTGTCATTGCAGCTGCCATTGCAAGGCTGATAACCTTTGGCACTATGCTGCTTTTCCATTTTTTCATTTTTATCCCCCTTCTCGATGATAAAAAATTAAATCAGCATGTGTGAGAATCCCCTCTTTTTTTCTGATAATCACACTATCAATAAAAAAAATATCATTTACTATATTTCATGTCAATTAGTGATTTTTTTTTTATTCAACAGAAAAACACGTTAATTAATAAATACTGCTATATTTATTGATTTTTAGTTTATTTTTTAATTGTGCACTTTGTTTAAATTACCTTTTTGTATCATCGTAGTGAAATTATAAAATCCGTATGTTGAAACTTTTTCATATATATGCAAAAATAACCTTTCAGTTCGCCCTAAATTAGAGCTAACCAAAAGGTTATTTAAATCCCTTTATAATTATTTAAATATTATATTTCAGTATCATCAGACTCTTTTTGCGACTACAGATCTCCATTCACCCATTTCTCTTACTTCCACAATGGACAATCCAACATTTTCCAGAGCATCCTCTATATCAGAGGCTCTGAAATCAATTATTCCTGATGTTATCAGAATCCCGCCAGGTCTAACCAGAGAAAACAGTCGGTCTGTCATCCCCAATATAATGTCAGCTAACAGATTAGCCAGGACCAGATCATAACCGCCTTCTATATCTGTCTGAGACATAGGCTGATGATCATATATCGTATGAGACATCATATATTTAAATAATTCAATATCGTCAGTAATATCACCGATCTTAAACTTATCTGTATCTAGGCCTAATCCATTGATTGAAAAATTGCTCTCTGCAGACTCCAGTGCATCATCGGCAATATCTGTTCCGCATACAAGAGAAGCTCCTCTTTTAAATGCTGCTACAGACAATATTCCACTACCAAAACCCACATCGAATACCTTGTCTCCTAGGCTTATATATTTTTCCAACCCTTCGATACAGAGCATTGTAGATTCATGCTTACCAGTTCCAAAGGCAGTTCCCGGATCTATGAGTATGGTATTGTCATGGTCAGTCACATCTCCGGCTTCCCATGCAGGTCGAATATCAAAATTTCCGACCTTAAACTCATGAAAGAATTCTTTCCACTTGTCTCTCCACTCAGACTCGTCTGTCACGGTTTTCAAAATATCACAAGAGCCAATATTCATAATGTCTATATATAGTGAAAGCGCATTCTGGATGTCGGTTATTATTTCATCCCGATCTGATTCAGCAATGTCAGAATCCAGATAGAATCTGACTCTTGCTGTTCCATCATCAGCTTTCATACCTTCCGGTAAAAGCTCTTTGTATTCTCTACCCTGGGTAAGATCCTCCTCATGAATATTGTCCATAAGCTGAACATTGGTTATCCCCAGCTCTGACAATTCATAGGCTACGATCTCTTCGCCCTCGGTTGTTGTTTCTATTGTATATTCATACCATTTCAAAATAAGGTCTACCTCAAATTAAAACTCAAACTTCTCTTCAAAGTATGCGCCAAGCTCTGAAATAGGCAATCTAACCTGTTCCATTGTGTCTCTGTCACGAACTGTTACTGCATGATCTTCCTCTGAGTCAAAATCATATGTTACGCAGAACGGAGTTCCGATTTCATCCTGTCTTCTGTAACGCTTGCCGATTGCTCCACGATCATCATACTCACAGTTATATTTCTTGGAAAGTTCTTGATAGACCTCTGTTGCAGCATCACCCAATTTCTTGGAAAGAGGCAATACTCCAATCTTTACAGGAGCAAGTGCCGGATGGAAATGAAGCACTGTTCTCATATCAGGCTTCTCTTCTGTTCCGATATTTTCCTCATCATATGCTTCGCATAAGAATGCCAGAACAACTCTGTCAGCACCAAGTGATGGTTCGATTACATAAGGTAGATACTTTTCATTTTTCTGATCATCAAAATATGTAAGATCCTCGCCTGATACTTCCTGATGACGGCCAAGGTCATAATCAGTTCTATCTGCGATCCCCCACAATTCTCCCCAACCAAACGGGAAAGTAAATTCAATATCGGTTGTTCCCTTTGAATAAAAAGCAAGCTCAGCAGGATCATGATCTCTTAGTCTCATATGATCTTCCTTGATTCCAAGAGACAGTAACCAGTCACGGCAGAATGATCTCCAGTACTGGAACCACTCAAGATCAGTTCCAGGTTCACAGAAAAATTCCATTTCCATCTGTTCAAATTCTCTCGTACGGAATGTGAAGTTACCCGGTGTGATCTCATTTCTAAATGACTTACCGATCTGTCCGATTCCAAAAGGAATCTTCTTTCTGGATGTTCTCTGAACATTTTTAAAATTGACAAATATACCCTGAGCTGTCTCAGGACGAAGATATACTGTATTTTTAGCATCCTCAGTAACACCCTGAAATGTCTTGAACATCAGGTTAAACTGACGGATATCCGTAAAATTATGCTTGCCGCATGTAGGACAAGGAATGTTATTTTCCTTGATATAATCCATCATCTCATCATTGGTCCATCCGTCTACTGATGTCTCAAGTGTAAGACCATTTGCTTCTGCAAAATCATCAATTATCTTATCTGCTCTAAATCTCTCATGGCATTCCTTACAATCCATAAGAGGGTCTGAAAATCCACCAAGATGACCTGATGCTACCCAAGTCTGTGTGTTCATGAGAATAGCACAGTCTACGCCTACGTTATATGGGCTTTCCTGAATAAATTTCTTCCACCATGCTTTTTTTACATTGTTCTTAAGCTCAACTCCAAGATTACCATAGTCCCAGGTATTAGCAAGTCCACCATAGATGTCAGAACCCGGATATACAAATCCTCTTGATTTGGCAAGAGCTACGATTTTTTCCATTGTCTTTTCCATTTATACAATCCTCTTTCTTATAATATATACAATCAAGCTTATATAAAGCCTATTTACATTTGTATTACTGATATTTGTATCATTGCTTTTTATTATTATTGTTTTGTATTATTACTTTTCACTACTTTTATCGTTTCACAGTTTAATTGCCATTTTATTTGTAGATAATATATGTAACTGCGGCCGAATCAGCATTTCCGTCCTGAGACGTGATCTTTACCTTGTCCGTATCCTGAACCTTGGTATTATCTCCTGAGACAGCACATATATCTCCGGGAACCTTAACTACAATATTCTCATCTATAGTAATGATATTACCGGATAGTTTCTTGACCTTATCCACAGATAAAGCACTTTTTTTCTTGCCATCTTTTACAGATGAAAACGAAGCATTAAAATCCGGTCCCTTTTTTACTGCCTTCTTCATAGTATTAGTGTACAGATTGTACTCAGTATATTTATTATATGTACTGACATTTTTATATGTAGTCTCTAGATACGTCTTATCATCTTTGGTGGACATTCTAACGAACTCTACATGGCCTGTTTTTGACTTGTTATTATATGCCTCGATCTCGTTTAAAACAGATTTCTTAATATCATGTTTTGAGATATTGTATTCTTTTAGATCAATTACTTCTTCTAGTCTTATACTTCCATCATTTCTAAGAGTAAGCGTGGATTCGGATGCCTTGGGTCTAAATGCAATATAAGCACTTCTTATCAAGAATATTACTAGTACAAGTATCAATATCATGACAATGATAAGTGCTGCACGTTTCATCTTGAGAACTCTTATCCTATCCGCTCTCGATGCAGATCTTCCACCATTTCTCTTGACTGCAGAAGTACCTGATGTAGCACTTTTACTTTTTGTTCTATTTTCACTTACTGCAGAATTTTTATTACTATTGTCCCAATTTCTTTTTTTAGAACCTCTGGAACCTCTGTATTGAGCCGAAGGCCCTTTTCTGCCTATAGTCATCTTGCTTTCTCCCACGTCCATGACGTAAAATTTTTTTAAAAATAACACTGAAAAAAGATTATACATAAAAATGCAGTTATGGTCAAAAATATATTCAGGAATTTCAACAAAATCAAATAAGGAACTTTTCTGTTTTAAATATATGCATAACATTTTTCTGGATATAATCCTGGACAAAATCAATAAATCTATTCTGTAGATTGGACTCCAGCTTAAAAGAATATAGCTTATTGAGAGGTGCCGATATCACGTATTGAATTACATATAATAGATCATCATTGATACTGATCAATCCATTTTTATTACTATTATTATTATTTTTATTATTGCTGCTCTTATTACTATTTTTTTCACTGATTTTTTTCATGCACTCTTCGCATATCATTATACAGTTTTCCCGGTCATAGAACCTTAGATGATCACTTTCTTCACATTCTGCGCAGGAAAACACATTTGGATATTCACCGTTTATGCCCATAGTCCGAAGCTCATATATCCTTCGAACCAGTTCATCCGGAATCGCAGAATTATTAAGTGCCTTTATAGTAATGTATAGAAGATTTAGTCTCTCAGTTTCATCTAGGTTTTCCTGAGCATAATAATCTGCCACTTCCAGAAAATAATACCCCATATAGACCTTTTCGAGGTCTCGTGTGATCTCATCAAAGCTCTGGCTGATCTCAGCCCCCACTACCGTGATGCTGTTACGGCCTTCAAACCCTTCAAACATACCAAACGTAAAGGCATTTGAAGCAGCAGAAAGTTCACTTTTGGCTCGCCTCGCTCCTCGAAAAAAAGCAGACACTTTCCCACGCTCCTGCGTGAGAAGCACTACTCTTCTGTCATTTTCACCAATGGGAACAGATGAAAGCACCATTCCGTGCATAAAAAACTTATCTGCCATAAAATTGGATCATTCCTTATTCTCTGTATATCCTAAGCTCTTGAGAAGTCCTACGTTGTCACGCCAGTCCTTTCTGACCTTGACATGTAGCTGAAGATTCACCGGTTCCTCCAGCATCTTCTCGATTTCATATCGTGCATTGGTTCCTATCTTCTTGAGCATAGAACCGCCCTTACCAATTATGATCCCCTTGTGAGAGTCCTTCTCACAATAGATCGTTGCATCAATATCCATTACATGAGTGCTGTTTATCTCTCGCTCTCTAGGATTTATAGATTCTGCCCTATCATCTGACTTGCCGGACTTATTGCCATTTTTGCTGCCCTTATCTTTATTTGCAGGCATCGCCGGGTAATCCCTCTTGGACTTCTTTCTCTCCTTCATGGATTCAACTGTAACTGCAATTCCATGAGGTATCTCATCCCTAAGGGCATGTAACGATTTCTCCCTTATGATCTCGCTGACTAGCTGCTTCTCTGTCTGGTCGGTATATTCATCAGGATCATAGAAAAAAGGTCCTACAGAAAGATTATCAAACACACATTTTAAAAGTTCATCGCAACCCATACCATTTCTGGCAGAAAATGGGAATATCCCTTCAAAATCCATCAGTTCTTCATAAGCAGCTATGATTGGAAGGACCTGTTCCTTTTTGATCATATCAATTTTGTTGATACCAAGGACAACAGGTTTGCCAACTGCCTTAAGCGTCTCGATAATCTTTTTATCGCTTAACTTGATGGGGAATGAAGTATCTACCAGATAGATGATCACATCCACGTCTCCAATTGACTCCTTAACTATGCTATACATATACTCGCCTAGTTTATTAACGGCCTTGTGTATACCAGGAGTATCCAAAAATACGATCTGTCCACGGTTCTCCTCTGTAAGCACCGCTCTGATCCTGTTTCTGGTAGTCTGTGGTTTATTGGATGTAATAGCAAGTTTCTGGCCCATAAGTTCATTAAGCAATGTTGATTTCCCAACATTTGGTCTGCCAATTATTGTTGCATAACCTGATTTGAGGGTGTTTTCTTCCATTTATTATCTCTTTCTTAAAATTATATAAGGCTCTCTACAGACTCGAAAAGATCTGCTGATTCCTTGAGTTTCTCTTCATTTCCGATTGTGCATATATAGCCCTGTTTCATGGTTTCTGCCACAATCGGTGCCAATGCCCTTATGTCAGAAGGCTGACAGTTCAAAATAGCATCTCTTTCCTTTTGAAAATCCTGGATATTATATCCACACATATACATCAGGAAGTTTCTAATTCCCTGCTGATTAGGTGTAAGAGGCGTATCCATAGCACTTATAGTTCCGATTATATACTTTGTCATCGTCCTGTCATTAGGATTGAATTCTTCCAGGTATTTGTCTGTAGTCTCAAATATATCAACTGTATTCTGAAGGTTAGGGTCTCTGTAAGATACAAAATGCATTATACCAGACTTGGAGAAACCGCTCATACATCCATAAGCACCTCCCTTGACACGAACATTGATCCAGAAGTAATCATATCCTAGAATAACCTTTAATAATAGCATGGTTCCGTTGAATTTATATCCTGCATTATGGAAATTACCAGCACGACATACATACTGGATCTGCCCTGCTGTTTTAAATCCTTCATTTATAGGTCTCTTACCCTCGAATTCTCCTGGATTGGCACCTATTATTGAGCCAGCCTTATTATCTGAATTATCAGAGATTATATTTTTATCCTTGACTTTTTCCCTATATTTTAATATTTCATCTTTAAGCTCAGGTACAAATTCTTCGATATTTGAAGTTGCCTCTTTTCTACCAATATTATTGATATATAGATTTGATGGTTCAAATACGCATGCTCTGCACTTTTCTATTATTGCCAGAAGCTTATCATATTCATTATCAAAATCAGCCTCGAACTTCTGGAGGTACCTAAAATAGGTGATACCTGAACTGTGATCGCCTATCAGAGCAGCACTGGAGAAATAGGATCCAGCCCTAAGAGATGCAACAGAATGTCCTGATGATATCAGATATCCCTCCATCTGAACCTTCTCCTGCTGGATTATCTCTAAAATCCTCTTCTTATCATCGAACTTCGAATGAAACAGGATCTCTGTCATGAGTTTTTCTGCTTCAGCAGAATTCTCATATAGCATCTTGGCCTTCATACTGAACCAAAACAGGCTGGTATCATTCATAAGTCCATGAGTCCTTACATCTGTGCTTATGCCTCCGGAGCACACATTGATCCTAGTAGTAAGCTCTCCATAAGAATAATTCTCTGTATCCACCATTCCGATTATTTTGGAATATAGAGATACTGCCGGTACATCCTCTATGGTAAGTCCCTTTGGCAGGAAAGTAAGTTCTACATACTGGATCCCATTGGTTTCAATATCATTATTCATAACATTGATCCCATTTATCAAACTGTTTTTGCCTGTAAGCGGTCTAGCCTCTCTTCTCAGATCCTCTCTCTTCAGCATGGGGATCTTTCGTAGATCTTCCTCCGGAGTAGGTTCCTCCTGAAATCTCTTCAGATCAGACGTATCCTTGATCAGTTCTTTTATTTCCTTTTCTGACAAGGTGCTCTTGTATTTTCTTAATTCTTCTTTTAATTTTTCGTCTTTTTTGTTTGTAAGTCCGGGTTCCGGAGAAATACTTACAACAGAATAATGGTTGTTGTTGATCAGATATTTTTCAATCAAAGCTTCGAAATATCCATCCTCCAGATGATCTCTAAATCCATCCAGATATTTAACAGTTTCCAATGTATCAAAAGGCATATTCTTGTCATAGAGCCATGTATCCAGAATCCCAAGACCATATATAAGTCCCTTAGGGAAGCTTCCAAAATCAGATTCCAGGAAACGGAATTTATTGATCTCGATCCCTGCTAGGAGAACATTCTTATCTATTCCTTTTTTTACAACATCTTTTAATGTGTCACAAATGATATTTTCAAATTCTTTTTTTCTGTTTAGATCAGTATTTTTGGCAATTATAGAAAATACCGGCTGAATAGTTCCGCTATCAAATCCACCAGAGATGTCCTCGCCTATCCCTGCTTCATGAAGAGCTCTTTCAAGAGGTGCTCCAGGTGAGGAAAGAAGGGCGTAGTCCAAAATACTAAATGCAGATATAAGTTCCATGTCATCATACTTACCAATAGAATAGTTCATGGACAGGTAGCTCTTGTCTGCTGTATCATCGTCAGAATTAACTGAATATTTTACATCAGTATCTACCGGAGTATCAAAGGCCGGCTGAGCATGTACTGTGGAATCTATTTCAAGCTTGTCATATTTTGACAGATACTCCTTGTCGAGATAATCCAGTCTCTCCTCCATATCCATATCTCCATACAGATATATAAAAGAATTGCTTGGATGATAATATTTTCTATGAAAATCCAGATAAGCCTCTCTTGTCAATGTAGGGATCACATCCGGGTCGCCACCTGATTCGATAGCATATGTGGTATCAGGGAAAAGAGATGCCATTATCTGTCTCTCTAATACATCATCCGGAGATGAAAATGCACCCTTCATCTCATTATAGACAACACCATTTATCGTGATTTCTCCGTCAGGTTCTGTCATTTCATAATGCCAGCCCTCCTGCTTAAAAACTTCAGGATATTTATAGATATTTGGATTAAATACCGCATCCATATAGACATCCATAAGATTATTGAAATCCTTTTCATTTGTGCTGGCTACTGGATAAACTGTTTTATCAGGATATGTCATTGCATTGATAAAAGTATTCATGCTGCCTTTAACCAGCTCTACAAACGGATCCTTAAGAGGATACTTATCAGAGCCGCACAGAACTGTGTGTTCAATGATATGTGCCACACCTGTGGAGTCTGTAGGCGGAGTCCTGAATCCTATATAGAAAACCTTGTTATCATCATCATTGGATACAAGCGCTACTGTTGCTCCTGTTTTTTTATGTCTAAGTAAGTATCCATTGGCATGTATCACCTCTAGATCCTGCTCTTTTATAGTCTCAAATGCTGAGTGAAATTGTCTCATGTTTTTCCCTTCGTGTTGAAATAAGCCGTTTATAAGTTCTAAATTTTATTTGATTTAAAATCATTTGTTATCTTATTTTTAAAAATACTACCCATAATGCTGATAATAATTCTGACCATAATGCTAATCGTAAAACTGATCATAAATCTTATCATAAGAAAAAAGGGACCAAGATAAGGTCCCTTTTGATTCTAATCGTTTTTATTATGTATATCAAGCTGAGGAAACGGAATTGATACCCCTGCTTTGTCAAAAGCATATTTTGCATTTTCAAGCATATCGTATCGGACACTCCAGTAGTTTTCCTGTGGTATTTCCATCCTGAGTCCCAGAACCACATAAGACCGCTCGATCCGCTTGACAAATACTGATATTTCAGAGTCCTCTTTTCTCCTGTCTTCCTTCTCCGCCAGTTTTCTAAGTACCTCTTTAGAATTTTTTATGTCATCCTTATATCCAATATAGAACTCCAGATCCAAAAGCCTGTGCTCGGAATCTGTAACATTGGTAAGAGATGAATTGGCAAGGGCTCCGTTTGGAACTATGATTACTTTTCTATCCGTTGTCAAAAGCTTGGTATAGAAGATTGATATCTCCGTAACAGTTCCCTCATTCTTATGGGTGTCTTCTATGATATAGTCTCCCACCTTAAAGGGATGGAGTACCAGTATCAGTATTCCACCTGCCAGATTAGATAAGCTTCCCTGAAAGGCCAGACCTATGGTTACACCAACAGAGGCTATTGCTGCAGCAAATGAAGATGTCTCGATTCCAAAAAGGTTCAGAATAACCACAATCAATGCAATATATAGAACTGCCTTTAGCATTCCATCCGTAAACTGTTGAACGCCTATCTCCACATTCCGGCGTTCCATTGTCTTTTTAATTATCTTTCTGGCAAGGTTAATAATCCTTGCACCTATAAACCATACTATCAGTGCAAGAACTACACACCAGAAGAAACTAAGTGCTTTCGGGATCATACTGTCCAGCCATTGCTGAAATGCTCCTGTTTTGATATCAGTCTGAATCTTATTTGTAGTATCAGACACATCCTTTATGGTTGTTCCTGATACGGCAAAAAATTTTACAGCATATATAACGTTACTTAGCAAAGGTTATTCCTCCTGTTTTATCGATTTTATGATCATTCCCTAATTCTTGCCTGATCAATTCTTTTCGATTGATTTAATCTTTACTTGAAACATTATACCCATTCCGGATTGATTTTCCAACGAAAGCGTATACCTTTATTATATTACTTGATAACTCTTACCTTATATACTTCAGAAATTGCTTCCAGGCTATTAACCACTTCAGGTGTCACCGGACTGTCCAGATCCAAAAGTGCGTAGGCATATTCTCCGTGGGCCTTATTTGTCATATCTGATATATTGATCCCTGCATCGCCTATGATCGTTGAGTACTTGGCTATCAATCCCTTGACATTATGGTGAAGTACAGCGATTCGGCCAGCACTTCTACATATTCCCATAGAGCAATCCGGATAATTAACGGAATGTGTTATATTGCCATTTTCCATATAATCCATTAGTTCATTCACTGCCATAACGGCACAGTTTTCTTCAGATTCCTCTGTTGATGCTCCGAGATGAGGTGTACATATAACACCAGGTTTTCCTGCAACTGCAGGATTGGGAAAATCTGTTACATACTTTCTGATCTTGCCGGATGCTATGCCATCCATAACCGCCTGTTCATCCACAATAACATCTCTGGAATAATTTAACAGGATAACATCTTTCTTCATTTTTTCTATGCAGTTTCTGTCTATCATGTTTTTAGTAGAATCCAAAAGCGGCACATGAACAGTAATAAAATCACTATCTTTGTATACATCCTCGGCTGAAGCTGCATGAACTACCCTGTTTGAAAGGTTCCAGGCCGCACCTACTGAGATATACGGGTCATATCCCAATACATTCATTCCGAGATTAACAGCAGCATTGGCAACCAACTGTCCGATGGCTCCCAGTCCTATAACTCCAAGAGTCTTGCCATACAGCTCTGTTCCTCTGAATTCCTTTTTTGCTTTTTCCATATTCTTTGCAATATCAGGGTCTTCAGAATTGTTTCTGCACCATTCCACACCGCCTACAATATCTCTGGACGATATGAGCATACCTGCAAAAACCATTTCTTTTACGCCATTAGCGTTGGCTCCGGGAGTATTAAAGACTACAATGCCCTTTCGTCCCAACTCATCAACAGGTATATTATTGACGCCTGCGCCCGCTCTTGCTACCATTGATAGCCTGCCCGGTATATCCATGTCATGCATTTTGGCAGATCTGACCAGAATAGCATCAGCTTCCTTTGGATCATCAGTATTTTTATAATTTGTGGTAAAAATATCCAATCCCTTTTTAGAAAGGGGATTAAGACAATTATATGTAAACATGGTTCCTCCTTATACTTCATTTATTTATAGTATAAAATCATCCATTTTTCTTTTCGAACTCACTCATGAAATCTACTAATTTCTCAATTCCTTCTCTTGGCATCGCATTATAGATAGACGCTCTCATGCCACCTACGCTTCTATGTCCTTTTAAGTTGACCATGCCATTAGCAGTAGCTTCCTTGACAAAAAGTGCATCCAGGTCTTTATTTCCTGTGACAAAGGGAACATTCATGATTGAACGATCTTTTGCTTCTACCGTTCCACGGAAGAGATCACTCTGATCAAGATAGTCATAGAGTATTTTGGCCTTGGCTTCATTTCTCTCTTTCATAACACTGAGTCCGCCTTGCTTTTTCAGCCATTTAAATACCAATCCGCATATATAAATCGACCAGCAATTTGGGGTGTTATATAAAGATCCGTTATCTGCCTGAGTCTTCCATTTAAGCATGGTTGGGGTAAACTCCATAACATCATCTGTTATAAGGTCCTCTCGTATAATATCTATTACAAGTCCGGCAGGTCCTACATTTTTCTGGACTCCACCATATATGACACCATAGTCATTAACATTAACAGGTTCTGACAGAAAACAGCTTGACACATCTGCAACCAGGTCTACTCCCTTGGTATTAGGAAGTTTGTTGAATTTCGTTCCATAAATAGTATTGTTCTGGCAGATATAGATATAGTCCATGTCCGATGTTATAGGTAGATCAGAGCAGTCCGGTATATAGCTAAATGTCTTATCAGAAGAAGAAGCCAGCGCTAATGCGTCACCGTAGATCTTGCCCTCTTCCCAAGCTTTCTTGGCCCAATTCCCTGTGATTATATAACCAGCTTTTTTATGTTTCATCATGTTCATCGGTATTGCTGCAAATTGCTGTGATGCACCTCCCTGTAGGAAAAGTACCTTGTAATTGGCTGGGATTCCCATTAAATCTCTTATATCTCTTTCAGCAGTATCAATGATCTCCTGAAAATAGGAAGATCGATGAGACATCTCGTTTACGGACATGCCACATCCATGGTAATCCATCATTTCATTTTGAGCTGTCTCCAGTACTTCCTCTGGAAGTACTGCCGGTCCTGCGGAAAAGTTGTACACTCTGTTCATCTTTCTTCCTTCTTTCTCAGGGTTTTCATGTTTTTAGTTCTTAATTCTTGGTTCTTATTTATTTCTGCATTACTTTTAGTAATAGAGTAATTTTTTACTCTATACTACTGATTATGATATCAGCCAGATATTTTACTTATCGGATTCATCAAAAGTTTCCTTTAACGTAGCTCCGGGAGCCACCATAGGCCAAACCTTTTCATCTGAGCCAATAATAGTGTCAATCAACACAGGCCCGTCAGCTTCAAGTGCTTTATTAAATGCATTTTTAAATTCTTCGGGGTTTTCAGCTCTATATGCTGTACATCCCAATGCCTCTGCAACCTTAACATAATCTACTCCATCATCCAGAATAGTAGCAGAGTACCTCTTTTCGTAGAAAAAAGTCTGCCATTGCCTAACCATACCTAATACATGATTATTCATGACGATCTCAATAATCGGCAAATGGTTTCTGGCTGCTGTAGCAAGCTCATTCATATTCATCCTGAAGCATCCGTCTCCTGCGAAATTAATAATTCTCTTTCCCGGATTACCAAGTGATGCACCTATTGCTGCTCCCAGGCCGTATCCCATTGTTCCAAGACCTCCAGAAGTCAAGAAAATATGGGGCTTTGAAAATTTATAATATTGAGCTACCCACATCTGATGCTGCCCAACCTCTGTAACAATGATAGCATCATCATGGGTCTTCTGATATACATAATCTATTGCAAAAGGACCATTAAGGTTCTCATCTTCAATATTTAATTTATATTTAATTTTATAATCTCTTATCCTTTTCATCCACTCTTGGTGGTTCTCCATTGATACCATTGGGGTCAGACGCTTAAGTATCTCGTTTAGATCTCCTATTATCTCAGAATCTACGATAACATTTTTATTAATTTCCGCAGCATCCACATCTATATGAATGATTTTGGCCTGAGATGCAAATTTTTTGGGATTGCCCAGCACTCTGTCGCTAAACCTGGTTCCAACTGCTATCAAAAGGTCGCACTCGCTTACTCCAAAATTAGATGTCTTGGTCCCATGCATTCCCAGCATTCCTGTATATCTATCGTCCACACCTGAGAAAGCTCCCTTTCCCATCAAACTGTCACATACAGGAGCATCAATTTTATCCGCAAATATTTTCAGTTCCTTGGATGCATTGCTTATGACGGCTCCGCCTCCCACAAAAATAAAAGGTTTCTTTGATTTATTTATTAGATCTCTAGCCACCTTCAGATCATGGTCATTAATTGTATCCGTCACAGGAAGCGGAATAAACGTTTTCTGACTGGTATAATCGACCTTGGCTGCTGTTACATCCTTGGGAATGTCTACCAGTACAGGTCCCGGTCTTCCGGTTCTTGCTATCTGAAATGCACGTCTTATAGTATGTGCCAATTCATTGACGTCTTTAACTATAAAATTATGTTTGGTAACCGGCATTGTTATTCCGGCTATATCTACTTCCTGAAAAGAATCCTTACCGAGAAGGCTGACTCCCACATTACATGTTATGGCAACAATAGGCACAGAATCCATATATGCTGTTGCTATTCCTGTAACAAGGTTTGTCGCTCCGGGGCCGGACGTTGCAAAGCATACTCCGGTTTTTCCGGTACTTCTGGCATATCCGTCTGCCGCATGGGCTGCTCCCTGTTCATGAGCTGTCAGTATATGATATATCTCACCCTGATGCTTATACAATTCATCATAGAGATTTAATATAGCCCCGCCGGGATATCCAAAAACCGTATCCACGCCCTGTTCTTTCAGGCATTCAATTACAATCTCTGCTCCATTTTTAAGCATATTACTGTCCTTTTATCAATTGGTTAATATGAATATATCACCATCCATAGATGTATGATCACATAATGTTTAATACTTTTATGATTTCGGAACCTCTAAAACGGCACCTCTTGCTCCTGATGTGACCATTGATGCATATCTGGCAAGATATCCGTTAGTTACCTTAGGTTCTCTTGGAGACCATGCCTTTCTTCTCTTTTCCATCTCTTCGTTGGAAATATCCAGTTCCAGTTTCATATTTGGAATATCAATTGATATCATATCCCCTTCTTCTACGAGTGCGATCGGACCGCCAACAGCAGCCTCCGGACTCACATGACCTATTGATGCACCCCTTGATGCTCCTGAGAATCGACCGTCCGTGATGAGTGCAACTGAATTGCCAAGACCCATTCCCATAATAGCTGATGTTGGATTTAACATTTCCCTCATACCAGGTCCGCCCTTAGGTCCTTCATATCTTATCACGACCACATCTCCAGCTACTATTTCGCCATCCTTGATAGCATAAATGGCATCTTCTTCAGAATCAAAGACTCTTGCTCTTCCCTTATTCACCATCATTTCAGGTGAAACCGCAGAGCGCTTCACTACGCATCCATCGGGAGCCAGATTACCCTTTAGTACTGCTAATCCGCCATCCTTGGAAAAAGGATTATCAAGCGGTCTTATGACCTGGGGATTTTTATTTATTGCCCCATCTATGCACTGTCCGATAGTCTTACCATATACTGTCATGCAGTCCAGATTCAATAGCCCGGCTTCCTTTAGTTCATTCATTACTGCATAGATGCCTCCGGCTTCATTTAAATCCTCCATATATGCATCACCCGCAGGAGCCAGATGTGTCAGATTTGGCGTCTTTTCACTAATAGGATTAGCATAAGATATATCAAAATCAAATCCGATCTCATGAGCGATTGCCGGTAGATGAAGCATGGTATTGGTCGAACATCCCAGTGCCATATCTACTGTGAGCGCATTGATTATAGATTCTTTTGTCATAATATCTCTTGGGCGAATATTTTTTCTATACATATCCATAACAGCCATTCCTGCGTGCTTGGCCAGAATCAGCCTGTCAGAATATACTGCCGGGATGGTTCCATTTCCACGAAGTCCCATTCCTATAGCCTCTGTTAGGCAATTCATAGAATTGGCTGTATACATACCCGAGCATGATCCACAAGTAGGACATACGTTTTCCTCATATACCCTGACCTCTTCATCTGTCATCTTGCCGGCAGCATTAGCTCCCACTGCCTCAAACATAGATGATAGGGATCTCTTTCTGTTTCCCACATGACCTGCCAGCATCGGTCCTCCAGACACAAATACAGTAGGAATATTAACTCTTGCTGCGGCCATTAATAATCCCGGTACGTTTTTATCGCAATTCGGCACCATTACAAGTGCATCGAACTGGTGGGCAATTGCCATAGCCTCTGTAGAATCTGCTATTAGATCTCTAGTCACAAGAGAATATTTCATTCCAATATGGCCCATGGCAATTCCGTCACATACGGCTATAGCCGGAAAAACGACAGGAAAGCCACCTGCTTCTGCCACACCGAGTTTGACTGCATTTACGATCTTATCAATATTCATATGTCCCGGAACTATCTCATTATATGAACTGACGATTCCTACCAGAGGCTTATCCATCTCTTCCATGGTAACACCAAGTGCATGAAACAAACTTCTGTGGGGCGCCTGTTGCATTCCTTTTTTAACGTTATCGCTCTGCATCGTTTCTCCAATCTATCTTATTTTTATTGAATATATTATTGAAATTTCTATTAATATTTTATCTACTTTTATATCTATATTAAATTGCCTTTGCGATCAGATCACCCATTTCTGCTGTGCTGACCTCCTTGAGACCTATTATCTCAGATCCTTTTCCCGGCATGATATCAATTGTTCTGTATCCATCCGCCAACACTTTTTTTACTGCACTTTCAATAGCGTCTGCTTCCTCTGTCATATTAAAGCTATAACGAAGCATCATAGCTGCTGACACTATTGCTGCAATAGGATCTGCAATGCCCTTCCCTGCAATGTCGGGGGCTGAGCCGCCACTTGGTTCATATAGTCCAAAGGCTGTTTCATTAAGTGAAGCAGATGGCATCGTACCTATAGATCCCATTATCATGCTGGCCTCATCAGATAAAATATCTCCAAACATATTCTCTGTCAGGAGAACATCGAACTGCTTGGGGTCTCTTACCAACTGCATCGCACAATTATCCACCAGCATATGTATAAGTTCGATCTCAGGATATTTCTCATGCTCCTTATCTACGATTTTACGCCAGAGACGTGAAGATTCAAGTACATTTGCTTTGTCTACAGATGTGACTTTTTTATTTCTCTTCATTGCTATTTGAAAAGCCTTATCAGCTACTCTTCTGATCTCATTCTCACTATATTTTAATTCGTCTATCGCAGTTGCTACTCCATCTATCACCCAGGTTTCCTTTTTCCCAAAATACAATCCGCCTGTGAGTTCTCTTACGATCATAACATCAAATCCATCTCCGATTATATCGTCCCTGAGGGGACAGGCACTTCTAAGTTCCGGATATAGATGAGCCGGACGTAGATTGGCAAATAGCTTAAGTGCTTTTCTGATTTTTAACAATCCTGCCTCCGGACGTTTATCCGGTGTGAGCTTATACCAGGGTGATGTCTTGGCATCACCTCCAATAGAGCCCATCAGTATAGCATCACATAGCCTTGCTGCCATTATCGCATCATCTGTCAGCGGCACACCATACACATCTATTGAGCATCCACCCATTAATATATCTTCGTATTTGAAATCACGATGGTACTTTTCTGAAACCTTATTCAGAGCCTTAAGTGCTTCATTAACTATTTCTGGGCCGATTCCATCGCCTCTGATTACGCCTATATGATAGTGCATTTCAACCGCCTTTCTTTTTGATTTGGAATATTCTACAAGTACTTCTAGCAATAGCTTTATTCAAAACAATTTTTCCATTTCCCCGTATATGATATCTTTGCTATTTCCTTGTGTGTGATAATTTTTTCATCTATTTGTTGAATTATGTTCACTTAATAATAATTCATTTCGTCACGAATTTCAAACCTTTCTTTTAATATATAGATAAAAGTAATTCTACTATGCAGATAGAATAGTGAATTAAATAAAAAATACTCCCGCCATAAAGCGAGAGTATTTATATAAATATGTTTATAAAATTTGTATTTATTGCATTATTGTCATCAGATCTTGTTCAGATCACTTATTGCCGTATCCTTTATTATTACAGTTCCATGTTCCTTGATCTCTCTAGAGCTCTCTCCATTACTGGGGAATATCTGACTGCCAAACTCTGTAGTCTTGCAGATAAAATCAAGAAGCTCACTTCTGGTAAGCATAAGCTGCATCTCGATATAAAAATCATCATTGAACTTATAAAGGGTAGATGGGATCTCTGGAACATCTGACAGAGTATGAGAAACTCCGACACAGTTATCAATGTTATCGAGCTTGAGCCAGAACGCCATTCTGATCAACTGATCTTTATCTTTTTCTTTATCTTTATCTTTTTCATTATCATCAGCAGATGTAGTTGCCGGAGCTGATACGATATCTGTATCAATACCTGTTCCATCATCTATAAATGCCTGGCCTATCGGCAATTGTAGTTTCGCAGCATCATTCTGATCTATCGTTCCTTTGGTATTCATAAGATCCTTGAATGCCTTGAGCCTGCTCTTCATCTCTGAGATGACATTTTTCAGAAGTACATCCTCATCATCACTTATCATCATGGAAACAGCGCCATTAGGCATAATCGATATCTGAACGTTAAGTATCGCGCCTTCTGTGTGGAATCCCACAGCATAATCTGCTTCTTTTAATACATACTTTAAAAATTGCGAAGCTTTTTCCTTATTTGCGATCAACTCCTCGACCACAACTCCGCGAGCATCTAGTTCCTCTTGCGTAATAATACATCTGACTGAATTTTCGTTTATTTTCTGGAACCTCATATGCTCACCTTCTTTCTAGGGGGTTTGGAAGTTCCTTTCTTCCCGACTCTTATTTCCTTTAAGAATCTTATATTCAATTTATCGGATCTCTTCTCTATTTACATTATAAAATATTATGGAATCAATGCAACTTTCAAAATGTGAATTTTTTATAAACATACCGAAATAACTATTTTTTAACGCTAGAACCTGATTTGTTTTAGAGCTCTGTCGTTGTATCTTCAAGCTTTGCTTGGTTTTTTTTATATTTCTAAGCACAAAAAAAATCCCAATAGGGATTCTTTTCTGATGCAGGAGATGGGACTTGAACCCACACGCTGTTGCCAGCGTCAGATTTTGAGTCTGATGCGTCTGCCATTCCGCCACTCCTGCAAACGCGGATTTTATCCTACCATATCGAAAATAATTTTGCAAGATATTACTGATCCACTAATAACAAAATCTGGTTTTACGGCAACGCCTTTTTTTATCCATGACCATGGCACTTATTTTACTGCTTTAGCACCCTACCATTTCCTACTTCGTTAGGTTAAAATAATATGGTGATTTAGGAGGTATTGAATATGGAACAAATGTCACTTTTTGACAGAGAAGTTTACGAGCCTTTAGCCGCTAGATTAAGGCCCAGAACAATAGATGAATATGTGGGTCAGGAACACTTGGTAGGTCCCGGCAAGCCCCTTCGTAACCTGATAGAATCAGATAAGATTTCTTCCATGATATTATGGGGTCCTCCCGGCGTGGGAAAAACCACTCTAGCCCGGATCATCGCCAACACTACCAAGGCTGAATTTGTTAATTTTAGTGCCGTAACATCTGGTATCAAAGAGATCCGAAAGGTTATGGAAGATGCCGATACCAACCGTCATTATGGTAAAAAGACAATTGTATTTGTAGACGAGATCCACCGCTTTAACAAAGCACAGCAGGACGCTTTTCTGCCATATGTAGAAAAAGGTGCAATCGTTTTAATAGGAGCCACCACCGAAAATCCTTCATTTGAGATCAACAGCGCTCTTATCTCGCGATGCCGTGTGTTTGTATTAAAAGAACTGACTCTTGCCAATATCATGACCATCTTGAAAAGTTCTCTTTCAAATCCCAAAGGATTCGGTAATCAGAAAATAAATATTTCAGATGATATATTAAATAAAATCTGTATTTTTTCTAATGGAGATGCCCGTTCCGCCTTATCCACATTAGAGATCCTGATTGAAAACGGAGATTTATCATCCGATGGAACGTTGACCGTTACAGACGAAAATATTGCTGAGATCACTCAGAAGCGATCGTTTCTGTATGACAAGAATGGTGAAGAACATTATAACCTGATCTCCGCGCTTCACAAATCTATGCGTAATTCAGATCCTGACGCCGCCGTATATTGGCTGGCAAGAATGCTGGAATCCGGTGAAGATCCTATGTATATTGCCCGTCGTGTCACACGCTTTGCCGCCGAAGATGTAGGGCTCGCAGATCCTAGAGCCCTTCAGGTTGCAGTTTCCGCCACAGAAGCCTGTCATCTCATAGGTATGCCGGAATGCAACGTTCATCTTACCGAGGCTGTTTTATATATGGCACTTGCGCCAAAATCAAATGCCTGTGAAGTTGCGTATCTAAGTGCTGCCAAGGATGCAAGAGAGCGTCCTGATGAGCCTGTTCCAATGCACATACGCAATGCTCCTACCGGCCTGATGAAGGATCTGGGATACGGCAATGGCTATCAATATGCTCATGATTATGCTGAAAAAATGACAGAAATGGAATGTCTTCCTGACGCTCTTGCCGGGACTCATTACTATGAACCAGCTGGACAGGGTGATGAAAAAGCCTGTCTGGAACGTGTAAACTACATTCGTCAATGGAAAAAAGAAAAGCGTGACGAATAGATTGCTAAATCAGTTCACATATAATATATAACAAAACTGTTTTATAACTCACAAATTGTATAGTCAGCATTAATATTGCATAAAATTTATTAATATATTTTGCTTAGTTTAACCATAATTGGTACAATATGGTTGTGTATTTTTTTTGATACACAACTATTTTTATTATCTATGTAAATAATTACACTACTCGAATAAACACAAACATTAATTACATAAATAATAAACATCTGGATTATTTTCATATCAGCATACAACATGGTACTCCTCATTCAAACAAGGAAGCATTGCTATGAGAAAAGAGACAAAAGCTTTAAATTCGGTACATTGGATCATCTTTTTTACACTGTCCGTAATACTATGTATATCAATATTTCGCCAGAATCTTGTCCCCCATGATGGGATTTCTTTTTATCAGAAAGAAATAACCGACTTGAGCAACAATTGGACGATTTCCACCGAAAAGCGACCCCTTGGAACCAACGAAATAATTCCTGGTGATTACAATCCTGGCAAGGACTCTTACTTAAACATTGCAAGAACCCTTCCCAATAATATTAAAGATACAGATTATCTGGTTATTTTGACAAATTATCAAAATGTTACAGTTACAATAAGCGGAACAACTGTTTACAAATATAATGGCTGTCTTGGACTCCTATCAAACAACAAGCCCAATAAGCAATTTCTCTTTGTTCCCATGATAAAATCCTATTCCAAAAAACCAATGACAATAACCTATAGTACTTCCATCCCCCGTTACTCAGGTAGGATAGGCTCCGTAGCTATCGGCGATAAATCTGATCTGATTTTGCGTCTGATTCTACAGAAAATAATTGTTATCATAGCCGGTTTCATAACTTTATTGTTTGGTATCTTCTTTATGGTATATAAGTTTAACCCAAATAACCTTGAATCATCATATTTTTACCTTGGGCTCTTTACCTCATTTTTGGGAATATGGTACATGGCTCAGTCAGGAGCTAACCAGGTTTTTTTTGGCAACGTACCACTTTTCAGAGCCATAGAATTCTTTTCCTTAATGATGATTCCGATTCCAGCAATATTACTTGTAAACCAATTAGAAGAACACAAATTTAAAAAAATAGCCTCAGTACTGGTGCTTATTGATTTTATCCTTACTGTTCTAGAGGGAATTCTTATATTGGTATTTAACTTTGATTTTTCAAATGTTGTATGGATAACTCATGTTATGATTCTGACATTGCTGGTATTCTCTTTTGTAACAATTATAATAATCATGGTTCGTTATAACGAGATTTTTACCAAAATAAAATGGTTCTTAATCGGAATAATCGCACTTGTAATCGGTGGTGCTCCATCGCTAGTGACATTTTATGCACTGCCCAGCTCATACTCTAACACCATTATGTCCGTAGCTCTTCTAGCATTTTTATATTGTAGCGTTCGATGGGCTATTTCCAATGTTAGTGATGAGTTTAGAAGTCGAGAGGTTGCCGTCCAGGAATCCGCTGCCAAAAGTGGCTTTCTCGCCAATATGTCTCATGAGATCAGAACACCAATCAATGCCATAATCGGTCTGAACGCCCTTATTGCAAAAAGAACAAGGGATTCAAAGATATACGGATATTCAAATGACCTGGATGTATCCGGTAGGAAACTACTCTCTACCGTTAATGACATACTTCTCTATTCCAAGCTTGATTCAGGCAAAATGACCTTGATTCCTGAAATATATGATACTGCGGATCTAATAGCTGATATCAAGAAAGAGATGAATGAACTTATCAAGGATAAGCCTATTAAATTCACCCTAACCTATCATCCTTCTGTTCCATCATCAATGTATGGTGACTTGCCTAGAATAAAGATCATAATAATGAATCTGCTAAGAAACGCATACAAATACACTGAAAGTGGTTATATAAGCTTGCATTTATCAGGAGAGGTCAAAAATGACAGCGTATTTATATTACGGGAAGTAATTTCAGATACCGGATGCGGAATATCTCCGGATGCAATTGCCACATTATATGAGCCCTTTGAACATAATGATCAGGAAGGAACCGGGCTAGGTCTGCCTCTTGTAAAAATGCTCGTAACCCTTATGAATGGTAGTATCACACAATCCAGCTCCCCAGGTGGAGGATCATCGTTTTATTTAACTATACCACAGCGGATCTTCTCTTATAAGCCTATTGGTGTTAACACCAGCATTGAAAAGAAGTATAAATCCAATGATAAAAAAATAATTGAATTTAATAATGATGCCAAGATTTTATTTGCAGATGATAATCGCGTTAATCTGACTATTTTCAAAGGTCTTATGAATGATACTGGAATCGTCCCCGATACAGTAACCAGTGGAAGTGCTGCTGTTGAAATGGCATCTAAGACGAAATATGACATTATTTTCTTAGACTATCTGATGCCAGAAATGAACGGTATAGAGACGCTTCAATCTATTAGAAGTAATCCTAAAAACGCATCCTATGATACCCCTGCAATTGTGCTTACCGCAGGTACAGACGGCAATGATAAGGATCTGCTTCTATCCAGTGGATTTGCAGAGTATCTGGAAAAGCCATTGGAAAAGAGCCGTCTGATCAAATCATTATGTCATATGCTTGAAAAGGAGGACGAGGAATGAATATGAATCCTTCTGCAACCAATAAAAATACCAAAAAGACCAAAATTTATGATCAGATAATGACTACATCTACCAGAGGCTATTTCTGTTTCTTGTTACTCTTAATAGTTGTTCTGTTTATCGGAATCTTTTATCGTCATTCAGATGAATCCTTTAACCAAGGCAGTTTTCATTCATTGGATGATTCTGTAATCATCACCTATGAAAATAGCATCAATAAATACGTTACCCTTCCTTGTGACATCAATATCCCAAAGGGCCAAGGATATTCTGCTAATTCTTTTCTTCCAAGGGAACTCGGTCATAATGATGTTCTCTTCATATACTCTGATGAACAGGATATCCGTGTATATATAGGCAATCAGCTTCGACGCGAATACCGTGGCAGCACTTATCATAATAATGTCTCGATCCCTAGCGGATGGTTCACTGTCCAACTAAATAAAAGTGATTCTGCGCGACCTCTTAAGCTCGAAATTGATGCAGACTCTTCCTATTACACAAAGGGTGTGCTTCATTCCATATATGTTGGGGATAAAACCGCAATAATATATCATATATTTTGGACTCAGTCATTTTGGGGGATATTGGGATTTTTCATATTCTTATTGGGAATGATCCTTTCTGTACTTTTCTTAATATATAGAAAAGACAGTTTCATCAAACGATATATTTATATGGGAATCAGTATGATATTCCTAGGTTCGTGGATATTCTTTTCAAATAATGGCAGACAGTTATTCCTAAATGAAATAAGTGTATCCCAATATGTAGGCCTATTATCAGCCAATCTGGCTATTTTCCCATTTATATTGTTTATGTCCACCGGGAAAAGTGGCAAATATCTGTTGGTACATAAAATTCTATGGTACCTGAGCCTGATCAATTTGGGATTTTTCTCTTTGCTTATTGCCTTTCATGTCACAACTCCCGGAGTACTGTACAGAGCTGACAGGTTATGTTTTATTGTTCTAGGGATTCTAATGCTGTATGACACAATAAAAGACTATAACAATCAAAAAAATGCTACCGACACTGCTACTCTAAAATCAAGAACTCCTGCTATGTATAAGATTGGACTGGGAGCAATACTCAGTGGAGGCACCATAGATATTATATTAATCTTATTTAATAAAGGATTGGAATATCGTATTCCATTTACGATAGGTACTGTGATATTCTCGGTCTGCTGTCTCATAAGCTTTCTGCAGGAAATGCGACGGATACATCTTGAAAATCTAAATCTACATGAAGTAAATGAAGAGAAGTCCCGATTTCTGGCTAAAATGTCTCATGCTATCAGGACTCCTGTTAATAGTGTCCTAGGTATGAATAGCCTGATCCTACGAGAAAATAATGATCAGGTCATCCGAGAATATGCCACTGATATTGAGCGTGCCGGCAATTCTCTTATATCGACTATTGATGATATATTAGACGCATCTACCGTTAATTCTAATAGCATGAAGCTAAGTCCAATCAGATATCAGATCTCCTCTCTTGTTAATGACTGTAGGAGCATGATGTATCTAAAGGCAGAGGACAAACATCTCAAGTTTATGATCAATATGAACCCTGATATTCCTGGCGGATTGATTGGAGATGAATTTCGGCTTCGGGAAATAGTCCTTAACTTATTAAGCAATGCCATAAAATATACGAAAAATGGGTCTGTATTCTTTATCTGTGATTTTGAGCGAATAGATGAGAAACACATTAATCTCATTATTTCAGTCAGAGACACCGGAATTGGAATACGCTCTGATAATATCAAGTCATTATTCAGTAATTATCAGAGATTAAATAATTTTCAAAATAGGAATATTGAAGGCACTGGGCTCGGACTGGTAATAACTAAAAATCTGGTTGAAAAAATGAAAGGAACCATAGATGTATCAAGTGTATATGGCAGTGGTTCAACGTTCACTGTAACAATACCTCAAGATGTCTATGATAATGGACCTAGCGGACCACTCAAGAATGTATACAAGAGACTTAACAATGTTGCCAGAGATGACAGATGGTTCAAATCTCCGCATGCCAAGATCCTTGTCGTGGACGATGTAGCAATGAATCGAAAGGTGATCATGAAGCTCATGTCTCCATCTAATATGAGAATCGACTCTGCCGAGAATGGGATCATGGCTCTAGAAATGATCAAATCAAATACCTATGATCTTATCTTCCTAGATCACATGATGCCAGAGATGGATGGAATAGAAACGCTGCAGCATATCAAAGAAATAGGTTTAACTGAAGTCCCTGTTATAATGCTCACAGCCAATGCCGTTCCGGGCATAAAAGATATTTATCTAGAGTCCGGGTTCACTGACTATCTGGCCAAACCTGTAACCGAAGATGCACTGATACAATGTTGCTTAAAGCATATCAAGCCGGCTCTTATCGAAAAATGGCCTGATATGTCATTAATTGTTTCTAATAAAACCATTAATGATCAAGAGATCTGATTTATATATTAAACCAAAAATACCCTTTGATTTTGTATTTTCATTTCACTGAAAAATACAAAATCAAAGGGTATTTTTAAATAATCAATTTAGAAATCATGATGTAACAGATTAATTGGTTGGATTCTCCACATATCTAGTGTATATATCCAGCAGTTTCTGTTTTTCATCATCTGTAAGGTTTTTCTCAGCGTATTTCTTGAGTCCTTCCTTGTCTCCATCAGAAGCCATCTTCTGGATGTTAGACAGCGTCTTCATGTCTGCATGAGAAGAAATGATGCCTTTGATAGTTGCCTTGTCTTTATTGGATATCTTGCTATATATGTTCTTGACCTTGGCTTTTTGAGCATCTGTCTGACCCTTGCCATATTCATCAGCCATTTTACTCAGATATGTATCTGCCATATAATTAGCTGCCTTATCAACAACTACTCCCTTGACTGTTCTAAAAGCCACAAATAAAAGGGCTAGTATAAGAGCAACCCAACCAAGATAATGCAATGCCTTATTCTTTTTTTCCATTTTTATTCACCTCGCTCGATGTATTATATCATAATTCTTTTCTATTCACATCAAAAAAATAATCCCCTCCAGGTCATCACTCCGGAGGGGTATATTACGGCAAAGCCGCTCAACATGATTGGCACGGTATCTTCCTTGATATTTTATGTCTATTCATCCTTGATCATGAATGCCTTACAGTCGATATTATTAAAATATTATGGCGAATATTTTATAACAAAAAAATTACTGAAGCTTAATACCCCGAAGCGGTAATCGTCCGCCTCGAAAATAAAAAACTTATTATCTCAGTAAGCTGAGAACTCCCTGTGTAGACTGATTAGCCTGAGCGAGCATTGACTGGCCTGCCTGAGC
>ERZ795062.407-NODE-407-length-37004-cov-13.092749_pt1 | contig 37004 bp, 39 predicted proteins | sample MGYA00375146_ERZ795062 | MGnify/ENA primary metagenome ERZ795062 (study PRJEB30191, sample SAMN05720281) | activated sludge metagenome | isolation source: Anaerobic digester | place: USA | collected 2015-07-16 ...
GCAGGGTCAGCTTGCCTTCGGTTTCCAGCACGCGCTGGATCACGAACATCACGTCCGGGCGGCCGGCGTCGTATTCGTCGAACACCAGCGCCACCGGATGCTGGAGCGCCCAGGGCAGCAGCCCTTCGCGAAATTCGGTGACCTGCAGGCCATCGCGCAGCACGATCGCATCGCGCCCGATCAGGTCGATGCGGCTGATGTGCGCGTCCAGGTTGATCCGCACGCAGGGCCAGTTGAGCCGCGCGGCGACCTGTTCGATGTGAGTCGACTTGCCGGTGCCGTGATAGCCCTGGACGATGACGCGGCGGTTGAAGGCAAAGCCCGCCAGGATCGCCAGCGTGGTATCCGGATCGAACACATAGGTGTCGTCCACGTCGGGGGTGCGTTCATCGGCCACGCTGAAGGCCGGAACCTTCATGTCGATATCGATGCCGAACATCTCGCGCACGTCGATTTCCATGTCCGGAGCGGCCAGGATGGTGTTGTCGCGGGTGTCGGCTTGCAGGTTCGGAATGTCAGTCATCGCGCGCAATCGCCTATACGCGCGCGCGCCGCGCTGCAAGCAGGCTTTGCGCCGCGCACAGCGACTTGTTGCACAGGGTCAGGCGCGCGCGGCGATCCCTCCGGCAAAGCCGGTGGCGCGGCAGCTGCGATCGCGCCCATCGGCCTTGGCCCGGTAGAGCGCGGCGTCGGCCAGCCGGTACAGCCGCTTCCATTCGTCCTGCGATCCCACGGGCCCATCGGCAAAGCCGAGGCTGGCCGTAACCGCCAGTCCATGCGGCATCGGCCTGTCCCGGATCGCGTCGAGCACCCGGTCGGGCGGGCACTCGGCCTGGCTTGCCAGCGGCAGGAGCAGCGCAAATTCCTCGCCGCCCATCCTGACCGCGAGGCTGCCGGGAATCCGGACCGACTGGATCGCGCGGGCGATATCGCACAGCACATCGTCACCGACATCGTGGCCCATGCGGTCGTTGATCGCCTTGAAGCTGTCGATGTCGATCAGCATCAGGCGGTGCATGCCGGGACGCCCGACCGCGCTGTCGATGAAGGCGCGGCGGTTGAGCAAGCCGGTCAGCGGGTCGCTGCGTGCCAGCCGCAGTGCCGATTGCTCCCCCTCGCGCGCCAGGTCGCGCTCGCTCGACAGCACGCGCAGCCGGGCGATGATCAGCAGGCTGGACAGCAGGGATTCGATCGCCAGGGCGACCAGATTGCCGTTATCCAGCCAGAAGCTGTAGGGCAGCAGGCCAAAGCCATAGGCCGTCCGCGCCGCGGTAATCAGGATCGGCGGCGACCAGGCCAGCAGGAACAGGCCAAGATAACGGTCGCCCTGCCTGCGCGCCTGCCACAGCACCGGCACGATCGCCACAAACAGCACCAGCCCGCCGAACGAATAGAACCGGTCGAGCAGGTGGATCTGCCAGGGCGCGAGCAGCGCGAACAGGACGGCGCCGAGCATCAGCATCGCCCCCGCCGCCATGGTAAACCGGCGCACCCGCGCGCCGCGCGCCGCATCGCTGAAGAATTCGCGTACGAACTGCACCGCCGCCAGCGCGGTCACCGCCAGCAGGACATAGTTGATCCGCAGCCGGTCGTTGTTGTCGAGCCCGGGAAAGGCCAGCATGGCAATGCCCGACGATGTGAAGGTATAGGCCATCAGCAGGCCCACCATCGCGCAATAGGCCAGCTGGAAGCGGTGGCCCAGCGCCACCCACAGCGCCGAATTGTAGGTCAGCAGCGCCAGACTCAGCCCCGCAAAGCCCGCGTAGAGCGCGACCAGCCAGGCCTTGAGCGCGAAGGATTCGCTGCGGGTCATCAGTTCCGCGCCCAGCACGACGCCGCGCAGGTTGGCGCTGTTCGTCACCTCGATATGGATCGCCTCAAGGGGCGCGGCATGGGTCGGGACGGGAAATTCGAAGATCGCGCCGATGGTCATGTAGCGCGCGGCGGTGGCCGAATTCCACTCCAGCGCCTCGGTCGTGCCGTCGGCATAGCGGTAGACGATTCGCTGCGCGTCCTGCCACACGCTCGACATGCGCAGGACGAGCGGATCGTCGGCCTGCGGACTGAGCGGGGCAAGATCGAACCGCACCGCGTAATTGCCCGCCCCGCGCTCGGCCTGGCGGGCGGCGCAATCGTAGTGCCGGGGCGCCGCAAGCAGGCGTTCGGCCTCGGTCGGAGCTTCCGGGAGACGGGCGATGCAGGCTTGCAGCGGCACGGCGGCGCTGGCGCTGCCGGACACGCCGCCACCCAGCAGCAAGGCCGCCAGCAGCCATCCCAGCAGTTTCCAGGTCCGTTCCATCGCGCCCGCCATAGCCAGTCGGAGCGAAGACCTGGTTAACGCCGGGGTGCGCCGACTGCGGAAATGGCCGGACGAGCAAAAAGAGCGCCGTCGCCCGTCTGGCGCGGAGCAGCGCAAAGCGGGTGACCGAGCCCTTCAACAGGGTTAGAGTGCAAGACGGGCGGCCAAGGGAGAAGCACCATGGCCTATATCGATGGAGTGATCGTTCCCGTCAAACACGCGCAGGCAGAGGCCTATCGCGAAATGGCGCGCATGGCGGCGCCGATCTTTCTGGAACACGGCGCCCTGCAGGTGATCGAAAGCTGGGGCGAGGACGTGCCCCACGGCAAGCAGACCGACTTTCACCGCGCGGTGGCCGCCGAGCCGGACGAGAACATCGTCTTCTCGCTGGTGGTCTGGCCCAGCCGGGCCGCGCGCGACGCCGGCAATGCCGCCGCGCAGGAAGACCCGCGCTTTGCCGGGATGATGGACCAGCAGGTGTTCGACGGCAAACGGATGATCTTCGGCGGATTCGAGCAGATCCTCGACACGCGGGAGGCATGACCATGGGCACCCTGCAAGGCAGCTGGATCTGGTACGAGCTGATGACCCCGGATCCGCAAGGAGCCCGGGAATTCTACCAGGCGGTGGGTGGCTGGACGATTTCCCCCGGCCACGGCGATCAGGACGACTACAGCCTGATCGCCCGCGCCGATGGCGGTCTGACCGGCGGCGTGCTGGGGCTGACCGCCGAAATGCTTTCGGGCGGCGCAAAGCCGGGCTGGCTCGGCTATATCGCAGTCGACGATCTCGACGCCTTCCTGCCGCGCCTGCAGCAGGCCGGCGGCAAGGTGCTGATGCCGGCGCGCGAGGTGGCCGGTGCCGGGCGGATCGCGCTGGTTGCCGATTGCTGCGGCGCCCCCTTCTACGCCATGACCCCCAGCCCTCCGCCCGGTGGCGGGCCAAGCACGGCCTTCGATCCGCAGCAGGTCGGCAGCTGCGGCTGGAACGAGTTGCTGGCCACCAGCGACGAGGCAGCCGTGACCTTCTATACCAGCCTGTTCGGCTGGTCGCTGCCCCAGACGATGGACATGGGCGAACACGGACCCTACCACTTCATCGCCCATGACGGGGTGCAGATCGGCGCGATCATGCGCAAGGGCCAGGCGCCGGCGGCGATGTGGAACCATTATTTCCGGGTTGCTTCCATTCCCGTTGCCGCCGAGGCTGCCATGGCCCGCGGCGGGCGCATCGCCAACGGTCCGATGGACGTGCCGGGCGGCGACTGCATCGTCCAGGGGTACGATCCGCAGGGCGCGTTCTTCAGCCTGGTCGGCAAGAACGGCTGAGGAGCAGGGCAATGGCCGACTATACCTTCTACACCAATCCGATGTCGCGCGGGCAGATCGCGCGGTGGGCCCTGCACGAAGTCGGCGCGGACTATGCGCAGGTGCTGGTCGACTGGGGCGCGCGTCCCCCTGCCCTGCTGGCCGCCAACCCGATGGGCAAGGTGCCGGTGCTGGTCCACCACACCGCGCAAGCCGACCGGGTGGTAACCGAATGCGCCGCGATCTGCGCCTATCTGGCCGATGTCCATCCCGACAAGGGCCTCCAGCCGCGCGACAGCGAACGCGCGGACTATTACCGCTGGCTGTTCTTCGCGGCAGGGCCGGTCGAGCAGGCGGTGGTCGCCCGATCGATGGGCTGGGAAGTTCCCGCAGCGCGCGAGGCGATGGTGGGCTTCGGCAATTATGACCGGGTGATCGACACCCTGGAACAGCACCTTGCGGGCCGGACCCATGCCTGCGGCGACCGCTTCACCATGGCCGACGTCTACCTGGGCAGCCAGGTGGACTGGGGCCTGACTTTTGGTTCGATTCCCCCGCGCCCCGCGCTGGTCGCCTACGCCGAACGGCTCCAGGCCCGTCCGGCCTGGCGCGCGGCCAAGGCGATCGACCATGCCCTGATCGAGGAAGCAAGCAAATGACCGGCGTAACCCTGTGCCTGTGGTATGACGGCGAGGCCGAGGCGGCCGCGCGCTTCTATGCCGAGACTTTCCCCGACAGCGCGGTCGGCGCGGTCCACCGCGCGCCGGCCGACTTTCCTTCGGGCAAGGCGGGCGATGCGCTGACCGTGGAATTCACGGTGCTGGGCATTGCCTGCATCGGGCTCAACGGCGGGCCGATCTTCAAGCCCAACGAATCGTTCTCGTTCCAGGTCGCCACCGGCGACCAGGCCGAGACAGACCGCTACTGGCACGCCATCGTCGACCACGGCGGCGAGGAAAGCGCCTGCGGCTGGTGCAAGGACCGCTGGGGCTTTTCCTGGCAGATCACGCCCACGGTGCTGACCCGGGGCATGGCCGATCCCGATCCCGCCGTCCGCGCGCGGGTGTTCGAGGCGATGATGACCATGCGCAAGATCGACGTTGCCGGGATCGAGGCGGCGGTGCGCGGCGACGGGGCCAGCGGACAGGCAGCGGGCGGACAGGCGGCCGGCGGACAGGCGGCGGGCGGACAGGCGGCCGGCGGACAGGCGGCCGGCGGACAGGCGGCGCAGATCTGATGCTGGCGCTCTATGGTCATCCGTTTTCCTCCTACACCTGGAAGGCGCTGATCGCGCTTTACGCCAACGGCACTCCGTTCGAGTTCCGGATGGTCGACCCCGACCACCTCGAGAACGCGGAATTCGTTGCCGCCGCCAGCCCGCTGGGCCGCTTCCCGGTGCTGCACGACGGGGAAGAGGTGGTGTTCGAGGCAAGCGCGATCATTGAGCACCTGCATTGCCACCACCCCGGCCCCGCCCCCCTGCTCCCCGCCGATCCGGCCGAGGCGGTGCGGGTCCGGATGATCGACCGGGTGTTCGACCTGTCGGTGATGAGCCCGGTGCAGGATCTGGTGGGCGAGGCGATCCGCAGCTCCGGAAATCCCGCCGAAGCGGTGCGCGAGCGGGCCTACGATCAGCTGGCGCGCGCCTATCGCTGGATCGACACCTGGCTGGCGGGATACGGCCAGCGCGGCGCGATCACCCTGATCGAATGCGCCGCCGCGCCCAGCCTGTTCTATGCCGACTGGGTCCTGCCGCTTCCGGCCGAACATGCCCGGCTGCGCCAATGGCGCGCGCATCTGCTGGCGCTGCCGGCGGTTAGCCGTTGCGTCGAGGACGCGCGCCCCTATCGTGGGTTCTTCCCGCTCGGCGCGCCGGAGCGGGATTGAGAGAGGACCAGCCGATGTACGAACTTTCCGTCACCCGCCTGATCGACGCCCCGCCCGCCCGGGTGTGGGATGCGATGGTCAACCGGACCAACGAATGGTGGTGCCCCAGGCCGTGGCGCGCGGAGATGGACTTCGGCTCGCGCCAGCCGGGCGGCTTTTCGATGGCCGTGATGCACGGCCCCGACGGTGAGGTGAACGAGCATCCCGGCTGCCTGCTGGCCTGGGACGAGGGCCGGCGCTTTGCGATGACCGACGCGGTCCAGGAAGGGCTCCAGCCCGCCGGCCCGTTCATGCTGGGCATCTGGGAAATCGAGCCCGAGGGCAGCGGCACCCGCTATACCGCCCGCGCCCGCCACTGGACTCCCGAAACCATGGCCCACCATCGCGAGATGGGCTTCGAGGAAGGCTGGGGCGCCTGCGCCGACCAGCTGAAAGCGCTGTGCGAGGCAGGCTGAGCAGGTGACTGCGCTATGGCTCCGCCTCACCGCGCTGTGCGGCCTGGCCGATCTTGCCTATGCCCTGCTCGCGGCGCAGCTGCTGGGCGGGAGCGTGCCGGGCACCCTGGCCAGGGTTGCGGCCGGACCGTTCGGCGACGCGGCGTCGGGCTGGGGCCCGGCCGGCGCCTTGCTGGGAATTGCCGTCCACTTCGCGCTCATGGCGGCAATGACCGGGGTTGGACTGGTACTTGCCCAGAGGACGATCCTGGGCCAGGTGGCGCCGTGGAAGGCAGGCACGCTCTATGGCCTGGCTCTCTACATGCTGATGTACGGCTTGGTGCTGCCGTGGCGCTTTGGAGTGCCTTTTCCCAATCCCGACCGCCTCCGCCTCGCAATCGGCCTCGCGCCCCACGTCCTGCTTGTCGGCCTGCCGATCTTTATCCTTACGCGGCAGACACTTGGCCCACCCACTCAAGCAAACAGCGCGGACTTGCGCAGCAGCTGATAGGCCTCGACCACCGCCTGCAGGCGCTTTTCCATCGAACGATCGCCCTGGTTGATGTCCGGGTGATACCGCCGCGCCAGCGTGGTATAGCGCGATCGCAGATCATGCCGCGAGGCGTCGACCGGCAAGTCCAGCAGATCGAGCGCCTGCCGCTCTTCCGCCGTCACGACCCGCCCGTCGCTGCGCTGCGCCGGCTGCCGCGCCCTGGCCCGGGCGGCAATCGCCTTCAGCGGGTCCTTGAAGTCGGCCCAGCGCGGCGCCACGTCGATCCCCGCAGTGGGCGAAAAGGCCCGGGTCTGGCGCTCCCAGCCGTGAACCGGAGACTGGGCCGCGAAGATTTCCTCCGGGCTCATTCCCTCGAACCAGTCATAGCCCGCGTTGAATTCCCGGACGTGATCGAGGCAGAACCAGCGGTAGTCGCCCGGTCCGTCGAAACTGCTGCCGCGCGCGCCGGGTGCGCGGAATTCCCCCGCCTCGGGACAGCCCGGGCGCTCGCAATGCTGGCCGGCGCGATTGACGCGCCCGTGGAACCGATCGTGCTTCACACCCTTCCACATGGCGATTGTTCGGCTAGAAGGAAAGACCAAGGAGCATGAGCATGAACGGCCCAGTTGCCACAGAGATCGAGCGTCTGCTGACAGCCGCCCTCGCCCCCACCCACCTTGCGGTGATCAACGATACTGCCCGCCACCACGGCCACGCGGGGGATGACGGGTCGGGCGAATCGCACTTCACGGTCGAGATCGAAAGCCCTGCCTTCTCAGGCGTTTCGCGGCTTGAGCGACAACGCATGGTGAACCGCGCTCTGGGCGACATTCCCGGAACGCGCGTCCATGCCCTGGCCATCAAGGCTCGCGCCCCGGGCGAAATGCGGTGAACCCCCAGGCCACGATCCGGCCGGTCACGCACGATCTGGGCGCCTTCAAGGTCCGGCGGGTGCTGCCCTCTCCCGGACGGATAATGGTCGGTCCGTTCATTTTCGTCGACCAGTTCGGCCCGGCAGTGATCCCGGCGGGGCAATCGATGGACGTGCGGCCGCACCCGCACATCGGCCTGGCAACGGTCACCTGGCTGTTCGAAGGCGCGATCGACCACCGCGACAGCCTCGGTTCGTTCGCGACGATCCGGCCCGGGCAGGTCAACCTGATGACTGCGGGCGCAGGCATTGTCCATTCCGAACGCGGCCTCCCTGCCCAGCGCGACCTGCCCAAGCCGATCTACGGAATGCAGACCTGGCTGGCCCTGCCGGACGGCCAGGAAGACATCGCCCCCGCCTTAGAAGCCCACGCCGACCTGCCGCTGGTCGAGGATGCCTGCGCCTCGGCCCGCGTGATCATGGGCTCGCTGTGGGGCAAGCGCGCGCCGACCACCTGCCATGCCGAAACGATCTATGCCGAAATCCTCCTCGCGCCCGGCGGCTCGATCCCGGTCGACGCCGAAGCGGACGAACGCGCGGTGATGCTGGTTGGCGGTGCGGCCAGCATCGATGGCCAGCCGCTGGAACTCTATACCCTGGCCGTGCTGGCTCCCGGCGCGGCGGCGCGGCTCGATTCGGCCGAGGGCGGGCGGGTCATGCTGCTGGGGGGCGAGGCTTTTCGCACCCCCCGCCACGTCTGGTGGAACTTCGTCCACTCCTCGCGCGAGCGGATCGCGCAGGCCAAGGCCGACTGGAGCGCCGGACGCTTCCCCAAGGTTCCCGGTGACGAGGAGGAATTCATCCCGATACCGAGCGTACCGCTGACCAACAGCGACTGAAAACAAAGACATAACAGGAGAGGACATGACATTTGCAGGACAGGCCGCGTGGATCACCGGCGCTTCATCGGGGATCGGCGCGGCACTCGCCCGGGGGCTGGCGGGGCAAGGCGCCCGGCTGGTGCTGTCGGGCCGCAACGTGGAGGCACTGGAAGAAGTCGCCGCGCAATGCGGCGGGAATGCCCTGATCCTGCCGTTCGAGACGACCGATCGCTCGGCCCTGGCCGGGGCGGTCGAACGGGCCTGGGACTGGTCGGGCGGGATCGATCTGCTGGTCAACAACGCGGGCATTTCCCAGCGCTCGCTCGCGGTCGACACGGCCATGGCGGTCTATGACCGGATCATCGACGTCGATCTGCTCGCCCCCATCGCGCTCACGCAGGAACTGTTGCCGCGCATGGCCGCACGGGGAACGGGGCGGATCGCGATGATCTCGTCGATCGCCGGCAAGGTCGGCGTACCGATGCGCACCGCATACTGCGCCGCGAAGTTCGGCCTGGCCGGCTATGCCGACGCGCTGCGCGCCGAGACAGCGCACCTGGGCCTGAAGGTCCACACCATCTACCCCGGCTCGATCCGCACCGGCGTATCGCGCAATGCATTGACGGCCGATGGCTCGGTACGCGGCACCAGCGATGCCGCGATCGAGAACGGGATCGATCCGGACGTCGCCGCCGCAGACATGCTGGCCGCCATGGCCCGCGACGAGCGCGAGATCATCGTCGCCATCGGCAAGGAACGCGAAATGGGCGAGGAACGGAAGACGTCCGACAGCTTGCTCGACTATGTCGCGGGGCTGGTCGCGGCCGGCTATGCGCAGAAGATGAACGCAGGGGGAAAATGACCATGCAGCGAGTGAAACTGGCCAGCGGGATCGAGTTGGACGTGGTGGACCAGGGTCCGCGCGATGCGCCTGCGCTGATCTTCCTGCACGGCTTTCCCGAAAGCCACCGCACCTGGCGCCACCAGATCGCCCACCTGTCCGACCGCTATCGCTGCATCGCCCCGGACCAGCGCGGCTATCGCGGCTCGTCCAAGCCGCAGGACGTCGCCAGCTACACGCCCGACAAGCTGATCGGCGACGTGTTCCAGCTCGCCGACGCGCTGGGGGTCGATAAATTCACCATCGTCGGCCACGACTGGGGCGGCGCGATCGCCTGGGGCGTGGCGCTGATGGGGCAGATGAATGGCCGGGTGACCCGCGCGGTGATTGCCAATGCCCCGCATCCGCTGGGCTTTTCGCGCCTGGTCTGGCTCAACCGCCACCAGCGCGAGGCCAGCCAGTACATGCGCACCTTCAAGGATACCTCTCACGACGACCTGGTGCGCGAACATGGCCTGGGGGCCATGCTGCTGCTGGCCTTCGGCGACCGTCTGGACGGCGGCGAGGACAGGATGGAGCCGGAAGAACGCGCGGCGCTGACCCAGGACTGGCTGGACCGGGATGCCGCCTTCGGCATGCTCAACTGGTACCGCGCCAGCCCGCTCTATGTCCCGGCAATGGACGAACCTTACGAGATTCCGGCCGATCGCCCCCTCCCCGCCGTCCCGCCGCTTGCCATCCCGACGCTGGTGGTCTGGGCGCTGGAGGACTTCGCGCTGCCGCCCGAGAACCTTGAAGGCATCGAGGAGCTGGTGACCGACCTCACCCTGGTGCGCGTCCCTGGCAGCGGCCACTTCGTGCCATGGGAGGCGCCCGGACCGGTCAATGCCGCGATGGACGAGTTCCTTGGCCGCACCGGCTGAAGGCCAGCCCGCGGGCGGCATCGGCGCGGCGGTCGCCGCCGCCAACCTGCGCGCCCGCAAATCAGTCCTGCGAGGCCACGGAGGAGGGCATGCGCCGGTCAGCTATCTGGAGCTGTTCTTCGACCTGGTGTTCGTCTTCGCGATCACCCAGCTGTCGCACAGCCTGCATCATCACCTGACCTGGCACGGCCTTGCGGAGAACGCAGTGCTGTTCCTGGCGGTGTGGTGGGGCTGGATCTACACCGCCTGGGTCTCGAACTGGGCCGACCCGGACCGCCTGCCGATCCGGTTGCTGCTGCTGGGCGTGATGCTGGCCAGCCTGGCCATGGCGGTTGCGATTCCGGATGCCTTCGCGGGCAATGGACTGCTGTTCGCCGGCAGCTATGTAGCCCTGCAACTGGGCCGGTCCTTCGCGGCGACGCTGATCTTTCGGCCCGAGGGCGCGGCGCGGATGCGCAACATGGCGCGGATCACCGCGTGGTTCGTGGCTTCGGCGCCGCTGTGGATCGGCGGCGCGCTGGCCAGCGATCCCAACCTGCGCCTGCTGCTGTGGCTGCTCGCCCTGGCCATCGAATATGCCGGGCCGATGACGATGTTCCGCACGCCTGTCCTGGGCCGATCGAGCGGGAGCGACTGGGACATCTCGGGCAGCCACATGGCCGAACGCTGCGCCCTGTTCATCATCATCGCGCTGGGAGAGGGGATCGTCGTGACCGGCAGCGCAGTGGCAGATGCCCCGTGGGGCGCGGGGCTGGCCTTGGCCCTGGCCTTCGCCTTTGCCGGGTCGGCGCTGATGTGGTGGCTCTACTTCGATCTCGGGGCGCAGCGCGGCGCGCAATTGATCTCTGGCCACGCTCAGGCGGGACGCGTTGCGCGCAACGCCTATACCTATCTGCACATGCCGATCGTGCTGGGCGTGATCATCGCGGCGGTTGGCGATGCGCTGTTGCTGGAGCACTGGCACGATACGGCCGGCCATGACCTGGTCCTGGTCCAGACCGGCGGAACCGTGCTGTTCCTTGGCGGAATTGGCCTGTTCAAGCGCTTCGCGAACACGATTCGCAACTTTCCGCTGTCCCACATGGTCGCGATCGCCGCGCTCTTGCTGCTGGGATTGCGGGCCTGGCTCGTTCCGATCGGCGCCCTGTCCTTTGTGGCGGGAGGCGTTGGCATCCTGCTGGTCACGGCCGTGTGGGAATGGGTCTCGTACCACGGCGGGTGGATGGAGCGGATGGAACGGCTTGGCCTGCCTTATCCGCAGTTGGTGCGGGACCGGTTCGAACGGCGGCGGCGCGAGCGCGCTGAACCATAGGCAGCGATCACAGCCACTCGATTTCGGCCCCGTGGGCATGGCCGCGCGCCAGCATCCTGGGCTCGCCGGTGCCCGGCCAGAAACGGACCACCAGCTCATGCTTGAGCTCCGCCCGGTTCGCCTCGAGCGCGATCCAGGCCAGTGCGCGCTGCGGCGTCGCCCGCCTTCCCGCAGCTTCCATCGCGGCAGCAACCCGCGCCTGCTGGTCGGCCGGGACATATTGCCAGACGATCGAGTGCATCAGCACCCGGGTCGTGCCCTGCTCCTGCGGCCGGCCCAGTTCCGCCTCGACGAAATCGGCGGCATTCATCGCGGCGACGTCCGGCTTGTGCGCCCGCGCCGCCTCGATCGCGGCATCCATCCGGGCAAAGCGTTCGGTGGCCTCTGGCCAGATATAGGCACGCAGCCGCAGCGCCTCTGCCGGGTCGGTCAGGTCCACCGGGGCAACGTCGCACCCGCGCAGGGCAGCGAAGGCGATGTCTCCGGCGGGAGGCGGATTGCCAATCCAGCGCGGCGCGATCTGCATCGCGGCCAGTTTCGGGCCAACTTCCACCCCGCCCAGATCGTAATGATAGCTGGGCAGCATCAGGTTGATTCCCGCGCTCGACCCGATCTCCAGGCATTCGAAGCGCGGCGGTAGCCCCTGCCCCGCCAGCCACAGCATGCCCGCAACGAAACTGGCCGAGCGGCCGGCCTCGTTGGTCTGGGGCGGCCCATCCAGCCAGGGCAGCAGTTCGCCCTCATGGCGATGAAGGGCATCGGCAATGATCCCCTCCACATCGGCCTCGGCTTCGCCGGAGTAGACCGGCGCAAGCGCCGGTTCCCGGCCTGACAGGTGCAGCGCGTGCAAGCCGCCGGCGATCCGCAGCGGCAAAGCGTCAGCCAGGGGTGAACCCGGCCAGAACCTGATCCGCTCCATCACGGCCCCGCCTTCCTCGCCGCGGAGGATGTCCAACAGCGCCGCGCAGATCCTGCCAGTGATCGGCGCGCCATTCGCGCGGCAATAGGCAACCTGGTTGGCGAAGCTGTCGGCGATTGCCTGCGCTCCGCTGGCCGTGTAATTCACGTTGCGAAAATCGTCAGCCATATGCCGCTCCTTGCCCTTTCGCCCTGCCCCGCCTAAACGCCGGCCAGCCATGACCAGACCGCTGACTTTCGCCGTGCCCAAGGGCCGTATCCTCGACGAGGCGCTGCCGCTGATGGCGCGTGGCGGAGTGGTGCCCGAACCCGGCTTTCACGACAAGGGCAACCGCGCCCTCTCGTTCGCCTGCGAAGACCCGGACATGCGCCTGATCCGCGTGCGAGCCTTCGATGTCGCGACCTTCGTCGCCCACGGCGCGGCCCAGGCCGGGATCGTCGGCTCCGACGTGGTCGAGGAATTCGCCTATTCCGACCTTTATGCGCCAGTAGACCTCGATATCGGCCACTGCCGCCTGTCGGTTGCGGAGCCTGCCGAGCAGGTGGGCGATCAAGCGCGGGTGAGCCACCTCAGGGTCGCCAGCAAGTATCCGGGGCTTACCCGCAAGCACTTCGAAAGCCTGGGAATCCAGGCTGAAGTGGTGAAGCTCAACGGAGCGATGGAACTTGCCCCGGGGCTTGGCCTGGCCAGCCGGATCGTCGATCTCGTTTCCACGGGCCGCACGCTCAAGGACAATGGCCTGGTCGAAACCAGCCGGATTCTCGACGTTTCGGCCAGGCTGATCGTCAACCGCGCCGCGCTCAAGACCGATCCGCGCGTCGGCGCGCTGGTTGAGCGGTTCCGGGCGCTGGTTGCCGCTGACGAGGCTGCTGCCTGATGCTGCGGCTGAACACTTCCTCGCCCGATTTCGAGCGCGCATTCCGCCGACTCGTGGCCGACCGCCGCGAGAGCGACGGCAATGTCGCGCGCGACGTGTCCCTGATCCTCGACGATGTCCGCACGCGCGGCGACGAGGCACTGGCCGAACTGACCGAGCGGTTCGATGGCCATGCGCTGGTCAGTGACGACGATTGGCGGATCCCCGCCGAGGCCTGCCGCGAAGCCTTCGAGGCGCTCGACCCGGCGCTGCGCGCCGCGCTGGAACTCGCCGCACAGCGCATCCGCGCCTACCACGAAGCCCAGCTTCCCGCTGACCGCGACGCGACCGATGCCGCAGGCGTGCGAATGGGTGCGCGCTGGCGGGCGGTCGATGCCGCCGGACTTTACGTCCCGGGCGGGCGCGCGGCCTATCCCTCCTCGCTGCTGATGAACGCCATTCCCGCCAAGGTCGCAGGCGTGGAGCGCCTCGCCGTGGTGACGCCGACCCCCAAGGGCCAGGTCAATCCGCTGGTGCTGGCCGCCGCGCACCTTGCCGGCGTGGACGAGGTCTGGCGCGTCGGCGGCGCGCAGGCGATTGCCGCGCTTGCCTATGGCACCCAGCGCATCCGCCCCGTCGATGTCGTCACCGGCCCTGGCAATGCCTGGGTGGCCGAGGCAAAGCGCCAGCTCTACGGCGTGGTCGGGATCGATATGGTCGCCGGCCCGAGCGAAATCCTGCTGATCGCAGATGGCAGGAACGATCCCGAATGGACTGCCGCCGACCTGCTGAGCCAGGCCGAGCATGATCCCTCCGCCCAGTCGATCCTGATCACCGACGACCCCGTCTTTGCCGATACCGTGGCGGACCGCGTGGGCGTGGAACTGGCCATGCTTCCCACCGCCAGAGTGGCGAGCGAGAGCTGGAAGAACCACGGCGTGATCATCGAGGTCGCGAGTCTGGACGAAGCCCCCGCGCTTGCCAATGCGCTGGCGGCCGAACACGTCCAGATCGCCACCGACGATCCGCAGGCCCTGTTCGACAGGATTCGTCACGCCGGTTCGGTGTTCCTCGGTCGCATGACACCCGAAGCGGTCGGGGACTATGTCGCCGGGCCGAACCACGTGCTGCCCACCGGGCGGCGGGCGCGGTTTTCCTCGGGCCTTTCCGTGCTCGATTTCATGAAGCGCACCAGCTTCATCCAACTTGACGAGGCGGCGCTGCAAGCGATTGGCCCGGCCGCCATCGCGCTGGCCGAGGCCGAGGGCCTGCCCGCCCACGCCCGCTCCATCGAAACGAGGCTCGGCATATGAAGTCCACCGTCCAGGCCCGCGCCGCCGCGCGCCTTGCTGCCGTCCAGGCGCTCTACCAGCTCGACATGGAAGGCACGCCGCTCGCCTCGCTGCTCGACGAATTCCACCGCCACCGGCTCGGCGCGGAAATCGAAGGCGCGCAATACGCCAAGGCCGAGGTCGCCTTCTTCGATGCCATCGTCACCGGCGTCCAGGCCCGCAAGGACGAGGTCGACGCCGTCATTTCCGACAAGCTGGCCGAAGGCTGGAAGCTGGAACGGCTCGACAAGACCATGCTGCAGATCCTGCGCGCGGGCGCCTGGGAACTGATCGCGCGCGCCGACGTGCCGACCGGTTCAGCAATCAGCGAATATGTCGATGTTGCCCACGCCTTCTTCGAGAAGCGCGAGGCGAAGTTCGTCAACGGTGTGCTTGATGCCGTCGCCAAGGCGGTGCGCTGAGCACCGAGGCCGCCTTCATCGAAGCGCTGCGCGCGCTGGCGACGCACCCTGCGGCGCGCGGCCTGACCGATGATTGTGCCGTGCTGGAATTCGGCGGCGAAGCGCTGGTCCTGACCCATGACGCCATGGCCGAGGGGGTGCATTACCTGCCCGGCCAGGACGCGGCGGACATCGCCTGGAAGCTCGTTGCCACCAATCTTTCCGACCTTGCCGCCAAGGGGGCGCAGCCGCTGGGCGTGCTGCTGGGCTATCGCTTCGGCGGTGACGATGCGCGCTTCGTTCAGGGACTGCGCGAAGTGCTGGAGCATTACCACGTTCCGCTGCTGGGCGGAGATACCATCGGCGGCGCGGGTTCGCAGGTGCTGGGCCTGACCGCGCTGGGCCGCGCCACCCATCGCCCCGTGCCCGCCCGAAGCGGCGCCCGCGCAGGTGATGAGCTCTATCTGACCGGCCCGGTCGGCGCGGCGATGATGGGGTTCGAGGCCTTGCGGACCGGGGGCGGAGACAGCGCGGCCTACCGCAGGCCGGCGCCCCTGCTGGCCGCCGGACAAGCGCTTGCCCCGCTGGTCACGGCGATGATGGACGTGTCGGACGGGCTGCTGCTGGATGCGGCGCGAATGGCCGAAGCCTCTGGCGTCACCTTCGCGCTGGACCGCATGGCCGTTCCCATTGCCGCGCCGGAGCAACGCCGCGACGACGCGCTACGCTGGGGGGATGATTATCAGCTGCTGTTCTGCGTCCCCGCCGGAACGCCCCTGCCTGTCGCCGCGCACCGGATTGGTGAGGCGCTACCCCGCGCCGCTACCCCACTGTTGCTGGACGGCGCTGCACCATCAGGCACGCTTGGCTATCAACACGGGTAGCCACAAGCTGCGCCCCCACTGTCAGACCCGTCGTCCCGGACTTGATCCGGGATCGCTGGCGAACCGGCACCGCACTACACCTTGCGGCTTCGCCCCGGCCCACGATCCCGGATCAAGTCCGGGATGACGGGGTGGTTTCCGCAGCCTCGGCCTAATCCTTGAGCGGCGAACAATCCACCCCGCGCGCTTCGAGGATCGGCTTCAATTCGCGGTAGGCGGAGCGCGTCAGATGGTTCGGCACCTCGGGATAGAGGTGGTGGACGACGTGGTACTGCATCCCCATCGACAACCAGTGGCCGATCCAGGTCCTGAACACGCGGGTATTGTCATAGCGCCCGGTGCCGGTGCGCGGATGGTGCGGCGCCCAGCTCAGCCAGTAGCGGATGTAGGACAGGCCGATGTGGCGCGGCAGCCACCACAGCAGGGCCACTTCCATCGCATAGCCGGCCCACGACATCGCGAAGAAGAACGCCATCGAGAACAGCTGCAACAGCATCGTGTCGCGCAGCGCCTTCTTGGCGGCGGGCGTACCGATCCGTTCGAGCACGCGCTTGTAGTGGTGGATCGAGCCGTCGACGCCTGGCTGGCGGTTGAGCCAGGTTTTGTACCAGGCCGAATACTTGCCCGGAGCGGCATCGGTGTAGTCCGGATCCTTCTCCGGATCATTGGTGTAATAGTGGTGATGCAGGTGCATCATCCGCGCCATGGAGAACGGGAAGATCAGGATGATCGTCGCCACCTCGCCAACCGCTTCGTTCCAGAAGCGCTGCGGAGTGCCTGGACGGCCGATGTTCGAATGCATCGCCTCGTGGCTGGTGATGTAACCGCCCGCTGCGAAGATGCAGGACAGCGGAAAGCCGATCCACAGCGGCATGATGTCCAGCATGGCGAGCGGCCAGAACGCCAACCACATCGCGAAACAGCCAAGCGTTATGACCGTGTAGGGCCACATCGCCTTGCCGTTGGAGGAGTACTTACGGGCAATCGCGCGCTCCTGTTGCAAGAGCGTGCGCCGGGTATGGGCGTCGAGACCGTCGCCTTGTCCCAGCGTGATCGCCGGGCCGCCCCCCGAAGATACGCCAACGCCCGGTTCAAGGCCAGGTTGAAGTTTGGTGATCTCGTTCACAGCCAGCGCCCCCTCAGCGTCGCGTAGAGCCCCCAGGGCGCTCCGATCATCAGGCCAAAAGCGATCCGGCTGATTCCCAGCGGTGCCGGAATGTCCCAATAGGCCATGGTCTGGGCGATGAGCGGAGCGATGAAGCCGATCCCGAACAGGAAGGGCATCCAGTGGAACAGTTGCCTGAGTGCGGTCTGCATGATGGTTAACTTCTCATAAACCATTATGTCTGGCAAGATTCCGCAGTTTGCGCGCTGAGGGAGGGTCGTCCCGGACTGGTACGGAGGGCGCAATCGCCCATCCGGCGGCGGCTTTCGTTGTCCGCGCCGAAAGCGTTGCATTGCCCCTGATCCACCTATAGCCTCCCCCTCAGGCTCCACTTGAGGGCCATGAGAGGATTGTCTTGGAAAAAGGGGGAGGTCCTGTGAGTCTCGTCACGATCTCGATAATACTGGGACTGCTTGCCGTGCTGTACGGCTTCGTAACCAGCCGCCAGGTGCTCAGCGCGCCGGCAGGCAATGAGAAAATGCAAGAAATCGCTGGCGCGATCCAGGAAGGCGCGCAGGCCTATCTGCGCCGCCAGTACACCACCATCGCCATTGTCGGCGTGGTCGTGGCCATCATCATCGTCCTCACCCTCGGCAAGATTTCCGCCGCGGGCTTCCTGATCGGCGCGATCCTGTCGGGCGTCGCGGGCTTCATCGGGATGAACATCTCGGTACGCGCGAACGTGCGCACGGCCGCTGCCGCCCAGAAGGGACTGCAGGAAGGCCTGACCATGGCGTTCCGCTCAGGCGCCATCACCGGCCTGCTGGTCGCCGGCCTCGCGCTGCTGGCCATCGCGGTGTTCTACTGGTTCCTGACCACATCGATGAACCTCGCGGTCGACAGCCGCACGGTGATCGATGGCCTCGTCGCCCTCGCCTTCGGCGCGTCGCTCATCTCGATCTTCGCGCGTCTTGGCGGCGGCATCTTCACCAAGGCCGCCGACGTCGGCGCCGACCTCGTCGGCAAGGTCGAGGCCGGCATTCCCGAGGACGATCCCCGCAACCCGGCCGTCATCGCGGACAACGTCGGCGACAACGTGGGCGACTGCGCCGGCATGGCTGCCGACCTGTTCGAAACCTACGTCGTCACCGTCGGCGCGACCATGGTGCTGACCGCCCTGCTGCTGAAGAGCGCGGGCGATCTGCTGCCCAACCTGATGGCACTGCCGCTGCTGATCGGCGGCGTCTGCATCGTCACCTCGATCATCGGCACCTATTTCGTGAAGCTCGGCGGTTCGAAGAACGTCATGGGCGCGATGTACAAGGGCTTCCTCGTTTCGGCGATGCTCTCGATCCCGGCGATCTGGTGGGCAACCGGCTTTGCGCTGGGCGATATCGAAACCGTGGTGGGCACACTTGCCGATGGCAGCACCTACACTGGCCGCTCGCTGTTCTACTGCGCGCTGCTGGGACTGGTGATTACCGGGCTGATCATCTGGATCACCGAATACTATACCGGAACCAACTATCGCCCGGTGAAGTCGATCGCCAAGGCCTCTGAAACCGGCCACGGCACCAACGTGATCCAGGGCCTTGCGGTTTCGCTCGAAGCGACAGCGCTGCCGACCCTGGTGATCGTCGCAGGCATCATCATTGCCCACCAGTTGGCGGGCCTGATCGGCATCGCCTATGCCGCCACCGCGATGCTCGCTCTGGCCGGCATGGTCGTTGCGCTCGACGCCTATGGCCCGGTTACCGACAATGCCGGCGGGATTGCCGAAATGGCCGGCCTCGACGATTCGGTCCGTGAAAAGACCGACCTGCTCGATGCGGTGGGCAACACCACCAAGGCCGTCACCAAGGGTTATGCGATCGGTTCTGCCGGCCTTGCCGCGCTGGTGCTGTTCGCCGCCTACACCGAGGATCTCAAATACTTCTCCGAAGCTCTTGGCCTCACGGAAGCGGTGAACTTCAGCCTTGAGAACCCCTATGTCATTGTCGGCCTGCTGCTCGGCGCGCTGCTCCCGTATCTGTTCGGTGCGATGGGCATGACCGCCGTTGGGCGCGCTGCCGGCGACGTGGTGGTCGACGTGCGCGAGCAGTTCAAGAACGATCCGGGCATCATGGCCGGCACCAGCCGTCCCAACTATGCCCGTACCGTGGACCTGGTCACCAAGGCGGCGATCAAGGAAATGATCATCCCCTCGCTGCTGCCGGTGCTGGCCCCCATCGCGGTCTACTTCATCATCTCGATGGTGGCGGGCAAGGCGAACGGCTTCGCCGCGCTGGGCGCTCTGCTGCTGGGCGTGATCGTCGGTGGCCTGTTCGTCGCCCTCTCGATGACCTCGGGCGGCGGTGCATGGGACAATGCCAAGAAGTACATCGAGGACGGCCACCACGGCGGCAAGGGCAGCGAAGCCCACAAGGCCGCGGTGACCGGCGACACGGTCGGCGATCCCTACAAGGACACTGCCGGTCCGGCCGTCAACCCGATGATCAAGATCACCAACATCGTCGCGCTGCTGTTGCTCGCGGCGCTGGCGGGGGGGCATGTCGCGGGCTGATCCCCGCGCAACACCGCTGGTGAATGCAAGCCCCGTCCGGAGCGATCCGGGCGGGGTTTTGCATGCTTCGGGACCACCGCCCCGCCGTTAGCCATTCCTTGGCGATTGACCGCTATGTCCGCCTGCGGAGAAGGGGCGCTGCGGCCCCGATCAATCGAGGGACCAGCATATTGGCCACTGCGGCTGGATTGCAGCGCGAAAGTTCGGAGGCACCCGGTCAGGTGGCCGCCGCCCAGTCGCGCGCCCGGCTCATGCCCTGGCAAAGCCTCGACACGCCCGAGGCGCGGCTGTCGTGGGATGCGCTGGCGCAATGGGCCAGCGAACCGAACCCGTTCCATGAAAGCTGGTACCTGCTCCCGGCGCTGCGCGCACTCGATCCGCACGGCAGCGTCGCCATCCTGCGCTTCGACCATGACGGCGAACTGGCCGGGCTGCTGCCCTTGCGGCGCGAGAACCGCTATTATCGCTGGCCGCTTCCGCAATGGTGCAACTGGGCACACGGCAACTGCTTCCTGGGCGCACCATTGGTCGCAGCGGGACTTGAGCGACCCTTCTGGCGTGCACTGCTCGCCTGGCTGGACGGCAATCCCGGCGCGGGCCTGTTCCTGCACCTTGTGCAGATGCCGCTGGACGGACCACTCCACGCCGCGCTGCAGGCGGTCCTCGCGGAGCAAGGCCGCGCGGCGGCGCTGGTGCTCGGCGAGGAGCGGGCGATGCTGGCCTCGCCCTTGTCTGCGGCTGAATATTTCGAGGCCTCGCTTTCGGGCAAGAAACGCAAGGAGCTGCGCCGCCAGCACAACCGGCTGGGAGAACTGGGCGAACTGACTTTCGAACGCAGCGAAGGCGATCACCGCCTGGCGCGCTGGATCGACGATTTCCTGGCGCTCGAACATTCAGGCTGGAAGGGGGCTGCAGGCTCTGCCCTCGCCTCCCACCAGGCGACCGCGCGGATGTTCCGCGAGGCACTGTCGGGCGCTTCGGCGCGCGGCCGGCTCGAGCGACTGACCCTGTCGCTCGACGGCGAGCCGATCGCGATGCTGGCCAACTTCGTCACCCCGCCGGGCGCCTTTTCCTTCAAGACCGCCTTCGACGAGCGCTATGCCCGCTACTCGCCCGGGGTGCTGCTGCAACGCGAGAACCTGGCCCTGCTGGACCGCGCGGGGATCGAATGGTGCGACAGCTGCGCCTCGGCCGACCATCCGATGATCGACCATATCTGGCGCGAGCGGCGCCAGATCGGGCGCTTGTCGATTGCCATCGGCGGAGCCCTGCGGCGGGCGCTGTTCGGCCAGTTGGTGCGGGCCGAACTGGGGCGAAATCCTGCGGGAATTGCGCGGCAGACCGGTTGACGCCGCCCGCCCTGCACCGCAAAGGCAAAGGGTATGGAAAAGCAACCGACTTCCGAAGAACTGGTCCGCTGGCTGGTCAAGCTGCTCGACGTCAAGCCTGGCGCCGAGGAAGGCCATTACGCCGGACGGCGCAAGCGCGGCGGAGTCGGCCGGGTGTTCGGCGGACAAGTGATCGCCCAGGCCCTGGCCGCAGCCGAGCGCACCGTGGCAGAAGACCGCGCGGTCCATTCGCTCCACGCCTATTTCCTGCGCGGCGGCAACGAGGACCACGAGATCGACTTCAAGGTGGAGCGCGATCTCGATGGCGGCAGCTTTTCCAACCGGCGGGTCGTCGCCAGCCAGCTCGGCACTCCGATCCTCAACCTCGTCGCCTCGTTCCATCGGCGCGAGGAAGGGCCTCGCCACCAGGACGCGATGCCCGATGTCCCCCGCCCCGAAGACTTGCCAAGCGAGGCCGACCTGCGCCGCCAGTTCCTGCACCTCGTTCCCGAAGACAAGCGCGCGCAGATGATCGCGCCGCGCCCGATCGAGCTGCGCCCGGTCGAAAAGCGCCACTGGATGGGTGCCGAGCCGACCGAGCCGCGCTCCAACACCTGGTTCCGGGCCTGCGCGCCGCTGCCGGACGACCCGCGCATCCACCGCGCCGTGCTCGCCTATGCCAGCGACATGTCGCTGCTGGGCACCTGCACCCTGCCCCACGGTCTGTCGTGGACAGTCGGCAACCTGATGGGCGTCAGCCTTGACCACGTGGTCTGGTTCCACGACGATTTCAGGGCTGACGACTGGCTGCTCTATTCGACCGACAGCCCCTGGGCGGGCGGCGCGCGCGGGTTCAATCGCGGGCGGATCTTCTCGGCCGATGGCAGGCTGGTCGCGGAAACGGCACAGGAAGGACTGATCCGGGAGATCAAGCCAAAGGGCTGACCCCGACGGGAGAGGGAGGGAGGGATGAGGAAGCGCACGATTCTGGCAGGCGCGCTGGGCGCCGCGCTGATCGCGGGCGGAGCATGGTTCGGCAGTCTCGACAAGGAAACGCGGGGTTTGCTCGCCGCCTTGCCGACAGACCGCGATGTGCTGATGTGGAAGCAGGATCAGCGCGATGCCGCCTTCCGAGCGATGGACCGCCTGCCGTTCCTCGCCAAGGGCAATATTGTCGCCCCCTCGGCCACACCCCTTCCCCTGCCTTCGGGCAAGCCGCTGACCATCCCCGGGATCGACCAGTACATGGCCCGGCAGCGTGCGGCGGGTATTGTCATCCTGCAGGACGGCAAGGTGCGCTTCGAGCGCTATGGCCTCGGCTTCGATGCCAAGGGCCGCTGGACCAGCTTCTCGGTTGCCAAGTCGTTCACCTCCACCCTGGTCGGCGCGGCGATCCAGGACGGCAAGATCCGCAGCCTTGACGACATGGTCAGCCAATACGTGCCGGGCCTGCGCGGGTCGGCCTATGATGACGTGACGGTGCGCCAGCTGCTGACGATGAGCTCCGGCGTCCGCTGGAACGAGGACTATGAGGACCCGAAATCCGACGTCGCGATGTTCAACAACGCCGAGCCGGAACCCGGCATGGACGCGACCGTCAGCTATATGCGCAAGCTGCCCCGCGCCCACCCCCCAGGCGAGGTCTGGCACTACAACACCGGCGAGACCAACCTGGTGGGCGTGCTGGTCAGTTCTGCCACGGGCAAGCCGCTGGCGCAGTACCTGCAGGAAAAGATCTGGCAACCCGCCGGAATGGAAGGCCAGGCCACGTGGCTGCTGGGCAAGACCGGGCACGAGATCGCCGGCTGCTGCATCCAGGCCGCCACGCGTGACTATGCGCGCTTCGGCCTGTTCGTGCTGGCGGGTGGCAAGGCGGGGGACAAGCAGATCGTGCCGGTCGACTGGTTCGGCCAGGCGACGGTGAAGCAGAAGGACATCGGCGAGCCGGGCAAGGGCTATGGCTATCAGTGGTGGACTTATGACGACGGCTCGGTCGCCGCGCAGGGCATCTTCGGCCAAGGCATCTTCATCGACCCCAAGCGCCGCTTGGTGATCGCCAGCAATGCCGACTGGACCCGCGCCTCGAAGGGGCCGGAGCCCGACGCGCGCGAGGCCTTCTACAAGCAGGTCCAGGCGCTGATCGACGCCGGCAACTGACCGGCTACTTCAGCGAGAACTGCCACTTCTGGCTGATCGGACCGAACTGCCCCTGGGTGTATTCGGTCGGATCAAGCACGTACTGGGCGGAAATGCCGGACGGGCTGGCGATGCGGATCGGGTTGCGCCCCTGATCGCCCGGAACGCCGGTTCCGGTGGTGATCGCCACTCCGATATCCTTCTTGAACGGGCCGGAGCGCGAGTGGACACAGTCCAGTTTCATGTTGCTCAGCGACAGCACGGTCACGGACCAGCTGTGCTCCATCGCCGAGGTATCGACATTGAGCACGCCGGTCACGGAAACGGGCAGAGTTACCGGTGCGGCCAGCGAACAGCGGTAGCTGTTGCGCTGGCCTTCGGAATCCGGATGCTTGTCCGTGTCGCTCTCGTCCCACTGGCTGATCTCGATCTTGCCCTCGGGCGCCTCTCCCGCAAGGAACTCTGCGGAAATCGAGTCCCTGTCGCGCGAGGATACGGGCATGATTACCTTGATCCTTGCCTTGTAGCGGACTGCGGGGCCAGACTGGACGCCGCTGACCTCGATCACCCCTTCATAGGCGCCCAGGTTCTGGGCGGCGGCGGGTGTAGCGGCGCAGGCCAGCGCTGCGCCGATCGCGATATTCCGCCGCCGTTCCAACATGCCCCGCTCCTCCGACTCAACTGTTTGAAGAGCCTAGCGATCGAGGCCCCGCTGCTCAATCGCCGTCGAGCAGGTTGCCGAGCGAGCCGAGCAGCGAGCCTTCGCCGCGGTTCTGCCCGCCCGAGCTGCCTGCCGCGGCCAGCATCCGCCCGGCCAGGCGCGAGAACGGCAGCGACTGGATCCACACCCGCCCCGGTCCGCGCAGGCGGGCAAAGAACAGCCCTTCCCCGCCGAACAGCATCGACTTGACGCCGCCCACCGTCTGGATGTCGAAATCGACATCGGCGGTCATCGCCGCGATGCAGCCGGTATCGACGTGCAGTTCCTCGCCCGGCGCCAGCTGGCGCTCGACGATGGTGCCGCCCATCTGCACGAAGACCCAGCCGTCGCCCGACAGGTGCTGCATGATGAAGCCTTCGCCGCCGAACAGGCCGGTCAGGATGCGGCGCTGGAAGTGGACGCCGATCGACACGCCGCGCGCGGCGGCGAGGAAGCTGTCCTTCTGGCAGATCAGCGCGCCGCCGACCTGATCCAGCTTGATCGGCAGGATCGCGCCCGGAACCGGAGCCGAGAACGCCACGCGCGCCTTGCCCTGGCCCTGATGGGTATAGACCGTGGTGAACAGGCTCTCGCCGGTCACCAGCCGCTTGCCCGCGCCCAGCAGCTTGCCCATGAAGCCGCCTTCGCTGCCGCGCCCGTCGCCGAACACTGTGCTCATCTGCACGCTGGCGTCCTTCCAGACCATCGCCCCCGCTTCGGCCACGGCGCTCTCGCCGGGATCGAGTTCGATTTCGAGGAACTGGAGCTCCTGGCCCTTGATCTCGAAGTCGATATCATCGGCCACGCCGGTGCTGCGGCTATGGTGGCTCCAGGGACTGTTGCTCATCTGCGTTTCTCCTTTGTATCGAGCGGCCTAGCCGCCAGGATGGTAGAAATCGTAAACCGCCTGGGCAACGGCCGCGCTGACGCCGGGCGCGCGCTGAAGGTCCTCCAGCGCAGCGGCACGGACCTTGCCCGCCGTGCCGAAGTGCAGCAGCAATGCCCGTTTGCGTGCCGGGCCGATGCCCGGAATCTCGTCCAGCGGGCTGGCGGTGATCGCCCGGCTGCGCTTTTCGCGGTGAGCGCCGATGGCAAAGCGGTGGACCTCGTCGCGCAGCCGCTGGAGATGGAACAGCAGCGGCGAATTGACTGGCAGCATCTTCTCTCGCCCGTCGGGGAAGTGGAACACCTCGCGCCCATCGCGGCCATGGTGCGGCCCCTTGGCGATAGCGATCAGGGGGACGTCCTCGATCCCCAGCTCCTCCAGTGTGTCGCGCGCAGCGCTCATCTGGCCCTTGCCGCCATCGATCAGCACCAGGTCGGGCCACATCCCGCCGTCGCGGTCGGGATCCTCGTCTTGCGCACGCGCGAAGCGGCGCTGGAACACCTCGCGCATCATCGCGAAGTCATCATTGGTCTGGGCGGTCTTGATGTTCCACTTGCGGTACTGGCCCTTCACAAAGCCTTCCGGTCCCGCGACGATCATCGCCCCAAGCGCATGGGCGCCCTGGACGTGGCTGTTGTCGTAGACCTCGATCCGCTGCGGCGGTTCGGGCAGTTCGAGGAATTCCGCCAGATCGCGGTTGAGCCGCGCCTTGGTGCCGCTTTCCGCCTGGCGCCGCTCAAGCGCTTCCTCCGCGTTGCGGATGGCCTGCTGGATCAGGCGCCGCCGGTCGCCGCGCTGAGGCACCGAAATCTCGACCTTGCCGCCCGCCGCCCCGGCCAGCGCCTCGGCCAGCAAAGCAGCTTCCGGCAGCGCGCGGTCAGTCAGGATAAGGCGCGGCGGAGGTACTTCCTCGTAGAACTGGGCCAGGAAGCTGGTCAGCACCTCGGCCTCGTCCAGCCCGTCGGTATGAGCCGGGAAGAAGGCGCGGTGGCCCCAGTTCTGGCCGCCTCGGATGAAGAACGCCTGCACCCCGAACTGGCCATTGCGCTGGGCGACCGCGAACACGTCCGCATTGCCGACCCCTTCGGCATTTACCGCCTGGCTGCCCTGGATGAAGGTCGCCGCGCGCAGCCGGTCACGCAGCATGGCCGCGCGTTCGAAATCCAGCGCTTCTGCCGCCTGTTCCATCTGCGCGGTGATCTTGGCCTGGACAGCCGAGGAGCGCCCGCCAAGGAAGTCCTTGGCCTCCCCCACCAGTTCGGCATAGCCCGCCGCGTCGATCCGCCCGACGCAGGGGGCCGAGCAGCGCTTGATCTGGTATAGCAGGCACGGCCGGTCGCGCCGGGCAAAGAAGCTGTCGGTGCACGATCGCAGCAGGAACAGCTTCTGCAGCGCGTTGATCGTGGTGTTGACCGACCCGGCGCTGGCGAAGGGGCCATAATAGTTGCCCTTGGCCCGCCGCGCGCCGCGATGCTTGGTGATCCGAGGAAAGTCGTGCTCGGCGCGCAGCAGGATGAACGGGAACGATTTATCGTCACGCAGCAGCACGTTGTAGGGCGGACGGTAGCGCTTGATCAGCTGGGCTTCCAGCAGCAGCGCCTCGGCCTCGGAATTGGTGGTGACGATGGTCATCGAACGCGTCTGCGCCACCATCCGCTTCAACCGCAGCGGCAGCCGCTCCACCTGCGTATAGTTCGCCACCCGGTTCTTGAGCGCCCGCGCCTTGCCGACATAGAGCACATCGCCGCGCGCATCGAGCATCCGGTAGACGCCCGGCTTCGGCTTCAGGGTGGCCTGTACCTCGCGGATCGCGGCAAGGCCGACCTCCAGGTCAGGCTGGCTGCCCTTGATGGTATAGGTCGCGCGATCCTCGTTGAAGCGCTCCTCGCTCTGCCGGTCGGGTGGAGTGGGGTTGCGGGGCATGGGCCAGAGATAGGGACTGATCGCCCGCGACAAAAGCGGGTTGTGGGCCCCTTTCCCCCGATGTTAGCCTGACGGCACACCACAATCAGGGGATGCCTATGACCACCCGTCACCTCGTCGATCCGGAAATCCTGCCGCTGATCGACCTGATGCCGTTCACCGGATTCACCCGCGAAGGTCTGCCGGCAGCGCGCATCGCTTCGGCTGAGCGCTTCGCCTTCCTCGGCGAACCGCCGCTGGCGCCGCAGGTGAAGACCATTGCGGGCCCCGGGGGAGCGTTGGAGATCTACTGGTACGATCCGGCGCCCGGCACGGCGGATCGGCCCGCCCTGCTCCACGTTCACGGCGGCGGCATGATCATCGGCTCGGCGCGGTCGATGCAGCACGGCCCGTCCGGAACCGCAGCGGCGCTGGGCATTCCGGTCGCTTCGGTCGAATACCGCCTGGCCCCTGAGCACCCCTTCCCCGCTCCGCAGGAAGATTGCCTCGCGGCCCTGAACTGGCTGGCGGAGAATGCAGCGGAACTGGGCGTCGATCCCGCTAAAATCGGGATCATCGGCGAAAGCGCGGGCGGCGGTCTGGCGGCCGCGACGGCACTGATGGCGCGCGATACCGGCGGCCCGGCCCTCGCCGCGCAATTCCTCACCTATCCGATGCTCGACCACCGCACCGGGGGACCGAGCTGCACCTGGCGCAATCCGACGACCGGGGAATTCATCTGGACCCGCGAATCGAACGTGTTCGGTTGGGACGCCCTGCGCGGAGACTATGGCGCGGACGATGAACGCAGGGGCTGGTTCTCACCCACTCTGGCCGAGGATCTGTCCGGCCTGCCGCCGACCTGGATCGGCACCGGGGCGCTCGACCTGTTTCTCGACGAAGACCTCGACTACGCCCGGCGCCTGGTCGCGGCGGGAGTGGAGGTGGAACTGCACTGCTATCCGGGCGCGATACACGCCTTTCAGGCGGTTGCCGAAAGCCGGATCGCCAAGGCCTTCGTCCGCGATCAGTTCGCAGCGATCACCCGGTTGCTCCAGATCGCCTGAGAAATGGAGAGGCCGCGCACTCCCCGTGGAACGCGCGGCCCTTTTCCGATCAACCGGACGCTTCAGATCGCGCGGCCATCGATGCTGACCGAGCGGATCCGGCCATCGGTTCCGACCGTGCACGCGAAATCCTGACCATTCCCGGTGCGACCGGCAACGCGCCAGCCTTCGCCTTCGCGGTTGACCGAATCGACGCCATCGACCCTGGTCGAGCCGCGCTCGACCTCCTCGAGGCAGCGATCGACCGCGCCGTTGATGCCGGTGCCTTCACGCCATTCGGGTCGGTCGTCGGCGCCGGAATTGCCATAGCGGGGGGAGTCATCGCGCACCGCATCGTCCTGTTGCCCGGGATAGCGCCCGGGATAGCGATAGTCGTTCGTCCCGTCCTGGGCCTCGCGGTCCTTCTTGCTCTTGCTCGCGGCACTGGCGATGGCGGCGATTCCGCCGATGATCAACACTCCGGCAAGGACATCGCCGGCCGACACGCCGTCACCGTGATGGCGCCCGTAATGCTTGCCCCAACCGCCGCCCCAGCCGCGATCGCGCGCGAGCGCCGGCGTGGCGGCCATCGAGAGAACTGCCGCTGACGCCAGGACGGCGGCACTACGCTTGTAGCTGGAGAACATCGGAGCGAACCCTTCCAAATGGAGCGTCCCAACTCCGGCACCTGCCGGAAATCGATCTGCCCCTGCCATCACGCGACTAGGCGGCCCAGGCTTTCATGGACCTGAACCGCCCGTCGTCAGTCATGCACGCCCTGGCGTATCACAGGCCACGGATGCCGCTGAAGTCGATGTCGACCACCCGGCCCCGGTCATAACGGCACTTGAAGGTGCCGCTGTCGTAACCACGCAGATTGCTGTTCCAGCCGCGATAGTCGCCGCCCCAGCCCCGGCCATAGTTGCCGTCGCCGCTGCGCCAGTCGCGGCCCATCGAATTGACCGCGATGCGGCCCTTCACTTCCAGGCCATAGCGCGTTTCGCGGACCTGGCGGACGTCGGTCACATCGGCGCGACCATAGGTGTAGCGGCCGGCCTGGCGCTCGGCGGCACGGACGCACTGCTCGACTGCCTGGCGCGGGTTATCGCGATAACCATACCCGTTGCCGTAGCCGCTGCCGTAGCCACGGTCGCCGTAGCCGTAGCCCGCGCGGTCATAACGGTAGTCACGGTCGTTGTTGCTCGCGGCAGAAGCGATCGCGGCAATCCCGCCGATCACCAGCGCACCGGCAATCACTTCACCGGCACTGATGCCATCACGGTCATGGTGACGGCTGTCCGCGAACGCGGGAGTTGCCGAAGAGATCGCCATCGCGCCTGCCGCGACGGTTCCGACCAGGGCTTTGGACAGGATCTTCATGGCTGTTCATCCTTCAATCGAGTCGGACCGGGTGGTCCGCCAATAAGGATGAAGTACCGAATCGACCTTGGCCCGAAGCTGAACTTTCGCGTTAGCTACCGTTCAGCTTTTCCCGCAGTTTCATGAACAGCCGTGCCAGAAACGGCCAGCCCGCTCCACTGGGCCAGGAATGCCAGCACATCCGCGCCTTCCGCCACCGCCTTGTCGGTCGGCTTGCCGGCTCCGTGCCCTGCGCGCGTCTCAATCCGGATCAAACGCGGCTTGGGCCCCAGCGGCGCAGCCTGCAGTGCGGCGGCATATTTGAAGCTGTGGCCAGGCACCACGCGGTCATCCGTGTCCGCCGTGGTTACCAGCACTGCCGGATAGTCCACCCCGGCGCGGATGTTGTGGTATGGTGAATAACTGCGCAGCACCCGGAAATCAGCTTCGCGGTCGGGATAGCCGTAATCGTCCACCCAATAGCGGCCTGCCGTGAACCGGTCGAACCGCAGCATGTCCATCACGCCGACGGCCGCATTGGCCGCCGCAAACAGGTCCGGTCGCTGGTTGACGACCGCGCCGACCAGCAGTCCGCCATTCGATCCGCCCTGGATGGCAAGGCCGTCCTTCGCGGTGATCCCCTGCGCGATGAGGTATTCGCCAGCGGCGATGAAATCATCGAACACGTTCTGCTTGTTGTGCAGCCGGCCGGCATCGTGCCAGGCCTTGCCGTATTCCCCGCCGCCGCGCAGATTGGCCATGGCGAAAGCGCCGCCCGCTTCCAGCCAAGCCATCCGCGTGGCCGAAAAGCCCGGAGTCAGCGACACATCAAACCCGCCATAACCATAGAGCAGCGTGGGCAGCGGCTTGCCGACCAGCGCCTTCTTGCGCACCAGGAACAGGGGCACCTTCGTGCCATCCTTCGAGGCATAGAACCGCTGCTCGACCGCGTAGTCAGCCGGATTGAAGGTCAGCCTGGGCAAGGCGAAGGCAGTGCTTGCCCCCGTGCGGCTGTCGTAGCGGTAGATCGCGCTGGGCTGAGCGAAGCTGGAGAAGGAATAGAAGGTCTCCGGATCGCCTGGACGACCGGTAAATCCTGCCGCCGTGCCGATCGCATTGAGTTCGATCCGCTGCACGGGCTTGCCATCGAGCGACACCACTTCGGCTGTGGACGCAGCGTCCTTGAGATAGGACAGGATCAGCCGCTCGCCGACGATCTGCGCGCGGTCGAGCGTTTCCGACCGCTCGGCCACCACCTCGACCATCTGAGGTCCGGGCCTTGTGCCCGCCATATCGAACTTCACCACCTTCAGGCGCGGGGCGCCCTGATTGGTCGCGAAGTACAGCGTGTCCCCAATCCCCTCGATCAACCGCCAGTCATGCTCAAGCTTGTCAATCAGGGGTACGGCTGCCCAGCCCTTGCGCGCGCCAAGCCGGATCAGGTGGACCGCATGCTTCGAATCCGTCCCCCGCGAAGTCGTGATGACCGCCCAGCGCCCGTCATGCGTAACCTGCGCAACATGCCCCAGCTCGGGATCAGCCGGCGTCGCATAGACCAGCTCGTCCGCCGACTGCGGCGTGCCGATGCGGTGGAAGCGGATTTCCTGGTTCTTGTTGAGCTGCTGGAACGCCTGCCCAGGTTGCGGCTCTGGAAAGCGGGAATAGAGGAATCCCTTGTCACCGACCCAGGCAATCGCGGTGAACTTGGCCCACTTGATCTCGTCCGCCAGCACCTTGCCGCTGCGCACGTCCATGACCCGGATCGAACGCCAGTCGCTGCCGCCATCCTGCACGGCATAGGCCAGCAGCTTGCCGCTCAACGAAGGCTCCCAGTCGGCCAGCGCGGTTGCGCCATCCCTGGCCCAGGCATTGGGATCGAGCAGCAGCCGCGCAGCGCCATCGATCCGATCGCGCACGAACAGCTGCGACTGGTTCTGCAGGCCGGAATTGCGGGTATAGAAATAGCGCTTCCCTGCCTTCACCGGCAGGCCAAACCGCTCGTAGTCCATCAGCGCCTTGATCCGCGCGGCGAACCAGTCGCGTTGTGACAGCGTGGCGAAGTAGCCGCGGGTCTGCGCATCCTGCCGCTGCACCCAGTCCGCCACTTCAGGATCGGTGCGCACATCGTTCTCGAGCCAGCGATAGGGATCGGCCACCGCAGCGCCAAAGCGGGTCTCGACAAGGTCGGTCTTGCGGGTTTCGGGATAGGTCAGCTTCATGTCCTGGGCACTGGCCGGAACGGCAATGGCAAAAAGAACGCCGGCAAGGGCGCGAAAGCGAAGCGGCACTGGCTACTCCCGGAAAGCAAAAGGCGGGAGCAAGCCTAGCGCCTGCCCCCGCCTTTGCAATTTGCCGTTCGACGAATGGCGTTCGTCGATCAGGTGTGGAGATCAATCCTCTTCGGTGAGGACCGGACCCGAATCCTGGCCCTTGGCCGAGGTGTCGCGATCGACCAGCTCGATCACCGCCAGCGGAGCGGCGTCCGAAGCACGGATGCCGGCCTTGATCACGCGGGTGTAGCCACCGGCGCGGTCAGCGTAGCGCGCGGCCAGCACGTCGAACAGCTTCACCAGCTGCGCGTCGTCAAGCAGGCGGGCGTGGGCCAGTCGGCGGTTCGAAAGGCCGCCATGCTTCGCCAGCGTGATCAGCTTTTCAACGTAGGGGCGCAGTTCGCGCGCCTTGGGCAGGGTCGTGGTGATCTGCTCATGCTTGATCAGCGCGGCAGCCATGTTGCGGAACAGGGCCTTGCGGTGGCTGGAGGTGCGGTTGAGCTTGCGGCCGCCGTACTTGTGACGCATCGTTCTTTCCTTCGTTCGTAGGGGGCCCGTGTGAGGTAGCCCGATCCTGGCAGCACTTGCGGTGGCCGCCGGCACCGTGAAAACGGAGCGCCGGGCGGCGCTCCGTCAATCCGTTCAGCCCAGCAGCTCCTGTTCGAGCTTCTTGGCCATTTCCTCGATGTTCTCGGGCGGCCAGCCCGGGATGTCCATGCCGAGGCGCAGACCCATCGACGAGAGCACTTCCTTGATCTCGTTGAGCGACTTGCGGCCGAAGTTCGGCGTGCGGAGCATCTCGGCCTCGGTCTTCTGGACCAGGTCGCCGATATAGATGATGTTGTCGTTCTTGAGGCAGTTGGCGCTGCGCACCGACAGCTCCAGCTCGTCGACCTTCTTGAGGAGGTAACGGTTGAGCTGGTTGGTGTCGCCTTCCTCGGCAGCGGGAGCCGCCATGCCGATCATCGGCGAGCTGCCCATCGGCACCGCGTCCTCGAAGTGGACGAACAGCGACAGCTGGTCCTGGAGGATGCGCGCGGCATAGGCCACGGCGTCTTCCGGAGTGACAGTGCCATCGGTTTCGACCGACAGGCTCAGCTTGTCGTAGTCAAGCTCCTGGCCGATACGGGCATTGTCGACCTTGTAGCTGACCTGGCGAACCGGCGAGTACAGCGAATCGACCGGGATCAGGCCAATCGGCGCGTCAATCGGACGGTTCGACACGGCAGGAACGTAGCCCTTGCCGGTGTCGGCGGTCAGCTCCATGTTGAGCGTCGCGCCCTCGTCGAGATGGCAGATCACCAGATCCTTGTTCATCACCTCGATGTCGCCCGAAACGGCGATGTCACCGGCAGTGACGGCGCCCGGACCGGTCGCGGAAAGCTGGAGCCGCTTGGGGCCCTCGCCCTGCATGCGCAGCGCGATCTGCTTGACGTTGAGCACGATGTCGGTGACGTCTTCGCGAACACCGGCCAGCGACGAGAATTCGTGCAGCACGTTCTCGATCTTGATCGACGTGATCGCGGCGCCCTGCAGCGAGGACAGCAGCACGCGGCGCAGCGCGTTGCCGAGCGTCAGGCCGAAGCCGCGCTCGAGCGGTTCCGCGACGAAGGTAGCGCGCCGCTTGGGGTCGTTGCCCGGCTTCACCTCGAGGGCGTTGGGCTTCTTGAGTTCCTGCCAGTTCTTGATGTTGACAGTCATTGACTTCCCCTAGGGTATGTTCTGGCGGCAACGGCCGCTGTTCCCTTGGGAACCGCGGCCGATCCGAAACTGCGGCGGGGTCCGGACCCCGCCGCAAGCGGCACGATCAGACGCGGCGACGCTTCGAAGGCCGCACGCCGTTGTGCGGGATCGGAGTGACGTCGCGGATCGAGGTGATCGTGAAGCCGACCGCCTGCAGGGCCCGCAGCGCGCTTTCGCGGCCCGAACCCGGACCCTTCACTTCGACTTCCAGGGTGCGCACGCCGTGTTCGGCAGCCTTCTTGCCGGCGTCGTCCGCAGCCACCTGAGCGGCATAGGGGGTCGACTTGCGGCTGCCCTTGAAGCCCATCATGCCGGCCGAGGACCAGCTGATCGCATTGCCCTGGGCATCGGTGATGGTGATCATCGTGTTGTTGAAGCTGGCGTTCACATGCGCGATGCCGCTGCTGATGTTCTTACGCTCGCGGCGCTTAATGCGCTGGGGTTCGCGTGCCATGGTTCGTTATCCTGTCGAGTATCGGGAAGGAAAAGCGCTGGTCCAGAGGACCGGAGCTTACTTCTTCTTGCCGGCGATGGGCTTGGCCTTGCCCTTGCGGGTACGGGCGTTGGTGTGGGTGCGCTGGCCGCGCACCGGCAGACCCTTGCGATGACGCAGGCCGCGATAGCAGGCGAGGTCCATCAGGCGCTTGATGTTCATCGCGGTTTCCCGGCGAAGATCGCCTTCCACCGTGTGCTCCGCGTCGATCGCTTCACGAATGTGCAGGACTTCCTGATCGGACAGGTCCGCAACCCGGCGGGTATGGTCGATACCCAGCTTGTCAGCAATCTGGCGGGCCTTGAACGGGCCGATACCATGGATGTAGGTGAGCGCGATGATCACGCGCTTGTTGGTGGGGATATTGACCCCGGCAATACGAGCCACTTAGTTCTCCATGCTCCACAGGAAGCGGCACAGGCCACATCCCATCTCAACGCTTCAACCATCAAACGGCAAAAGGTCCGGCTGGCGAGCGCAAAGGCCTACGCCGTCCGGACTGGACCCGCTTTTCGGTTGAGGGGCGCGCTTAAGGCGATTCGGCGCCGCTGTCAACGCCAGTTGCCTGCCGTCAATCCCGCAAATTCGCCGGATCGTCCGTTTGTGCTGGCGCGGCAGACCGCGCGGCAAGACGCTCAAACTGCTCGCCCAGCACCTTGTCGACCAGCGGCGCAATCTCCTGCGGCTTGAGCACGACCAGGCCGCTCACCACATAGGTCCAATCGATCCGGGTACCCTCACCCGCTGGCGTGCCAGCCGGCGAGAGAGTCACGGTCAGGGTCCCGCCGGCGGCATCCTGCTGCAACGGCCCCAATCCGCCCGTCATCCGCAGGACGCCCGCCTGGGGATCGGCGTAGACGACGTGCATGTGCTCGATACTGCCGATCCGCTGCGTCTCGGGCGCACCCTTGGGGCGCGGCAGCTTCTCGCAGAAGCATCCGGTTGCCTGCGCATCGAGCCACAGATTGGCCGCATCGCCGCTATAGGTGTGATCGCCCGACCACCAGCGCGACGGCGCGGTCAGGACTTTCCACGTTTCGGACTTGCCGGCCGAGGCCTGCGCCGAATGCTTGATCACAAACCCGGTGTCGGACAGAGCGGCCACTTCCCCAAGGGCGGGAGCGGCGCTCAGTGCGAACAATGCGGCAGGAATCAAACGGTGCATGGCACGGAACCTCCCCGAAGGATCAGCCCGCAATAATCCGTTCGATTGCCGCAGTCACCCCGTCCAGTTCGGCCATGCCGTTGACCCGGCTGACAATGCCGCGCGCTTCGTAGATCGGCAGGATCGGCGCAGTCTTCGCGCGGTACTCGGCCATGCGGGTGCGGACGGTCTCCGCATTGTCATCCGGACGACGCTTGAATTCCCGGCTCCCACACTTGTCGCAGACGCCCGCTTCGCGCGGTTGCTCGAAGGTGTCATGGTAACCCTTGCCGCAGTTGGCGCAGGTGAAACGTCCGGTGATGCGTTCGACCAGGGCGTCCTCGTCGACATCGAGTTCGATCACGTGATCGAGCTTGCGACCGCGAGCCGCGAGGATCTCGTCGAGCGACTCCGCCTGCGCGGCAGTACGGGGATAGCCATCGAAGATCGCGCCGGCCTGCGGCCCCATCTGGTCAAGCTCTTCCCCGATCAGCGCCGAAACGATCGCATCCGACACCAGCTCGCCGCGCTCCATCACCGCCTTGGCCTGGAGCCCGACCGGAGTACCGGCCTTGACCGCGGCGCGCAGCATGTCGCCGGTCGAAAGCTGGCGCATGCCATGGCGCTCAACCAGTCGCTGGGCCTGGGTGCCCTTGCCTGCGCCCGGAGGCCCCAACAGGATGATGTTCACGTCGCACTCCCTCTCTGGAAATTGCGCCCTCAGCGCATTTTGCCCTTGAGCTTGGCCTTCTTGATCAGGTCGCCATACTGGTGGGCCAGCAGGTGCGACTGGATCTGCGTTATCGTATCGACCGTGACATTGACGACGATCAGCAGGCTGGTGCCGCCAAGGAAGAACATCGTCATGCCGGTCGTCGCCATGACCCATTCGGGAAACACGCAAACCACGGTGAGATAGATCGCCCCGATCACGGTGATGCGGGTCAGGACATAGTCGAGATAAGTCGCAGTGTTCTTGCCCGGCCGGATGCCCGGAATGAACCCGCCGTTACGCTTCAGGTTCTCCGACGTTTCCTCGGGATTGAACACCACCGCGGTGTAAAAGAAGCTGAAGAAGATGATCCCCGCCGCGTAGAGCAGCATATAGACCGGCTGACCATGGGCCAGGTACTGGTTCAGGGTCACCACGAAGCTGCCCATCGCCGTGTCGGGCGAGATCGAGTTGCCGGCAAACTGGCTGATGGTCAGCGGCAGCAGCAGCAGCGAGCTGGCGAAGATCGGCGGGATGACGCCGGCAGTGTTGAGCTTGAGCGGCAGGTGGCTGCGGTCGGCCTGCATCATGCCGTGCTGGCTCGCGCGCTTGGGATACTGGATCAGGAGACGGCGCGTCGCGCGCTCCATGAAGCAGATCATCAGGACCATGCCGACCAGCAGGACGATCAGCGTCACGATCGTGAAGGCCGAAACCGAACCCGAACGCCCCCCTTCGAACAGGTTCGCGATGAACTTCGGCATCTGGGCAACGATGCCGGCCATGATGATCAGCGATGTACCGTTGCCAATCCCGCGCGAGGTGATCTGCTCACCCAGCCACAGCAGGAACATCGTGCCGCCGATCATGCTGATGACGGCGCCGACGCGGAACATCAGGCCAGGCATGACCACCGCCTGGATACCGCTCGACGCGCCATAGGCCTCCAGGCCAGAGGCGATGAACCAGCCCTGGATCGCGGTCAGCACGACCGCGCCATAGCGGGTATACTGATTGAGCTTCTTGCGCCCGCTTTCGCCTTCCTTCTTCAGCGCGGCCAGCGCCGGATGCAGCGAAGCGGCCAGCTGGACCACGATCGAGGCGGTGATGTAGGGCATGACGCCGAGCGCGATGATGCTCATCCGCTCAAGGCTGCCGCCCGAGAAGGTGTTGAACAGGTCGAGGATGCCGCCCCGGGTCTGGCTGTAGAGATCCTGCAGGATCAGCGGATTCACGCCCGGCAGCGGAACGAAGCTCAGGAACCGGAAAATGATCAGGGCGCCGATCGTGAACCAGATGCGGTTCTTGAGTTCGGTCGCCTTCGAGAAGTTGGCGAGACTGAGATTGCTCGCGATATTATCGGCGCGTGATGCCATTGCGGTACTGAGCCTTCGCTTGGGCGCCGATCGCCGGACCGGCCCTTCCCCCCATGATCAGGAGGAGCCCATATAGGGCACGGGCGGAGATCGGTAACCCCCGCCCGGCCTTTTCCGGAATTATTCGGCTGCTTCAGCCTTGGCAGCAGGCACTTCAACCGTGCCGCCCAGCTTCTCGACCGCCTCGCGCGCGCCCTTCGACACGCCGGCAACCACGAAGCTGACCTTGGTCGAAAGCTCACCCTTGGCGAGCAGGCGCACGCCATCCTTGCCGCCGCGGGCCAGACCTGCCGCCTTGAGCGCGGCGTGATCGACCACCGCCTTGGCATCGAGCTTGCCCGCGTCGATCGCCTTCTGGACGAGACCCAGGTTCACCTCGGCATAGTCCTTGGCGAAGATGTTGTTGAAGCCGCGCTTCGGGATGCGCATGTGGAGCGGCATCTGGCCGCCCTCGAACCCGTTGACCGACACGCCCGAACGCGCCTTGGCGCCCTTCTGGCCGCGCCCGGCGGTCTTGCCCTTGCCCGAGCCGATGCCCCTGCCCACGCGCATGCGGGACTTGCGGGCACCATCGTTGTCGCGGATGTCATTCAGTTTCATAA